>Ga0118677_10004021_pt1 | contig 27154 bp, 28 predicted proteins | sample AliMusrvi5mmetaG_FD_86154 | JGI IMG/M metagenome (GOLD analysis project Ga0118677, IMG submission 86154) | reverse complement strand
GGATTTCGATGAGGTGCCACAGGCTTTGCTGGGCGCAATGAAGGAGCCGGGTGCGGGCCGATTCATTGCCGGGGGTGTGGGGTGTAGCGGTTGAGCTACCTGATCGCCCACGAACTGGAGCGCGACGTGACCGAAGGCACCGGCCACACCGGGCGTGGCGCTGTCGTCCAGATCCTCGCCCGAAAGGTTTCAATTTACCGTTGTGGCCTGCCTGATCAGCGCCTTGACTTCGGCCCCATGACCCGCGACGAACTCATCGACAAAATCCACAAGGTTGAGGCCCTGTTCAAATCGACCCACTCGCAAGGCGAAATGCAGGCGGCGCGTGGTGCGCTCGAACGCCTCCACGCCCAGCTTGCCGCCGCACCACAGCTGGCGGTGGAGTTCAAGTTTTCCCTGACCGATCCATGGAAACGCCAGCTTTTTCTGGCGCTGGTCCGCCGCCATGGCCTCCAGCCATATCGCCGCCCACGCCAGCGCTACACCACCATCATGGTCCGCCTCCAGCGCAAGTTCCTCGATGAAATCCTGTGGCCGGAGTATTTGCAGCTTTCGCAATTGCTTCACGACTATCTTGATGAAGCCACCCGTGACGTCATCAGCCGCGCCGTACACCGCGATCTGTCCGAAGCCGCCGAAATACCCGGCCTCGGCGATGCGATGGAATGACAGCCGGCTATTTTCAGGCAGTCAGTCGGCAGGCGCTGGAAGGGATGTCGGATCCGATTGACGGCGGGTGGGACGCGGGTAGTTTGTTGGCGACATGGTGATGGAACGAAATGATCCCTGCTCCTGCGGGAGTGGCAGAAAATACAAGAAGTGCTGCCTCGCCAAAGACGAGACCGCCGCGACCATACACAGGGCGGAGGAACAACAGCGGGCGGAGGCGGCGGTCGAGGCGGCCCGGCGAGCCCGGGACAAGGAGCGGGTGGCATCCGACGAACAACCAATGACCACTTCACCTCGGCCCCGCTGCGGACTTTGCGGCAAGACCAAGAACCTGACGAAGACCGAGTGCTGCGATGAATGGATCTGTGACGACGAGTCCAACTATGTGATGTTCTCCTACGCGCGGAACAGTTGCCATCGCAACCACCGGCGATACACGCTCTGCGGCTACCACCACGCCAACGGCCACAGCGGCGACTGGATTGACTGCGAGAAATGCCGGGCAGACTTCGATACGGAAGATTATGTTACCAGCGGAACGGGTGCCTACAATTTCCGCAAGCTCCCCAATCCGCCGAAGTTCGACCCTACGCGCTGCACCGGATGCAACCGGATCATCGTGCGAGCGGATGGTGGGTTCACGATCTCCGGAGAAAAGTATTACTGCCAGAAATGCGTCAAATTCTAGGACTCTCCGCAAGTACCCGGACACGCCATGATCAAACCGCCGAATATCAAGGATGCGCCGTTTTCGGTGCTGATCGAGACCTGCCCCGACCTCAAGGAATTGCGGCGGGAACATGCCGCCGGGACAGCGCCGGAGCGCCGCCGGGCAGCGGACTTCACCTATTCCCAAGCGATCACCTCGCGGTTGTTTCGCGGATTCGCGCCGGACGTGGGTGGCGGGGACGGGATTTCCGGAACCATGGCGGCCCTAGCGATTGATGGCGATTTCGCGCCGGCTTTGCTCGCTGTCGGAAGCATCGAGCACCAACTCGGCCGTCATGCGGAGGCGATGAAACATTTTCTCCACCTACCACCACGCCAACTGCCACAGCGGCGACTGGATTGGCCGAGGGGAACCTGGCGTATCTGGAAAGGCTGGTCGGAAAACAACTTGGCGACCGCCCCGGATTTCCAACAAGCTGAGCTCATGCGGCTGTTGGACCGGCTGCTCGACTTGGCCGACCAGACCTCGACCTGGCATGCATGGCCCAACGTAGGTGATCTGCACATTCTCGAAACGACTTCCCTGAGATGATGTCCGTAAATCCAGGGGAGGAGCGGCAGGTCTTCCAGTTTGATGTTCAGGTCCACAGGCTTGGCCAAGTTTCTCGTCGCCGCCCTCCCGAGTGAAGCATCCTTCTGCCAACGGCCTTTCTCCCGGTCGCTGAACCAGAGTATCAATCACGTGCGAAGTCGATGAAACCGCTCTCTACATCTGTGCCGATGAGTTTGACACGAACATGGTCGCCCACGTCGAGACCTTGGAAACCGCGCTGCAGTCGGCCTTCGACCGACGGCAGCAGGAGCCGGACCCAGGTGCCTTTTTCTGATGCGCCGGTGATGATCGCATCGAAACTCTCGCCAATCCGGTTGGATAGGAGCAGTGCAGCCGCTGACTTCCGAACCCGACGCTCAACCTTGCTTGCCGCATCTTCCCGCTCGGTACAGTGCTTCGCGATTTCCGCAAGCTCCGCGATGGGATAGGGAAGCGGTGCCCCTGCCATGGCCGCCTTCAGGAGCCGTTGTGTGATCAGATCAGGGAAGCGGCGGTTTGGTGCCGTGGAATGGGTATAGTCCTTCACGGCGAGCCCGAAATGTCCGGGTGTGGCATCCCCCGGAATTTCAAGCGCGTATTCTCCCCGGCCCATCAGCTTGACCACGGTGAGAGAGAGGTCGGCGAACTTGTCCGGCTCGACAGCACGCTGCCGTGCGAGAAACGCTTCGAGTTCCACCGCATCCGGTTGGTCCGGGAGGTGATCGCCAAGGCCGGCGGCGAGCTGGGTGATGCGTGCCCATCGATCCGGAGATCGGAGAATCCGACGGAGCGACGGGAATTTCTTTGCTTCAAGATAAGTCGCGGTCGCTCCGTTAGCCGCAATCATGAAGTCCTCGATCAACTGTTGCGCCCGGTTTTTCCGGTCAGAATCAAAACCGGATAGGGCATCGCCGTCGAATAACGTTTTCGCCTCGACCGTCTCAAGGCTCAATGCGCCATGTCGGTGCCGCAAGGCCACAAGCTGTTGCGCCATGTGGTCCTGAAGGCGGAGGTTTTCATCGAGGCCCGGAATCTCCGCCACTCTCGCGGGTGCCGGTCCATCGCCATCCAGCCACGCGGCAACGGCGTGATACGCGAGCTTCGCGTGATTCCGAACACGCGCCCGATAAAGTTTCGACGTGACCAACGAACCGTCGGTCTTGAATACCATATCCGCCACCACGGCGATCCGGTCCTGATCCTCGTTCAACGACGTTAGATCGGTGGATAGCGCTTCGGGCAGCATGGGGAAAATCACTGCGGGTGTATAAACGGAGGTCGTGTTGCGCGATGCATGGCCGTCAATCGCCGATCCTTTTCTTACCAATGCGTCCACGTCCGCGACCGCCACCAGGATTCTGACCTGTCCGTGAGCGAGTGATTCGGCGACCGTGAGCTGGTCGAGGTCACGCGAATCGTCGTTGTCGATTGACACCCAGAGCAACTCGCGAAGATCGCGAACGTCGTCAGTCGGTTCGGCTGGACCGCCGATGATCGCCAACTCTTGCTGTGCCGTTGCGGGAAAGTCCGGTTCCATGCCGCGCTCGATCATCGCCCGGCGTGCGATGGAGGACAAAATGGTTCGGTCGGAGGTTTGGTCCTGGGGGGCGCTGCGGGAATTGCCGTGTGTGTCTTCCGGGTGGGAGTGGGCCGATTTCATATTCACATGTTCGAACATTCGGGTGTGGCCTTGTGATAGGCCGCACGAAAGCGTGTGAACAGAATCGCAGGATTCATGACTTTTACAAGCGATTCAAAGTTTGTTTTCACAAAGTAAAACGCGGTGGTTATTCGAAAGAGGCTGAGTAATGGAAAAAATCCATGGTGGACGCGCAGTGTGAAGTAGGATGAATCGCGTTCCCATCTTTCCGGCCAGTTGCACCGCCATCACCAGTGAACTCGCCTTCGAGCTACGCGACGGCACCGTTTCTTACTTCAGCGGACATCTGCCGGCCTTCAGACATCAGGCGGATGACGTCGCGTCATTCCGCTTCTTCACCAGCCAACTCATCGCCAATGGCAACGCCTCGCAGGGACAAATGTCCCGTGCCTGCGGAGTGCCCCTTGTCACCGTGAACCCTACTACTGGATGCTGCTCCGACGGGACAACCCAAAGTAGGTTTTCACCCCATGGCGGAAATCTTTTGGGACCGCCAAAGTCTCATTGATGAAAGCAAACTCCTCCGCACAAAACCTTTATGTATCATAGCAGTGGCAACTACGAAGCATTCTCCCGCCCCCGCAAACCCAACGGCGTGGAGAAAATGACTGCCTGTTTTGTGGGCTCGGGTTTGGCTGCACTCGCGGGCGCTGCCTTCCTGATCCGCGACGGTCAGATGCCGGGCAACCGAATCACCATCTTGGAGCAGCAACCGTTGCCCGGTGGTGCGCTGGACGGAATCAAGGAGCCGCAAAAAGGCTTCGTAATTCGCGGCGGGCGCGAGATGGAAGAGCACTTCGAATGCCTGTGGGACCTATACCGATCGATCCCGTCGCTGGAGATCGAGGGAGCCAGCGTGCTCGATGAGTTCTATTGGCTCGACAAGGACGATCCGAACTCCTCTTTGCAGCGCGCTACAGTAAATCGCGGTGAGGACGCGCATACCGACGGCCTGTTCACGCTCAGCGAGCAGGCGCAGAAGGAGATCGTCAAGCTCTTCCTGGCCACCCGCGAGGAGATGGAGAACAAGCGCATCAACGAGATATTCGGGAAGGAATTCCTGAGCAGCAATTTCTGGCTGTACTGGCGCACGATGTTTGCTTTCGAGGAGTGGCACTCGGCGCTGGAGATGAAGCGGTACCTGCACCGTTTCATCCACCAAATCCGCGGTATGCCGGACTTTTCCACGCTGAAGTTCACCAAGTACAACCAGTACGAGTCGCTGGTGCTGCCGCTGGTCAAGTGGCTGCTGGATCATGGCGTGGTGTTCCATTACGGGACCGAGGTGAGCGATGTTGATTTCAATATCGCCGACGGACGCAAACAGGCTACCCGCATTCACTGGCGCAGGGACGGCGTCGAAGGCGGCATCGATCTTGGCCCCGACGACTTGTTGTTCATGACCATTGGCTCGCTCACCGAGAACTCCGACAACGGTGACCACCACACACCGGCGAATCTCAATGTAGGGCCAGCACCGGCATGGGATCTTTGGCGGCGCATTGCCGCAAAGGATCCGGCGTTCGGGCACCCGGAGGTGTTCGGCTCACACATCCCCGAGACCAAATGGGAGTCGGCCACCGTCACTACGCTCGACCAACGCATTCCGAAGTACATCCAGAAGATCGCCAAGCGTGATCCGTTTAGTGGCAAGGTGGTCACAGGTGGCATCGTGACCGCGAAGGACTCATCCTGGCTGCTCAGTTGGACGGTGAACCGGCAGCCGCACTTCAAGCAGCAGCCGAAGGACCAGATATTGGTTTGGGTCTACGCGCTATTCGTCGAGAAACCCGGCGATTACGTAAAGAAGCCGATGCAGGACTGCAGCGGCGAAGAGATCACCCGGGAATGGCTCTACCACCTGGGCGTGCCGGTCGAAGACATCCCCGAACTGGCCGCAACGGGTGCGATCACCGTGCCGGTAATGATGCCTTACGTGACCGCCTTCTTCATGCCACGCCAAGCCGGTGATCGCCCGGATGTGGTGCCTGAGGGCGCCGTCAACTTCGCGTTCCTCGGGCAGTTCGTGGAGATTCCCAACGGCATCGTGTTCACCACAGAGTACAGCGTGCTGGGCGCGATCCATGCGGTCAAGAAGTTCGTCAAGCCGTCGCTGGTGGTGCCGCCGATGTATTTTGGGCAGTACCACCCGCCCACGTGCATTGCAGTTGCACGTGCTTTGGTCCGCTAGGTGTCCTCAGCCACCATGCATTTACGCGCAGTACATCGGTGAAAGATTCGATGCGATTGCGGGTTGCGCTGAGCGAAGGGCACGAAAACTGGTGCGCCTGCTCTGGAATGTGCGGTTGGAAGTGGACGATGGAAAAGCAGATAATCCGTCTTATCATTGAGATTAACCAACTTCAAATATCACCATGCAAATGGTCACAAATGAATCCGCCGGGGATAACCAGTCAGCAAAATCGGCAACGCCGAAGGAGCCCGACATCGCTTCCTTAGCAGTTCCTGACACTCTTGCGGTCCTCCACGTCAACCCTGAGACGGGACTCACGCAGTCAGCAGTGGAAATTCTCAGGAAGGAGCATGGCTACAATGAGGTTGTCCAGCAAAGAGGACACCCCATCCTGTTGTTTCTCAGTAAGTTTTGGGGCTTGTCCGCGTGGATGCTCGAACTGATCATGGTTTTGTCGGCAGTGCTCGGGAAATACTCGGATTTGGCGGTGGTGGGCGCACTGTTAGTGGTCAACGCGGTGTTGAGCTTCATGCAGGAACATCGGGCATCCGGGGTTGTTGAAACGCTGCGGCGACGCTTGCAAGTCAGTGCGCGGGTACTGCGCGATTCGAACTGGCAGGTCATTCCGGCTCGAGAGTTGGTCCCCGGTGACATCGTCCGGGTGCGGCCCGGCGACATCATTCCCGCAGATGTCAAGCTGCTGACCGGAACGCTGAGCATTGATCAGTCAGCGCTCACCGGTGAATCGAAGGATGCCGACAAGTCGCCCGGCGAGGTGCTTTCGTCCGGGGCCATCGTGCGGCGGGGCGAAGGCAACGGCGTGGTCATGCTGATCGGGGCGAAGACCTACTTCGGCCGCACCACGGAGCTCGTGCAGGAGGCTCGTCCGAAACTTCACATCGAAGCGGTGGTGGCCAAGGTCGTCCGCTGGCTTTTTGTGATCGTCGGTGCTCTCCTTGGAGTAGTGGTCGTGCTTTCGCTCATTCGCGGCGTGCCTCTTTTGGAAATGGTTCCGCTCATGCTGGTCCTGTTGATGAGTGCGGTGCCGGTTGCCCTGCCGGTCATGTTCACGGTCAGCATGGCCGTCGGGTCGAAGGAGTTGGCCAAACGCGGAGTGCTGGTCACACGCCTCAGCGCCGCGGAAGATGCGGCGACGATGGACGTGCTTTGCGTGGACAAAACCGGCACGATCACGATGAACCAACTGGCCGTGACCGGTGTGATTCCGCTCGATCACGCGTCTGAATCCGATGTGATGTTTGCAGGTGCTCTCGCGTCGCAGGAATCCGATCAGGATCCGATTGACCTCGCGTTTCTGGCCGCAGCGAAAGAGCGGCATGTTTTTGACGGAATCCCTGCGGTTACGCCGGTCTCTTTCATTCCGTTCGATGCGAAGACCCGTCGAACCGAAGCCGTGGTCGAACAGAACGGGCAGCGCTTCCATGTGATGAAAGGTGCCGTAAGAGCCGTCGCTGAGGCCTGCGGACTCCAGCCACCGGCGATCAGTGCGTTGGAAACGAGAATCAGTGAATCGGCACTGAAAGGATACCGGACCCTGGCGGTCGCGAGGGGTCCCGAGAGTGGCCCCGCAGTCTTGCTTGGCTTGGTGACGTTGTATGACCCGCCCCGACCCGATGCCAAGGAACTCATTGCCACACTCCACGACCTCGGCGTGCCGGTCAAGATGCTCACCGGCGACGCGCTGGCGGTGGCGAGTGAAATTGCCCGCGGCGTAGGCCTGCCCAATATCCGGCGCGTGGCGGATTTGAAGGGCGCCGGCGCCCAAGCCGGCAATGAAACCGTTGATTTGTTAGCCGGGGCCGATGGATTCGCGGAAGTGTATCCGGAGGACAAATACATCGTGGTGCAGCACCTTCAGGCAGCGGGGCATGTGACCGGCATGACGGGCGACGGCGTCAATGATGCTCCCGCCCTCCGCCAGGCCGAAGTCGGCATCGCCGTCAGCACCGCGACCGACGTGGCCAAGGGCGCGGCCAGCGTAGTTTTGACGGAACCAGGGCTGACCAACATCGTGGCGCTGGTTGAGCAGGGGCGGACAATTTACCAGCGTATCCTGACGTGGATTATCAACAAAATCAGCCGGACGATCCTGAAGGCGGCCTTCGTGGCCATCGCGTTCGTGGTGACTGGCAAGTTCGTCGTGTCGGCTTTCGCCATGCTTCTGTTAGTATTCATGACGGACTTCGCCAAGATCGCGCTGGCCACCGACCATGTCCGATCCTCCAGGAAACCGGAAACATGGAACATCGGGGGCTTCATCACCGTGTCCATCGTGCTTGGAATAGCGATGGTTGCGGAGTCGCTCATCTTCTTGTGGTTCGGATGGTCACGGTTTGGTTTGGCAACCAACAGCAACGCGCTCTATACCTTCAGCTTCCTGACGCTGCTCTACTTTGCTGCATTTTCGATTGTCTCAGCGCGGGAGCGGCACTGGTTTTGGGCGACGATGCCCAGTAAAATGCTCGTGGCGGCGCTCATGGCCGATGTGTTCACGGGTACCATCTTAACATTTGTCGGCCTCCCTGGACTCCAACCGTTACCTTGGTGGCAAACGCTCATCATCTTCTGCTATGCCATGATTTCATGCCTCGTGGTGAATGACGCCATCAAGGTTGCCATGATCAAATGGCGCGTTCCCCAGTCAGTTTCATAACTCACGGTGTTTCTGTTCGCAGGACTTGGTAAAAATGCGGAGCAACGCAAGATCGCTCCGCCGTCAGGTGACTTCATGCGGTTGGGAAATGGTTAGGAGTATTCGTTGAAATCGAATACTGCCTGCTGCTTGTCAAAGTCCGATTCCCCCGTGAGTTCGCGTTTAGCTTGCTCGTAATCGAACTGCCTGATCTCGTGTGAAGCCCGGCCCGCCAATGAAGCAAGCTCTATCGTGCGTGTGTACACCATCTCACGTGTGACCGGGCGAATGAGAGAAACAGTGCCTTGCATATTTTTCTGGATTGATTGTAAATGCAAATGCCCTTGGCTGCTATTTTGCTATCGAATCAAGGGCCGGAGTCGTTGGCTGATGGTAGTCCAGCGTCTCGGGATGGGTGCCGTTGAGAATCACTTTGGCATGGACCACCTCATCCGCGGAACCGTGGGCGATCAGGACGAACTTGTCGGCCTTGAGTGCGGTTTCGTATTTCAGGACGCTGTTTTCGGGAATTCCCAGGCTGAAAAGGCCGGCGCCAAGCGCGCTCATGCCGCCAACCACGGCCGCGCCTTCCAGCGCGCCCAGGATCCAACCGACCAAAGGCCCCGCAATGAGCAAGGGGCCAACTCCCGGAATGAGGAAAAACGCCGACCCGAAAAGCATTCCCCAAATGCCGCCCCAGAATGCGCCCTGAACACCCCAGTATTTCATCCGGTCTCCGGCATTGTAGTAGCCCACCACATGCTCCTCCGTCTGATAGTCTCGGCCCACGATGGAGAGTTGTTTCATCTCGAATCCGGATTGTTGAAGCTCTCTGACAGCAGCTTCGGCTTCGGAATGTGAATTGTAGATGGTGACGACAGAGTTGTTCTTGTTCATGATGATGGTTGCATCTCTTGATTGTCTTGATTGAAACGCGGTCCAATCTAACCTCGCGTACCGGGCGTTCGCCATGGGGTCTTCACCCCTACTCTGTTTTTCGGATTACCGGCTTGCAAGTCCGCCAATTTTACCGCGCAACGCGATGCCCCCCGTAAGATCTTGAGGAAGCAAGCAGGATGCTCGTGAGAGACCCCTGCCTTTGCCTCGTGGTGAATGACGCTCTTAAAGTTGCCATGATCAAATGGCGTGCTCCGGCGTCGGTTTCCTAGTCCTAAAGAAGGCGGGGCTGTTTCAGGGGTTCGGGGTGTGAATGTGCCAGGCCTTCGGCCAACGCCGCGATGTGTGAGGAATCCGTGCCACAGCACCCGCCCAGCACACGCAGGCCAAACCGGTCCCGCAAAGCGCACATTCCCGCAGCGAAATCCTCTGGAGCCTCCCCTGCCAGTTCATGAGAACCATCCAGTTCCTCGGGACTCTTGGACGATGTATTGGCCTGGAGGCCCAGCAGCCTGCCAGTGTCAAGGGCACGTTGTCCGGCTGGAGCGCAAAGGACCGTATCGAGAGTTGAGCTGTGGACACAGTTCACCAGGTAGCCAAGGGGGCGCGGAACCACTTGATCGTCGATATGTGCCATGGCCTCATTGATCGGCGTCCCGTCCAGCAGGCTGCCCGTGGGGCGAACGATAAAACTCACCAGGTAGGGACAGCCGGTTGATGCGAGCGCTTTAGCCATGCCGAGCGCTTCGTGGATCTCGGGCATGGTCGATGCCATAAGAAAATCAGCTCCAGCGTTCGCCAGTACTCTGGCCTGGACCGAATGAAACGCTTGCGCCGCTGCAAGCGGCAGGGCCTCTTGTGGTTTATAGGCATCGCCGCGACAGCCCATGAGTCCGCCGATGTATATCTTCGCTCCATAATCCCCGCAGGCGTCCCGGATCTGTTGGAGGAAGCGCACCGCGTCCCCGTTGATGTCGCGTCCGGCGAATGCGGACGCGGCGAGCCGTTCTGGATTGGCGCGCCAAGTGGGAGTGAGGTTGAGGAGGGGCAGATCATACAATCGCCCGATGTCCATGTATTCCCTATAGATCTGGTGGAGGAGAGCGCGGCCCGCTTCGCTATAAATCAAGGGCGCGTTCATGAGTAGGGTGTCTAGCAGCTCTGGTGCGCCGCGCCGGACACGCTCCACCACTGCGCCTTCCATAAGCACAGGGATTCCGTCCGACAGGAGTTCTGCCAGTGGGATCCGCTGTTTGGCCGATGCGAACTTACGGTGTTTCCGTGCGCAGGACTCGGTAGAAACGGCGGGGCAATCCTGATGCTGCATCTTGAAAGGTGAGAGTTTGATCAGCGAGGATGGCGGGAAATGACGCACTTGGCAAGTCCCTGCGCCAGGTGACAAGGTTATCGGAGTATTCGATCTGATAGTCGAACCCCTTCTGGCCGGGCCAGGTGAGTGTCGTTGACGCGGCGGTGTGTACCAACGAACTGACTTTGAATGGCTCGATGCCGAGCGGGGCACTACGTACCACGGTATCGGCCACCAGCATCCAGTTGTCACCGTAACCTGTGGCAGTGGCGGCACCGAGTTGCCATTCGTAGGCGAGATACCCGAATCCGACGGTGCGGGTTGTGGCGGTGAAGGGTGCGTCTTCAAACAGTGGAATACCATCGAGTTCCGCACTCCAGCGGTTGATCGGCAGATTGACGGTAAAACTCAGCAAATGCAGTTCGCCGCGATAGAAGATCACCCCGGTGTCGTGGTCGGGATTGGCGCCGTCCGCACGCCAGATTCCATAGGTGGCCGGACGGTTGTCGAAGCGGATTCCGGCAAGGTAGCCGCCGCTGCTGTTATAGACGCTGACAAAGAAGCTGTCGCGGGTCGTCTTGGCGATGGAGTCCTGGATTCCAACAAGCGTCTCGACCCGGACGAGAGGCAAGTCGCCGGGTTGGGGCGAGTAGTTGATCGGCTTGGCAACGAAAGCAAGAGTGGAGCTGGGAAGACTGAAACCGATGAAGGCGGTCTTGCCGAGGCCCCCGCCCGCAATGACATCTTGGTCGATGCCGTGAACCGCACGACCGGTGTTGTTGCCGATCCAACCGTCGGTTCCCACCCATTTGTCATCGCCGCTGACGAAGTTCTCGAAATCAGTGCGGTACAACAATCCGCCCTCGGCCGGCAGCACGGCCAGGGGCATGCTTGCTAGAATGAATGCAATAATGTGGCGCGGGAACGGGTGAATCATGGAATCGGGCGAGGTGGATGTGGAACCGTCGCGATCCGGCATGACCGGATCACCTTGGTGGGGGTGAATGGCTGGACGGTGGTGCGGGATGTGAATGTTCTAACGTCCATACGCAGTCCGCTCAATAGGTTCGTGGTATGGATTGCCTTACAGACTTTTGGCTCAACCCCGACAGTTGTCGGTGGTTGAGCCATCGCCAGGGTGCTCCGGGATTTGCGAAGCTTGTTCATCGGCTACAGTCCCGCCGCATCGACGAGCGGTTCGTGGGTAGTATCAGGATCGCCCCTGAAGCCGCCACGCCAGCGACCGGTGGTATCCAACCAGGGCTCCACCGGCGATTGCGGCGTCGCCTGCGCCAGCAAAGCCGTGCGGACGGTTGCCGGTGTGGCGGTAGGATGGTGGACAAGATAGAGGGCGGCGCAACCGGTCACATGCGGCGCGGCCGTGCTCGTGCCAGACATGGTCGCATAACCTCCATTCATAAACGTGGAGTATATGGTAACACCCGGCGCGGCAATATCCACGACCGCGCCGAAATTGCTGAACGAGGCGAAAGTGTCGTCCGCACCGTAGTACGTGGCCAGACCGTCACCACCGCAGTCGCCGTCCTCGTCTGCAACGGCCGATACGGTGATCACGCTGGGATGGTTGGCGGGACTGAATGTCGCCGCATCAAGTGCGTTGTTTCCAGCAGCCACCACATAGGTCACGCCGCCGTTGACCGACTTGGTGATGGCGCTGTTAAGTGTGACGCTGGTGGAGGTGAAACCCAGGCTCATGTTGGCCACTTTGATGCCCTTGAGTTTGGCGTTCTTGGTGACCCAGTTGACGCCGGAGATCACGGCCGAAAGCGTGCCGCTGCCGGTATTGTTGAGCACTTTTACCGCGAATAGCTTCGCGTTGGGGGCCACCCCGCATACACCTAAGCCATTGATTTTGGCGGCGGTGATGCCGGCCACATGCGAGCCGTGACCATTGTCATCGTTGGCGGAGGCGATACCGGTGACATACGAGATTCCCCCCGCGACATAGAGGTCGGGATGCGTCAGGCTGATCCCCGTATCAATGATGGCGATGCCGACAGACGAGGCATCGGTGCAAGAATTCAGTTCCGCGTCGATGCGGTCCACTCCGGTTGGCACCAAGTCACCGGCACTGGTGACGGTAGCGGCAGTGAGCCCAGCCGTCACCACTTGGCCGAGGATCGCCACCTGACGGTCAGGCTCCACGGCTTGCACGCGCCGGTCGTTCTGCAACGCCTGCAATTTGGCTGCGGAGAGCGGACCGGAAAAACCTAACACTGCCGTGTCATAGATCTGTTCGGCTCTAACTCCATGCTCAATTGCCACACCGTGTGGATCATGTCCAGCGCGCAGCATGACGATGTATTGGCCTGGGATGACTTGGGCGGATGCGATGGAAGACAATGCTGCGACCGCGGAACTGATAAGGAAACGATTGAGGTTCATGATAGATTTGCTTTCGTTTTTCAGGGGGTGGGTATGATGTCCACCTGTCGGGACCGACGGCCCGATTGTAATAGCGGTTACAATTATAAAAACTGATCCTCGGTGATCACCGATTGGAATCGAGAAGATCGAACAAATTGCCGTCGTCACGTGCTTCCGGCGCAACCCGCTCCTCGGTGGCTGGCGCTGTCACTTCCGGGGTGGTTACGGCTGGCGCGGTGGGTTCCTCCGTCGGAGCTGCGGTGATCGTCGCCGTAATACCACCGGTTGAGTCGATCAAGTCAGCCTCAAGGCGTGAGAGTGTGTCCTGCCACCACAGTTGGCGGTTCACCTCTTGGTTTTCGGCGAGCGTCTGCTGTTGGGGGTCGAGGACTTGGTGGATTTCCTCAGCGGCGGCGACCGGGGTATTGGCAGCGACCGGGGTTGTTGCTGTGAGGTTGCCGCCGGTGAGCATGACGGAGGCGTACCCTGGCGTGGAGCGGACGATCAACGGGAACATTTTGTCAATTTGTGCGGCGTTGAGATCAAGATCGGTGGTGAGTCGCTCCAGTTTCTTGTGTGCGGCACGTTCGACAGTATCCGTGCGGGTGCGCCATTCGGCTTGTTGCTCGGTTGGCAAGCCGTTGAGCCATGGTTCTGGGAGCGTCACATGTAATGACTGAACCTTGGTGGCAATCTCCTGATGATGTGTCTGGTTGTGGGGATTCCGGGATTTTGGGTCCGCTGTGGCCCCCGCCGTGCCGCCACGGGCGGCGAGGGCGCGGGGTTGGGCCATCTTGGGCGCGCCAATATCGTGCCGGGTGGCCTTGCCGGTGTCGACGGGCGCGTTGCGCATGGTAATCGAAGCGGCCAGGGTCGCCGCGATCACCAACAATGCAAATCCTAGAGTGAAGGTGGAGCGGTTCATGTTATCTTTCTGCTAGTTGTTGGAAGGATCATCGAAAGGAACGGGTTGGCGTGGAATCAAGGCGATCCGGCATTGCTGGATCGCCTCGAGGATTGGGTTTTGACAGACCGCTGTGGGTGGATAATTTTCCAGGAACCTGGCGCGATCCGGTGAGGAGGATGGTTCTATTTGCCGGAACCCGTGCCGGTGCCGGTGCCGGTGCCGTCGCGGGCTTGGTCGCATTGTTTCACGCAGGCGAGGAATTCTTCGAGCGAGATCGCGCCGCTGTCATCGGTATCGAGCCGGTCAAAGATGGCGACCACCACATCGGGTTTGTCCACCAGCTTCTTGGCCATGCCGGGCAGCAGGATGAATTCGTCATAGGTGAGGGCTCCGTCGCCATCCAGATCGGCTTCCTGGAAGCGGGTGGTGCGGCATTCGGTGATCATGTCACGCAGACGGTCTTTGGCCTGGGTGCGTTCCTGATCGCTGATCTTGCCGTCGCCATTGGTGTCCCAATCGGTCCGGAGTTTCTTTTGGATTTGGTCGCGTGCCAAGTCCATGACCTGCTTTTCTTCCTCACTGATGACGCCGTCACCATTGACGTCGTATTGGGCGAGGTAGGCGGGCAGGCAGGTGCTGTCGCCGAAGCGCTTTTGTTGTTGCTGTGGTCCCCCTTGTGCGAACACGGCCGGGGTGAAACAGAGGGTGCAGATTACTAGCCAGTTGATTTTCATGTTGTGGTCCTTTCTTGATTTCCAGGGCGGGGATGATTTCCACCTTCATCGGGACCGACGGCCCGATTGAAAGAGCGGTTACAACTATTTTTCAAGGGGCGATTGGTTCATCATAAATTCTCCGGGTTAGTGGTTGGCGTCGATTGAGCTTTCGGTGTCTTCATCTAAAGATATTTGCAATTGCTTCCGGCTTTCTTCGACCTGTTTGCGTTGCTTGTCATCCAAGTGTGGCAGCAGGCGTTGGTGGAGTTCGATCAAAGCGCTGCGGTATTGGCGGATCGCCTGGTGGCGGGTGGTGGCGATGGTGGTGGCCGTCAGGCGGACTTCGCTGGCGACAGCGGTTTGTTGGGCGGCGGTCAGTGAGAGTTGGCGGGTCAGGCGCTCGACGGTGGCTGCGGACCAATCCGGTTGCGTTTGGGACGAGCCATCTGCGTGAGCGAGGCGCTGGCGGGTGGTGCGTTCACCGACGAGGAAGCCGATGCCATAGCCGCAAAGCAGAACGGCGAGGAAGGCGGCAATGATCGCGAAGTAGTCGCGAGGGGATGGTTTCATGAGGTCAAGGGGTGGGTTGCTGGAGTTCGGGCGTCTCAATGAGCGGGTCGCTAGATTCGGTGCAGCGATAGAGCATGAAAATCACAACAAAGATGACGAAACACAAGACCGCGACGGTGATTGACCAGCGTCGCCAAAACAGCACTCGGGCGAGGGCGATGACCGATTCGCGCAAGGCGACGATACCGGTGGCAAATCCGGGGGGAGGAGATTTCTTCTCGGCCGGGGGAGGACTGGTCCGTCGGGCGGCCTCAACGAGCTTTTGCCACTGTTGTTCCGGATCATTCATACGGTTTGGGATGAGGAGTTCATTTCCAGTCGCTGCATTTGTTCGGTGAGTTTGCGGCGGGCGCGCATGGCCGTGACCTTGACCTTGGATGCTCCCCAACCGGTATGGTTGCAAACATCCTGCACCGAGCGCTGCTCCAAATCAAGCAAGCGGATCACGATTTGTTCGCGGGGCGCGAGCGCGGCAATCATGCGGTCGAGCAGGTCGTTGAGCATGGCGGGTGTTTCGTCAGCGGGCGGTGCATCGCTGGCAAGCGTGCGCTGGAGGATCTCGCGCTCGTCGTCGGTGAGGTCGCTGTAGCTTGTTAGAGGCCTGGCGGCGATGCGTCGCAGCCAGTCGCGGCAAGCGTTCAAGGTGATCCGTGAGACCCAATGATCGAACGGTTGACGGCCGGCGTACTGGCCGAGGTTGGCGAAAATCTTGACGAACACCTCTTGGGCCACGTCGTCACGGTCCGCCTCGCGCCGCAGGTGGTTGCGGATGGTTCCAGCCACTAGCGGATAAAGTAAATCGACCAATTCCCGCCATGCGATCTCGTCCCCGTCACGTGCGGCTTCGAGCAGACTTCCGGGAATATTTGAGGAGTCATTGACCATGGTTGGCACGCGTGCGTTCAAGCCACGAACCGGCATCTTGCCTGACCGGTTCGGCATCCCTGACACCGAAAAATAGGGCGGTGAGATAAACCTCGCCCCCTCCGACACATTACAATTTGTTTAGAATCCATGGGGTTTGACTTTTCGCGGGTCGTCCGGTTGTTTATCGCGTGCCGCCCGTCCCCAAAGCTCCGAAGTCAGTCAGTAAAAGGAGTCGGGAAGCAAACACGGACGGCGGGAGGAGTTGCCTGTGCTCGATTTCAGCGTGTTCTCTGCCGCTTTTGGTCTGGATGCGTGATGTGCGGTGCCGACTGTTCCGCTTGTGCTCCAGGGCAGAAAGGTGAATTCTGGTTCGGCACCGACCGCAGGTCGCCGTGGCGGCTTTCCTACTGTGTAATCCAGAGGGCTGTGCTTGGAAACCAAACGAGCGCCACCCGGACGTCATGAAAATCCTGGTTATCGAAGATGAAAAAAAGATCGCCTCCTTCATCCGCAAGGGGTTGGAGGCGCAGGGCTTCGTGGTGGACGTGTGCCACCACGGTGATGAGGGATTCACAGCGGTCACGACACGACCGTATGATGTGGTGGTGCTCGACATCATGCTGCCGGGGCGCGACGGGCTGAGCATCCTGCGCAACCTGCGGGAACGCAAGCTGGCCGTGCCGGTGATTCTGCTGACCGCCCGCAGCGAACTCAATGAACGCCTCGAAGGCCTGAATCTCGGTGCCGATGATTACCTGACCAAGCCGTTTTACATCGAAGAATTGATCGCCCGCCTTCATGTCGTGACGCGCCGGGCAACGGGCGCGAGTCAGAGCATCCTTGCGGTGGCGGATCTGACGGTGAACCTGCTCACCCGCGAAGTGACACGTGCCGGGCGGAAAATCGATCTCACCGCCCGCGAATTCGAATTGCTGGAACATTTTGCCCGATCCCCCGGCCGGGTGCTGACCCGCTCACAGATCTGCGAACGGGTGTGGAACTACGACTTTGATCCCGGCACGAATCTGGTGGAGGTATACATCCAGCGCCTGCGCAAGAAAGTGGAAGGCGAAGGAGAGAAGAAGCTCATCGAAACCATCCGTGGTGTGGGGTACCGCATGAAACCGGAAGAATGAAAACGCCCTCGTTTCGTCTCAAGATCGCGCTGCTTTCCGCCATCATCTCCGGGGTGGTGTTAGTCGGGTTCGGGTTGGCGGCGTTCCTGATGATTTCCAGGCAGAAGACCGAAAGTCTGGATACGGAAATCCGTTCCATCGGGACACGGCATCCGGGGTGGATTACCAACCGCCGGGATTTCAAGCGCTTGGATGTAGCGCTCGGGTTCATTTTCGGCGAGGATCATCGGGACCAGGTCATTCTGATGGTCAAGAACGCCGCTGATGACACCGTTCTTTATACCTCTTCGGGATGGCCGAAGGAATTCGATCACGCGAAACTTGATTGCACGCTTGCGGTCGATCCCGACGCATCCGGTGTTGCCGCGACTCCCGGTGGCGATGACGACTTGAGCGTCGGTCGTGGACGGGGAGGTCAGGGACGCGGCCTGGGTCCGGGTGGCGGAGGCGGTCAGGTATCGTTCACCAAAATTCCCAAATTCCAGACCATCCGCACGGCTGCGGGTGAATGGCGTTTGGGTATGCTTGGCACTGCGGACACCACCTTGATCATCGGCTTGAATGCTGCTCAAACACGCGCCGAGTTGGATCGCTTGCGTAATGCTTTCCTGGTGGCATTGCCGCTGGCCCTGTCGCTCGTGGGACTTGGCGGGTGGCTGGTCGCCGGACGTGCCTTGCGGCCTCTGAGGATGATCGCCAGCACGGCCGAGCGGGTCACCGCCCGCGGGCTGGACCAGCGCATTCCCGTGTCTAACGAGGATCCGGAGATCGCCCGTGTCATCTCGGTGCTTAACCGCATGATGGATCGTTTGGAAAACAGTTTCCAACAGGCCACCCGCTTCAGTGCGGATGCCTCGCACGAATTGAAAACCCCGCTCGCCATCATGCAGGGGGAACTCGAAAACGCCCTGCAGGAAGCATCTCCCGGGTCGAGGGAACAGCAGGTTTTCAGCGGATTGTTAGAAGAAACTCAACGGCTCAAAACCATCACCCGCGGCCTGTTGCTGCTCGCCCGCGCCGATTCCGGCCAGCTCAAGCCTGCGGCGGAAACCGTTGATCTAACATCCATACTGGAGGGCATCATTGAGGACACCCGTGTGCTCGCGGAGGAAATGCGTCTGGATTTCGAGGTGAAGCTCGCGCCGGGAATCAACGTACAGGCCGACCCGGTGTTGCTACGCACCGCATTGCTCAATTTGTTCGTCAACGCGGTGAAATACAATGAACCGGGCGGCAAGATCCGGGTGGATCTCGAATCGTTGGCAAGTCAGGCGGTTCTAACAATCGGTAATTCCGGACCGGGAATCCCCGAGGATGACCAAACCCGGATCTTCACCCGGTTCCACCGGGTGGATGTGGCGAGGCAGCGGCAGGTGGACGGGGTCGGTCTCGGGCTGAGCCTGGCCCGTGAGATAGCGCGGGCTCATGGTGGTGATCTGGAACTGCAGGAAAGCCGGCCCGGGTGGACCAGCTTTGTGCTGCGCCTGAATGCGTGATGATTCAGCTTTGGAACTCAATCCCTCTTTTGTCCTTTGTTCGTAGCTTTGCCGTTCCCGGTTCCCAAGCCCTTGCCGCCGGGAGTGACGCCGGGGCCGCAGCCGGTCAAACCACATGCCGCGCCGCACCCGTTTGTTCCACCGGTGCCGGCAAGGATCGCCTTGAAGTCGGCTGCGGGCAGCGCTTCCGGGGTGTATGCCCCGCCGCGTGCAGTGAGATTGCGGTGGAAGGCGCGGAGGTGGTTGTTCGATGCCGCTTCAAGTTGAGCGAGTACCTCCTTGTGGGCGGGAAAATCGGTTTGGGCTTGGCGCAGTTCCGCGATGTCATGATCTTCCAAGCGGACACCCGCACGGCAGGCGTCGGCCACAGACTTTTGTCCGTCGGCAAGCCATTGGGCAAAGGTTTCATCCAATCCGGCGGTAACAAACCGATGACCTTCCTGTGGCTTGGGCACCTCGATGCCGTCGGCCTTGAGCACTGCGGCGAGGGCCTCGCGATGGCGGAGTTCGGAGTGCGGGATGTTTTGCAGCGGCATCACATCGGGAAATTTCTCGCCCAGTGCGACATACAAATCGTGAGCGAGGATCTCCTCCTCATAGAGCCGGATGAGAGTGGTGGGACCTGTGGCGCGGGCAAGCGGAGCGAGGAACAACAGGCCAAGTGTGAGAAGGACGGCGGTTTTCATGGCAAGTGGTGTGTTAGTGGGACTCTAGGCGCGGGACTGGTGATTCAGGCGGTCCTTGCGAACCGCCTGAATCGTGCCGACGGGTTAAATCAGTTTCCAGCGGGGCAGTTGCCACCGCCACCGCGTGGGCCGCTGCCGTCACGAGGACCACGGCGTTGCCCCTTGCCCTGGCCGTTGCCTTGACCATTCCCCTGGCCGTTGCCTTGGCCTCGGCACCAGCCTTGCCCTGACCCTGGCCGACACACGCGCCGCCGTTCACGCAAGCGCCGCCATTTGCCTTTTGGCAGGCCTCTTGGCGGGCGGCACGTTCTTCGTCGGTCTGCGGCGGTCCACCGTATCCAGCGCCGCGGCGATTGGGGCCGCCTTGGGCCAGTGCTGTGCCTGCGGTCAATAATGCCACAGCTATCAATGTAGTGATTCGAATTGTTTTCATGTTGTTGGTGGTGTTCTTGGTTGGAAACGCCCCGTAGTGGAGCCTTTCAAGAGAATAGACCCCGGCCACATGAACCGGGACCACCGCGACGGATTACAATTCTGTTATGTTCGCGCTGCGGAAGGGCCTGAAGGCCGATGTCGGCAAAAACGACTCCGTCATGGACAAGATGGCGGCAGAGCCTTCGAGAGTTCTTCTGAAAAGACTGAAAGAACCTGGCAGAGTTGGACGAATCCCTAGCAACCGGGGATGGGGTCATTGCCCCATGGCGTCCGCCTGACATTCGGAGTTACCCTCTGGCTTTTGAAAAGCAAGACTCACCCAACCAGCCAAAAACATGAACCCACCAACCACGATTCCTGAAACCGCATCCGCCGTCCGCATTCCGTTGATTGGCGAAACTGCGCCTGCCTTTGCGGCGCAAACCACTCAAGGGCCCATCAAGTTCCCCGATGATTACCAGGGCAAATGGGTCATCCTGTTCAGCCACCCGGCGGACTTTACGCCGGTTTGTACCACGGAGTTCATGACCTTTGCTACGATGATGCCAGAGTTCAACGCGCTGAACTGCCAACTGGTAGGTCTCTCGATTGACAGCCACTTTGCGCACATCGCCTGGCTGAGAACCATCAAGGAAAAGATCAAATACAAGAACATGGCGGAGGTGGAGGTGACCTTCCCACTCATTGCCGATGTGAAAATGGACGTGGCAAAGACCTATGGCATGGTCCAACCGGGTGCCAGCGACACCCAGGCGGTGCGGGCTGTCTTCCTGATCGATCCCAAGGCCATCATCCGCGCCGTGTTGTACTATCCGCTCTCTAACGGCAGAAATTTCCCGGAAATCAAGCGCCTCCTGATTGCGCTGCAAACCACCGACGCCCATGGCTGCGCCACGCCCGCTGACTGGCAACCCGGCGACGATGTGATCGTGCCACCGCCCGGTTCCTGCGGCACTGCCAAAGAACGGATGGAGAAACCTGATCCGGACGCCTACGCGCTCGATTGGTTCATGACCTTCAAAAAGTTGCCGCTAGAAAAACTCAATCTGCCACCCGCAGCTCGGGTTTGAAAATGACCTGTCGAGGTGTGATCAATTGGCGAGGTTCCGCGTCGGTTTCCTAACCGTGCATCAGGCATTGCTCCGGGGCTTGCCCGCGAGGAACAGCAACACATCGGTCTCGGTAACCACTCCAAGAAACCGGGAACTTGCATCGGTGACTGGCAGCCGCTGTGTTCCCACCTTGGCAAAGAAATCCAGCGCTTTGGTTATCGACATCTCAGGAAGAAGGGTGGGATGATCGTACCGCATCACATCCTGAGCAATCACCAGCGATTCCATCTCCGGACGATCCAGATAGGATTTGATGTCGTGCAGCGAAATAGCGCCAACAAAGCGCCCGTCATCGACCACATGGAGAAAGTCCTGGGTGCTGTGCATGAATTGCCGAACAATCTCTCCGAAGGGCGCCAGCGAGGAAACCGTGCCAGGATCCTCGTGCATCAGGTCGCCGATTTTCAGGGTGGCGAGATGCTGTGCCACGGCTGCCGCGCCTTTCCGAGCCAGCGCGTCCTTATACAGCGAACGTGATGTTAGAGAACGGCAGGTGTAATAACCCATCACGCTGGCAAGCATCACCGGCATCAGGATTTGATAATTGAGCGTCAACTCGAAGAGCATGATGATCGCCATCACCGGCGCACCCGTGGCCGCTGCCAAAAACGCCCCCATCCCAACCAACCCAAACGCACCTGGTTCAAGCCCCCAGTTTGGAAACAAAGCGGCGGCAGCGACGCCAAAGAGATATCCCAGCGCTGCCCCTGTGTATAAGGTCGGCGTGAAGACCCCGCCCACCGCACCGGAGCCGAACGTCGCCCCGGTGGCGACGATCTTGAATAAGAAAATCATCGCCAGGGCCTGCCACGTTCCCGGATAATGAAGGATGTTGAAAACCAGGATGCGGCCATTGCCAGTCACTTCCGGATGCTCCACGGCTAACAGCCCGACGATCAAACCGCCGAGGGCCAGGCGTGCCCAATCCGGCAGTTTAAGTTTGCCAAAAGCGATCTCGCTCCATTTGAGGAACCCGAGAAACAACGGTGCCGCCGCGCCGCATAGCAAACCTAACAACATATAGGGCAGCAATTCCCAATTCTGGTGGAGCGTGAAAACCGGCGCGGTGTACATCGCCTCCGCGCCGAAGTGCGCCCGGGTCACCAAGGTTGCCACCACCGAGGAAACCACCAGCGGCCCGAAGGCATCCATCGCCAGCGAACCGAGCACGATTTCGGCAACGAAAAACGCCCCGGCGACCGGCGCGTTGTAAGCGCTGGCAATGCCCGCCGCCGCGCCGCACGCGACCATCTGCCGCTGCCGGGCCAGCGGGAATTTCAACCAGCGGCCAAGCACGGAAGTTGCCAGCGCGGACAGCAACACCAACGGCCCTTCCCGCCCGATGGACGCGCCGGTGGCTGCGGAGAAGCAAGCCGACGAACATTTCACCAAACTCCTCCTCACCGAAAGATTGCCATCCCCCACCACCACGGCTTCCATGTAATCCGTGGAGCTTTTCCGCCGTTTGATCCTGGTGCCAAAATAGAGCGTCAGCCCGGCCAGCAAGCCACCCACCGTTGGGACCAAAATCCTCCGCCACCATGGCATGGCGGCAAAGCTCGCCACATACCCGGAATAATGCCCCGTGAAAAGCGAGTGCAACCATTCCGTCAGTTCTTTGAAACCGATGGATGTCCACGCTCCGATTAGCCCGGCCAACGCCGCCCACAACAGGGTGGAGCGCATTTCGTTGCCCGAAATCCGCTCGCCCAGCCAGATTCGCAAACGGACCAGGCGTCTGGCTCCCACGCTCAATTCCGGGTTCATGTTCGCCGGGGAGTTCATCCGATTACTGCAAGTGTTGGCGGAAGCTTGCCTCATCCGGTGCCGTCAGCAAGGCATCCAGCGTGCCCGGGGTTTTCAGCAAGCGGGTCAAGCGCGCCACCGCCGCCAAATACCCGCCAATACATTGGGTCGGAACGCCATACAGGAAAACCAGGCGGATCGGCACCTGTTCGGGACCAAACGGCACCGGTTCCCGGCAGCGGCCAATCGCCAGGACGATCTCGGTGACCGCGGTCGTCCTCGCATGCGGCAGCGCCACCCCGTTGCCTAACAACGGTGGCTGGAGCTTCTGGCGTTCCAGCACCGCCCGCTCCAGCCCAGGCAAATCCCGCACTTCCGCCCGGCCGGCCAGCGATTGGATCATCCGCTTGATCACCGTTGCTTCGGTGGAATCCTCCATCCAAAGCAAGACCGGGGTGTTGTCAGCGGCTTGCAACTCGGGCATGCCCGCAGTCAACCAAGCGAATGGCCCCGACGCGAAAGAAAAAGTCGCCAGCCCGCAAATCCTTACAGCTCATGGATGAGGCCGCCCAAGGTGGTGCAATACTGGACGCTCGGAGCCGAAAATCGTTTGACTTATTTGGAAAGTTTGCAAAGTTTCAAAACATGAAAGCCACCTGCAAGGCAACCAGGCGAAAGACTCCGGCGGATTTCCGCAAGGCCTCCGAGGTGTTCAAGGCATTGAGCAACCCGAACCGCCTGCTGATCGTGGATGCGCTTGGCGAAGGCGAGAAGTGCGTGGCCGACCTGACGGCGCTGGTTGGACTGGATATTTCCACGGTGTCCAGCCACCTCTCCGTGCTTCGCAAGGCTGGACTGCTGGTGGACGAGCGCCGGGCAACACAGGTCTTCTACACGCTGAAGAACCCCTGCGTCCTGAAAATCTTCTGCTGCCTCGACGAATTTCACGCGTCCTCAAGCAGGTGAATCCGCGCCGCTAGCTTGGAATAGCCAGTCCTATCTATCTTATTTTCAACAATCTTCATGAACCGATCCACCATCCGCCGCCTTCTCACCTGGCTCATCGTCGCCGCCGTTGCCGGGTTCGCCGTTTACAAGCTCAAGTTCGCACCGGTGCTGGTGGTCACCCACACCGTGGCCCGTGGTGAAATCGTCGCCGAAGTCATGGGCACCGGCACCTTGGAGGCACGGGTGAAAACGACGGTGAGCGCCCGCATCCAGGAACGGTTGTTAGAGGTGCGGGTGGATCAGGGGGACACCGTGAAAGCCGGGCAGCTCCTCGCCCGGCTCGACGATGCGGAAACGAAACAGCAAGTCGCCATTGCCGCGGCTACGCTGGCGGCGGCGAAGCAAACGGCGGAGCGGGTGCGTGCCGACCTCGCCCGCTCCGAGGCGGTCTTGGCTCAGGCCCAACTTGATCACAAGCGCATGACCGGACTCACCTCTACACGAGCCGTTTCTCAAGCGGATGCGGACAAAGCTGCCGAAGCCTTGCGGGTGGCCGAAGCCGACCTCACGCGTTCGAACGCGGCCATCGCCGAAGCGGAAGGGCAGATTGTGGTGGCGGAGAAAAACCTGCTATTTCGCAAGGATCAGCTCGCCTTCACCGAAATTCACGCGCCCTATGACGGGCTCGTCATCCGCCGGGACCGCGATCCCGGTGAGATGTTGGTTCCGGGCGCGTCGTTGATGCAGATGATTTCCCTAGATGAACTATGGGTCAGCGCCTGGGTGGATGAAACGGCGATGCCTGGCCTGGCGGTGGATCAGCCCGCACGCATCTTTTTCCGCTCGGAGCCGGGACACGGCTACCCGGGCAAGGTGTCGCGCCTCGGACGCGAGACCGACCGCGAGACCCGCGAGTTCCTGGTAGACGTGCATGCCGCCGAATTGCCGAAAAACTGGACCATTGGCCAACGGGCGGAGGTTTTCATCGAAACAGGTCGTCAAGCCGATGCTGTGGTGCTGCCATCAGCCTTTGTCGTTTGGAAGGACGGGCGTGCCGGGGTCCTTGTGAACGCGGGCGGCAAAACGCAGTGGCGCGAGATTACACCCGGTTTGCGCGGCAAGGATCAACTTGCCGTGATCAAGGGATTGAACGCGGGCGATCAAGTCGTCCGCGCACCTGATAGTCGGAAAACCCCGCTTGCCGAAGGTCAACGCATCAAGCTGCCATGAATCTAGCAGTCCGCGACATCCGCCACAATGCGGGCCGCTTTATCTTCACCACCGTGGGCATCGGGATGCTGCTCATGATCGTCATGGGCATGGGTGGCATCTATCGCGGACTCATCCACGAGGCCACGCTGCTGGTGGATCGGGTTGGCGCCGACCTGTGGATCGTGCAGGGCAGCACCCGCGGTCCCTTCGCAGAAATTTCCCGCATCCCCACCACTCTAGAAGACCGAGTGCGGGCCGTGCCCGGGGTGGCAGAGGCACGCCGCTTCGTCTCCCACACCATCCAGCGCGAACACAACGGGCAACCGTTGCGCATGGTTGTGCAAGGGCTTTCCTGGCCCGAGGACCACGGCGACTGGGTACCGCTGGTCGCCGGGCGGGCGCTGCGTCAGGCGCATTATGAAATGATCGCCGACCAGTCATTAAATCTGCCACTCGGAAGTAGCATCCGTTTGGGCAAGGATGCCTATCAAGTCGTGGGGCTCACCCGCGGTATGGTCGGCACCGGCGGCGATGGCCTCACTTTTTTCACCGTCAGCGATGCGATGGCCATCCAGTTCGACCAACCGGGAGAGGCGACGCGCCTCGAACGTGCCGCCCGACGGGCGCGGGTGGAAAATATGGATCTCGGGAGGCTCCAACCATTGTTGCTAGAGCGTGCCGCCGGGCTGTCCGGCGGCATTCCCGCGTTGGCCCCGCCGCAAGTCAGCGCCGTGCTTGTCACTCTGCAACCCGGTACCGATGAAGCCGCTGTGCGCCGCACGCTGGGCACCTGGCCGGACATCACCGTCTATTCCACGCAGGAACAAAAGGACCTCCTGTTAGCCGGCATGGTGGACAAGGCACGCCGCCAACTCGGGCTTTTCCGCGTCCTTCTCATCATCATTTCCACCATCATCATCGCGCTCATCATCTACACGCTCACGCTCGACAAGATCCGCGACATCGCGTTGCTCAAACTCATCGGTGCCCGCAATGGCGTCATCGGCGGCCTCATTCTCCAGCAAGCTCTGCTCATGGGGGCATTCGGCTATCTGTTGGCGTGGTGGATGGGCCAGTATGCGTTTCCGCATTTCCCGCGCCTTGTGCTGATAGATCCAGCCGATCTCGTCAGCCTGGCGATGATCGTCGTCGTCATTTCCACCCTCGCCAGCCTGCTCGGCATCTGGAAAGCCATGAACGTGGAACCCAACACCGTACTCTCCGCATGAAGCAAGCGACTGATTCCATCACGCCTGCGGTCGAGGTCACCCACCTCCGCAAAGTCTATGGCAGCGGCCACACCGAGGTCGTCGCCATGCGCGATGCCACGCTCAGCATCGCCCCGGGTGAGATCGTCGGCATGTTCGGTCCCAGCGGTTCCGGCAAATCCACTCTTCTCACCGCAATGGCACTCATCAATCCGCCGACCTCCGGCAGGATCTCCATCGGTGGCAAACCGGTGATGGATGGGCCGCGGGCGCTGGTGGACCTGCGCGCCTTCCGCCGGGAGCACCTCGGTTTCGTGTTTCAGAAAGCCAATCTCATCCCGTTCCTCACCGCCCTGGAAAACGTGCAGATCGCCCTCGAAGTGAACGACACCTCTCCGAAGTTCGCCCGCAAGCGGGCCATGGAATTGCTCGAGTACCTGAACATCGGCCCGCGTGCCAACAATCTGCCCGTAGCCCTATCTGGCGGCGAGCAACAGCGCGTCGCCGTCGCCCGCGCTCTCGCCAACAACCCCAGCCTCATCCTCGCCGATGAACCAACCGCCGCGCTCGACGGTCCGTTAGGCCGACAGGTCATGGAACTTTTCGCCAAGATCGCCCACGAGCGCCAGGCTGGCGTCATCGTAGTTACCCACGATCACCGCACGCTTGATGTCTTCGACCGCATTCTGGATGTCGAAGATGGCATGATCCAAAGCCGTATTCATAACAATCCATCAAAATGACCCGCGCTTTGTAACTTTTCGGACTCCTGTGGCTCCCTAACCCTTAGAAACAATGAAATCACTCCCCGGCTTATGGCTAGCAGTGCTGCTGGCATCCTCGTGTCACAAAAACGATGAATCCGCACGATCCAAGGAAACCGCACCGGCAGTGGCGGTACACCTAACACCCGCCACCCTGGAAGCCCATCAGGCGACGGAGGACGTGGTCGGCACGGTGCGGTCGAAACTCCGCGCCGTGATCGAGGCCAAAGTCAGCGGACGTGTCCTCCAATACCTGGTCGCCCCGGGCCAACTCGTGAAATCCGGCGATCTGCTCGCCGAGTTGGATGTGCAGGAGATCC
>Ga0118677_10004020_pt1 | contig 27154 bp, 24 predicted proteins | sample AliMusrvi5mmetaG_FD_86154 | JGI IMG/M metagenome (GOLD analysis project Ga0118677, IMG submission 86154) | reverse complement strand
CGCGAGCCGCCAGGACGGGAGCTAAACAGCCAGACTGAGGGCCGCCAAGATCATGGCTCCGGTCAAGGCTGCGGGCAGAAAGCCCCAACCCAGCGTGAGTGAAAGCAAGGCGTAGGCATAGCCGCCGACCGCGTAGTAGCCGGCGTGAGCCAGCGTGAGCAGCCCGCAGTAACCGACCACCAGATTGAGGCTGAGTGCCACAATCAGGTAGATGTCGAAGTAAACGAGGAGATGGAGGGCGTAATTCATGTTTCTGCGATCACATCGCGGCCTCCAGTCGCATTTTCTGTCCGAGCAGTCCTTGCGGACGGAGCAGGAGGAATAGCGCCAGCACGGCGAAGGTGGCAGCTTCCTGCCAGCGGGCCGAAAAGTGCCAGACGACCTGCGCACGCAACAGCCCTAAAAGGAGCGCCCCAATGACCGGTCCGGCGAAAGACCCCTGTCCGCCAATGATCACGGCCACGACCGCCAACAGCACGGTGTGAAGACCGGCGTGCGGATCAAAGCCGAGGTCGTAGGCGGTGACGAGTGACGAGGCTCCCGCAAAAAACCCGCAAAGAGCGAAGGCCAGGAGGCGATGAGAGTCGATATTGTAACCGTAGAGCGCGAACATCGTCGGGTTGTCGGCCAAGGCGCGGAGTCGCAGGCCGATGTTGGAGCGTATGAGGAACACGGCAAAGCCACCGATCAGAACAACCGCCGTGCCGAGCGTGATCCACTGGGCATCAGTGACCACCATGCCATTGAAACGGGTGACGGCATCCAGGCCGGTGCGCAACGTCTTGGTGTCGTTGCCCCAGATCATGGCGATGACTTGGATGATGGCGATGTAGAGGCCGAGCGAGGCGATCAAGTGGACACCCTCGGACGCCCGGCGGCGGGCAAGCGGCGCATGATTGGCCCATTCGCACACAAGGGACAAAATCACGGCGGCCCCGAGGGCAGCCAGGGCGGCGAGCCAGGGTGGGCCACCGGCTTGCTGGACCGCATGGGCGATGTAGGGAGTGGCCGAATAAACGCCCGCCAATCCAATGAAAAACACGCGGGTCGGCAGATAAACGGCTTGAAACGCCAAGGCCAGCAAGGCAATGGCGGAACCGGAAACGAGGCCGTTGATGAGGATCTGCATCAGGATTGACGAAAGCGCCCGCCGAAACAGGTGTTCCGCCGGACAGCGGAGTTCTTACCTGTTATCCGGGCAACCTGCGACTGTAAAACGCGGCCACCTTTGGATTCGCTGGACCCGCGAGTCAAAGCGCGACAGGTACGGGGATCACATGTTTCACGATTTGTCCCGGCGACATGATGCCCCAGCTGCGGAAGGAACAGTCCAGCGTGGTCTCACCATAGAGCCAGTTCGCCCCGTCGTGCTCAATGATGCCCTCGTCGCCCGCCAGGCGTGAGGGGGCACCGTTGAGTTTGAGAGCGGAGGCTGCATGACCGGTGCCGTGATCGTCGGTGACCACAAATGCGGATTCGATCCCCAGATGGGAAAGCAAAGCGCACAGCAGCATGGCGGTGTCCTCGCAATCCCCGACTTTGTCGGCCAAGGTTTGGAGCGGAAAGCGACCATACTCCGCGAAGCCGGTGGTCTCTTTATCGTCCGCATACGTGATGCATGCCTGCGTCAAATGGAGGACAACCTCGGCCAATTTGAGTTCATCCCAGCCGGCATGGTTGGCGCGGGTGAGAATTTGAGCGGCAAGCCGCCGCAGTTCAAGGGCGCCCGCGCCGCCAAGGAGACCGTTGGCGGCGTCGATCATCTCCAGAGTGCCATGGAAATTGTTGCTCACAAAGTATGCCGGCCCGGATTTCTGGAGAATGCTTGCCATTTCCTGCCGCAGTCCCGAGCGAAGTTGGATACCCAAGCGTCGCAAATTGGGAGGAAGATCGTCGGTGGGCAATTCCAGACTGATGTAATGGGAGGGGTCGGTGGTGACATCCGGCGGCACCAGGCCGACTAACCGGCACGCTTCCGAGGTCTCGTCGTCAACTCCCGGCGCAGTGGCTGCGAGTTCACTGACCCATGGGGGAATCTCCAAGGACCGGGCACGCGGCACGAAGGGATTCCTCCTGAATGCGCGCAACAGCAACGGGGTGAAAAACACCGCACCCATGAGTGGCAAATCGCGCCAGTGCTGCAAGGGATTCAAGCCACCCCAACGCCAGAGAACCAGCAACAACGCCACCGGCAACAATGCCAACAGCATGTCCAGGGCAAACAGGACCTTCTTTTCGCGAAGCAACAGAATACACCCTAACAGCATTCGCCGCTGTTCGCGGCCTTCTATATCGAGCACGTCGCTGAACCGGAACATGCCCAACAACCAGGCGATGAATGCCAACAGCAGAGGCGTGCCATAAAGCCACGCTCCGATCCGGAGATACTGAACCACTGTCACTCCATTTCTTGTCACCAATTCATCGTACCAAAACAACTGGGCCAGCCATGCCACGCCGACCAAAAGACACGCAAGCGGTGCGGCCAAGCCAATAGCCTCCCATGGCAATACCTTGGGCGGTTGCCAGAAGCGAGGCGGGCGGCGGCGGAATCCCCACCAAGGAATGGATGCATAATCTTTCATGGGATGGCCGATGTCAAAAGGAGCGGCATGGAGCCCGAGTGACGTTCCATCGCACGGTTTCTTTGCAAGCCGAGAATCGAACCGGGGCATGACGGAGCGGATGACGCGTTGACTACAGCGGCGGCATCAAGGTTCAGACGCAGGCGGCACAAGACCAGAAAGCCGGCGTATGGATCGCTGTCGGTGTTGAGGTCATGGAAAACCGTGTCCGGAAATTCCGTTTGGAAACTCGAACTGAACGGGGTGGGTTCAGGCACCCAAATTTCCCTCGCATCGAACGGATGCTGTCCTGCCGGCACATAAAGCGGATGTTGCTGGAGGCTGAGCTGGACAAATTGCTCGCGGGGAGCCTTGTGCAGATTTCCGACGTCATCCCAGTGGTTCTTGAGGTAGAGATCGTTGAGGATCCAGGTTCCGAGCGTCCGGTGTAGATGCGGGCAACCAAAGGCCAAACCCCGAATCATCGCATCGAGCACATGACAACAGTGCTCCTGGGTTTCACGATGTTTGCGGGACGGAAACGGCAGCCTCGAATAACTGCCGTCCCACTGCCAGCCTGAGTCGCCGGCTTGTTCCGCCCTGCCGTGCTGAAGCAATAGCCATGCCTCGCGTTCCGGCGTCCCGCGCAAACCACTGCGAGAAAAACTGCCAATCTCCCTGAAGAGGGCGTGACGCTCACCGGCATCTCCCATAATTTTTGGGAAGGCTTCGCGGACCAGCGTCACCAACTTGTTCACCCCTGGATGCCCCGGCGGGATGCGGGGCAATACGAGATCCCGATGCGCTTGATTGAAGCGGGGGATCTGTTGGATGAGCCAAACATCCCAGGCGCGGATGCCGTGTAACAAATCACGATGATACCGATGCAGAAAACGCCGCAATGTGCGGTCCGAGACTTGGGCCGCAGCCTCTGCCCGCTCTTCTGGAATCGTTTGCGAAAGAGGCAACTGAACTTTCGTGAAATCGCGGAATCGGCAGGACGAAGTCAATTTCGGGTCCGCCAAAAAGCTCAGATAATCGTGGCAGGCATAATGCGTGCGTTCACGGATAATCAGCAACGATTTTCGCAACTGCGACTCGAATTGTTCGAGCATCAACCGATGCCAGTTCTCATAACAATTTCGCACCAACCGGTAATGAACGAACCGCGCCCGCAACCAGAGATACGTGCCAAGCAAGATCGCGGAACTAACTCCCGTGATCCACTTGGCGTTGAAAACAAAAGCTACGGATTGGCCCGCGTAGTAGGGAAAATCGATCCACTGGAACGCGAGACAACAAACCAAGGCTAACGGTACAATCCGGCAGGCCGTTGCAAGTGGACTCGGAAGCATGCGGATCATCTTGCGCAACCTTACCGCAAGAACCTGACGATTGGGTTCGAATTTCGCCATCTCAAGGTCATCAGGAAGATCACGACGTTCCTTGATTAGATCCTTGTTCAAACGTCCAACATCAGCTTCGATGCGAGCCATCAGACTCTTCAGAAAGAACCTTGCCACCAAGTGCGGTTGCCAGAACGCAGGGGTTCCATGAAGTGTCAAGGTATCGTGGCAGATGCGGCGCAGGGTGCCGGCAACAACTTCGCGCAGAGCGGAAAGGACGGCGTCGAGAAACGCTTGTTCGGTTCTCGCACTATCGGATTTAAAGAAACGCAACGCGACGGCTTCCAACTCCTGCAAGGTCTGGTCCCAATCTTCAAGCGGCAACTGTTTGAGGCTGGCCCATCCGAATACATCGTTGATCCGTTCTTTCCATGTCTGAATACGGTGGTCCCAGCCGAGTATTTGAACTACATTCTCCGGTGAGAACTCTCCCTTGAGGCCGGATGCCAGGGAGTATCCGTTCCGTGCCAGACAAGCGGTCAACCCGGTCAAGGTTTCCGCGACGAGAGGATTGACATACGCTTCCAGTTGCTGTGCATCGGTGGCCTGGGGCAATGGACCAAGCTCGGCCTGCGGGGCTGGCTGCTTGTGTAATTCAAGCAGCATTTCCCGCAGGAGCACTCCGGCCGCGCATTCCCTCAACACCGCTGGCCGTTGTGAGATCATGGCGGCACCGAGGATGCCGAACGGTCGGGAGGCATCAAACACGTTGGTGCCACACCAACGGGCGGTATGGTCGGTTTCGTGGTCAAAATGAAACATGCTGCCCTTGTCGGCAGTCCGGAGCTTCCGTTCCAACACACCCAAGACCGCCATAGCCCCCTGTAACGCCGAATCGGGGCGGCTCGGCGGCGGATCCACCAGACTGGGACCGGCACCCGTGAGGTATTGGGGAAAAAGCGGGTGCCAGACATCTTGCTCACTGCGCCTCGCACGCTCTAACACCCGCTGGAAGTCTTCCAGACTTACTGCTGTGGCGGCATCGCAGGTTTCGTCGTCCAACTGATGGTCGCAGGTGCTGCGAGCCAGCGCCCACACGCCCGCCATGCGCCAACTCTGCCACAACGCGGGCTTCCCAACCAATGCCTCGAAACATCCCTGGGCCAACACCGCCGAGTCCGGATTGGCAAGTGAGCCGACAAACAGCAGCCACACCATCGCATCCTCTTCCGCCCCGGCGGAGCGCTGCAACGTGCGATTGCGCACCTCCAGAATACGGGTGGCATGAAGTTTTGCGGTTTGCAAGCTGGACTTGCGATTGAATTCCACTGATACAATTGGCCAATCGCCAGGACGCAGATCAAGGGCCTCTTTGTCGGCGGGCTGGGCCGACCAACTCACGAGCCCCGGCGGTGCCGGACCATGCCCCAACCACATCCAATGGATCTGGTCATCCTCGCGAAAGGAAGGATCGAGATCGAGGACACGGGCTAACACCTCCGCTCCGAAGGGGTCGAGGGCACAAATGACTATTGATGTCGGCATCAAATCGCGAACAGGAAATCAGTTTTGACTTGGTCAAGTACCCGCTGCCATGCCTTGGCATGCAACTCATCGGTGGCGCGGGCCACTTTGAGTTGGTAGGCGGCTACAGCCTGAGCGCGCAGAGTCTCCAGTTCCTTGTCCGTGAAAACCGCTGATTTGTTCTCAGTAAACCAGGTCGCCCATGCGTTAGCAGTTTGCTCATGTGCCGATGATCGACTGACCATCTCGAACGCTGCGAGAATGTTGTCACCAAGTTTTGCCGGCACCCCAGCCCCGGTTGCGGTTCCTGCCCCAATATCCAAGGGGCAAAACGGAGCCAACCAGAACTCACTCCCGCCGGCTGCAAAGGCGGCTATTCGCTTCGTGCGGGGAGCGCCGGACAAACGGTCCATTTCGATAATCGCCGCTCCCACGGCTTGGCGGCTTCCGGGGTCGCGCAAAGTGCTACCGTCGCCAAGTGCCTCACTTACCAAAATCGCCTTGCACAAGGCCGCCACCGCAGGATGTGGTGGTTCATCAATCTCATACGGATTGCGCCAATGGTAGGCACCGGGATAGGCATGGAAGCGCCGTGCCTGATCATCGTCCTTGGCATTCTTGAAATGGGCGTCGTAAGCGGATTGCAGGTGAATGCGCACTCTCGCACAAATCGGCAATCCCACCGGATAAGTGAAATTTACCATACTTACCCTGTGAGTTTCGTAGGTATTCGACCGATTCACCATGTGGCCACCAAGCACATTCTTCAGCAGCTCATCAGCCACGCCCGACGGCCCTGCAAACATGGTGTAAGTTTGCAATCCCACAGTGAGGCGGGTGGTTTCAGAGAGGTCATACTGGGGTTGGCAGGCTGCCATCATGGCTTCCACCAAGGTTTTTGAAGCATCATCCTTATTGTCCCCGGCGTATTCGAAGGCGCGGAGAATCCCTTCCCCCCTTGCCCACACGGAGAAGGGTTGGAAATCGTCCCACAACGAACGGATGGCCGTGTTCGCCATGTCCTGTGCGATGATCACCGACAAGGGCTGGCGCGTGGGGTTGTCAGTTGTGCTTTCGTGCAAGCGGAGCGCACTCATCGGACTCCACTCGGTGACGCGCCATGGATGCCGCCCGTCACCTCCCTGCCGACCCTTGGCAATGCTGCGTTGAATCATAGACGCGCAACTTTCCTCGGTGAAGTCGATTTTGTGCGCGGCAAGGAAGCGCTCCCGCCAACTCCTATCCATGATGTTGCGCGAGAGGATGACATCCACATCGTCAACCTGTCCTTTCGCTTGGGCCAGAAGCAAGCGTTCAAGCTTGCTGACCTTTTCCGCAAGCAAGCTGCGAGCGGAGTGATAGTTCGCATAAAGGGTCAAGTTGCGGTCCAACTCGCCCAGGACAAAGGCACATGCCTTGTCGAGGATGTCATACACGCTCTTCTGAACTATCCATTCGCGGACATAGCCATAGATCTCATGCAAGTGTGTGGCATATTCGATGCACAAGCCTGTCTGAAGGTGCCTTTCAAAATCAAATAGTCCGGAATCGGTCAGAAGGTTTTCCAATAAGCTCCGGAATTCCGTCCCCTGCCTCCAACAATTCTGGAGTTTTGACGCCAACGATTGATCCGCCGAATCCAACAGATGTCGCGCATGACGGCGCGATTCTTCCAACAAGCTGACGGCATCTTTGACAAAATCCTCCACGCCTAACCGACGATAGTTTTTGTTGTGGGCAAATTCCCCTGCGCGCTTGACGAATTCCAGTTTGAATGATTCCAAGGCCAGCGGAAAGGATGCCAAGCGCTGCTGGGCGGCCGGATTCGAGGGATCGGCTTCCGCAGCACGTTGTTCTTCCTTGCTAGGGACCCGTGCGGAAATCCGCTCGGCAATGGTCTGCTTAAAATCCTGCTCCAGCGTCTCCGCGAATGGCGCTCGTAAAAAGGCTCCAAACGACGATTCGTGGCGCTCCTTCGGGTTTCTCAAGATGTGATCAAAACGATCGAAGGTCGCTTTGCTCTCCGCAGCCGGCAGAGCACCATCGCTTTCAATCAACAGATCGGCCAAAGCGCCCAAATCCCTGGTTGTGAAACTCTGGTCGGAGAGAAATTTCTCGGCTTCATCACGGTGCTCTGAATTGCCGTTCCCCCTGTCCAAGTGGTCGAGTAATTGCATCCCACACTGGTAGGCCAGCAAGTCGAGAGCGTGTTCCACAGGGGCATGTAGGCCACCGATTCCCGGCACCAGATAGCTGACGTTCGCGCCATCGACTTGATTGAGCAATTGATCGCCGAAATTGCTGTGGGCCGCATCAAACCCTTGTCCACCTCCAATAGGATCCGGTGGATAAGCCGCCAACGAAAAAGCGGCACGGGCCATGAACGCACTCATCGATTCGGATTTTTCCAAAGTGAGAACATTATTGTTGTCATAACAACCGAATGGAAAACAACAGTCGAATGGTTTGGTATACTTGCCGATCACCCCGGGGTTCATGGGGAAACTGAATACTCCATCTTTGCCCACGGTTTCCGGATTCATCCGCCGCTGTTCAGCGATCCACTCGTCGAGACGGATGGGCGACATGAAATGATCCACCTCTTTCAATGCTGCGAAGACACCCACTTTGGCCCGATGGTGCAGCGAATGATCGGTACCGAATCCCTCGGGCAAGGCCAGAAAACCGAATATCGTAAGGCCAGGATAGGTGGCACGGAGGTGGAAGCATGCATCTAACAAACACCCGCTGCCGGTCCCTCCGGCCAGTGTACAGAACACATAGACGATGGGTCTCGTATTCTGGTCGGCCTGCATCATTGCCGCATCATAGTGGTTGCGGAACATAGCTTGGAATTTGGCGATGTTCACATTGAAAAGGAACCGTCCCAACGTGCGGTAGCCACTGCAACCCTGCGGAAAATCCACGCCTGCGAAATGCTGTGGCGCCCAGTCGCGGAACCGGGCATCCTGTTTTAACCGGTCCCATTCGGTTCCCGCGACTCCTCGCCCGTCAAGTTGTATCCACTCCGTTCCGGCATCAAGGTTGCCGGGTCGTTCGGTGATCGACGAGTCGAAAGCCAGAAACTGGAACCCGCTAGGCAATTCACCGGCACCCGGCTCAACCTTGCCCGCAAACGTGCGGCAGAACAGATCCTTGACGTATGAAACAGCTTTGGTTCCGCCGCCGCCAAGTCCAAGGAATATGGTGGGACGCCGGAATCGCTCTAGCGAGGCCAGCGCTTTGTAGTCGAATTTGAGGGGATCAATCGCGTCACTGAAGAATGATGTGGTGCGGGTTAGGACTTCCATGGTTTAGCGGTGTTAGGATTCAGGTTCTCTTGGTTTGCGGATGCTCGAAACTGAAAATGAGTGCCCGGCCTGTGGCATCGGGAGGCATTCCGATTGCAGGTACAGGGCCAGCAAGGCGGACTGGAAAGTCGATGGAAATCTGCTCGGGAGCAGGTGCTCCAATCGTCGCGTAGCTCGTATCGTGCGGCCAGCCCCGGAGCTGATAGATCGGACGTTCGGAAGAACTGCTGATCAATGCCTTCATCCGGATTCGATGGAATCCGGTGCGTTCGAAAACCAACTCGCCATCGGGCAAACCGCTGTCAATACGGCGGAGGGGCAGGCGGTTGCGACCTGGCAGCCACACCCATAGCCAGAACCAATTCCGTGAAAATTTCTTCCCGCTCGGGTCAGGGATCCGGTTTTGTCCGTATGGACTCACCTGAAGTGTCAACAGTCGGCCACTGGGAGCCGGCCGGCGCCAAACCATGAACAGATACCCGGCCACTAACATCATTGTGGCGACTACCGCGCTGTCCCGTACCAAGGCCATTGGATCCGCGACCGTGAAATTCACGGCAAGCTGGCGCAGGATTGTGCCTCCCGCATCCTTGAAGCGGAGAGTTCCCTTGTAGGCTCCGGGCGTGGTTCCGGCAGGAACTACCAGTTCAATCGGCAACTGCAGGGGGGCGGATGAAGCATCCAAATGCACCAAGTCAGGGCTGCCCCGCACCACCAAACGCGGCAAGATCGCGGCAGCCCCTAAAGCATTCGCCCTGGGAGGCATCGAGTCTGGAGTATCGAATTCGAGGGCGTACCGAACTGATCGCTTATCAGTGCTGGCGTACTGTAAACGGGTGGGTAGTTCGCGTGGTAACGATTGTTCGTGTCTGACTAACATCCAAGCGGCTGCCACATAAAAAAATGAAAGCACAAACAGAGCAAGATAGGAGAACGCCTCGCCGATCTCTTCTCTGCGGCGGGCGGCACGGTATTTGCGGGCACGTTGCTCAGCCTCCTGATGCTGCCGGGCAACCCGGTCATCGGTGGAGTGTCCTTTTGCTGGAGGAGCAGTGGGAGGCATGAATCAATCGGCTTTCGGTAAAAATGTCCATCCTTCGACCCGCGGCCCGGTCTTCTGGTTGCGGGTATCGATAAAACGAATGTCGAACTCGCGCAGCACTTCGAACCCGTAGCTCAGTTCGGTTCCGGCAGGGGTAACCCAGCGGATTTTGTAATCGGATCCGTCGTGCAGTTTCCCGAGTCCCTGAATTTCGGCCTGCCACTGGCCTGGTTCTGCGGCGATCAGCGGCAGATTGGCAATCTTGGGACCGCCAGCCATGTGCAAACGTGCTGAAGCCAGGGTTCCCACCGTTGGCGGCGGGCCGCTGAATTTCACCCGCACCAGCGGCGGGGTAGAGGCATCCAACAGGCTCTGTTGATAGGGTTCCACACACAGACTCCACATCCCGCGCTCAAACAAAGTCACCTTGCAGTTGCCCCCCGTGTTTTTCTCGAAAGTCAGGGACTTGGCTCCAGTCAGTTCAGGCGAGGCTGGGTCGATCATGGTGTAAAACGTCTCACCCCAGCCACGGGTTTCAATGCGATGGCCCGTGTCGCTCACCAAAACCGGCGGGGTTTTCCATTTTCCGCCGGAAATCACCAGTGGCTTGAGTTGGCGGTTGCTGCCCAACGGGTAACCCTTGGCAAATTCCTGAGTCACATCCTTGGCGTTAAGATCCAATCCTTTCAGGAATCCGCTCACCATATCAAACGGCGTTTCATTGACGCCGATGAAGTAACGGACTGCCGTGCCCGGCTCTTGCGAGGCTAGGCCATGTGCTTGACTGCCATCACCAAGACGGGTGTCCGGAATTGCCTTGAACTCCAGGTGGCGCAGTTTGGTATTGCGATCAGCAGCTTCCACCTGCCCGTCAGTAAAATAGACCAGGAACACATTGGCATCATTTCCGAAGCTGGCTCGATATTGGTCGATTACCGCATCGGCCGCCTTGGCCGCTGCCCCGTGCGGGGTATCAGCCCCATTGCGCGGGTCTTTTGAGCCGGGCTTGCCAGTCCATTTTGTGGTCTGTTCCGTAAACGTTTTGAGGGTGTTGGCGATGGCATCGCTCCCTTGCTGTCCCGCCGACAACACTGGCAGCCATGGTTTGGCCGTGCCACCATCCCTAGGCCAAATGAGCGTTTCGGCATCACCTTTCCTGGCCTTTCCGGGGAACATCACCACCGCGACATTCGCTTTCTCGATTTGACCGGGGGCGCATTCCTGCGGAACCAAGCGGGCGAAAAAGTAGGCGAAGATCTCGGCGGCCAAGGCCTGGCTGTAGCTTTTGTCCCAGTCGCGCATGCTGCCGGAGGTGTCCAACACCAAGAGCCCGAGCGGAGCTTTCCACCCCGAACAAGCCGCCACCGCGAGTGCAGGCGGGGGAGCGGTCTTCACTTCGTCCGCTCCCGATTGCCGGCGACCACCCAGTCTTTCCGCCTCCGGAAGGGCGTGGAACCACCACAGCAACACGCCGGACACGAGATAAACGGCAAAGACCAGAGAAGCGAGTTTCATGACTTCTTCTAACTCGCTGAATTCAACCTGTCAGAAACGGCCCCGTCCAGACCAAGTTCGAAAAATGCCAACGAAATCAACGGTTTTTCCAAGAATTTATGCGGAGGAGAGCCTGCCGATGCCGTTCTATCCTCGTTCTCCTCAGAAAACAACCATCGGTTGGCGGCAGAGAACTCGCCCCCATGCGTTGCCGATTGTCGGCCGCAGAGGCTCGCGGGACGAAATCCCGGTTTGACATCCGCCTCAGGAATTCGCTACACCCGTTCCAATCCGCTGATTGGGCCTGGTTGAAAGCAGTCATGAAATGCTGCCAGTCTCTCTGGCAGCGGCAGAATATCCAACCGTAGAATCAAACCATGGCCACTCAACCATGCCCGAAATGCAAGGGCGTTAAAACAATCGTTTGCGGGTATTGCGGCGGCAGCGCGCAGCGTAGGATCGGTTGTAGCGAATGCCACGGCAGTGGGAAAACGCGCTGCCCGACCTGCGACGGCCACGGCACCGTGAACTTACCGCCGCTCAATCCTCCCCGAGGCTGAAAGAAGCATGCCTTCCTTGGAAAGAATGGAGCTTCATTCGGATTGTGACGCACTTTGAGGGCACATCCGGGAAGAACCGAGTGGGTCAAAGGGATTTTTTTCCGTGACTTTCGCCTCCCTCCTGCGGTCGCTCTCACTTTTTGCCCACCTCCGTCTCCGCTGAAATCTGTCGTTCCCTGCGGCCACTCCAGAAATGTTCGTCGAACCCCTCCAACGTCATCTCCATGTCTGCGCACAGGTGGACCTGCCGAGTTACTCCAAACGCGACCCCGGATTCTGGAATGTGGTCTCGATCCGCGAACCGTCGCGGCCCATCCCCAATTCAGCCGGATTTCGGCAGATTCACACGATGCTGTGCCTGGATGTCGTCGGCACGGATGGCATCGAAGAAAATGAACTGATTCACGCTCCCCGTCTGGAGCATCTCGAGGCCGTCTTCCAATTCGCCGACAACATCCCCGACGAACCCCTGCTTGTCCACTGCTGGGCCGGTGTTTCCCGAAGCTCCGCAGTGGCGCTCGCATTGATCGTCCGAGCCATGCACTTCGACGGGTATTCCGAAGATGAAATCGTGAATGAGGCCTGCGAGACCCTGCTGGCACTCCGACCACAGGCAGCACCTAATCCCCTGGTTCTCGAAATCGGCCTCTCGCTCTTTCTTGACACCGACTCTGCTAGCCGTTTGCTCGTCCGCCTGGTAAACCATCCGGAACTTTTCCAGAACCGCTACAAGGGAGCATCTCCCAACACGGAACCTTGTTCCCCCAAGCCGATCATAGGAATATAACGCAAATCCCATATGGGCTAAGGTATATCACCACAATACTGAATACCAGGCGAGCCGTGAGCTTGCAGTCACCGATGAATGATGTACCAGGCTCATTAGGCGGCCTCATTGTCGGCGCGAAAAAGTTGCCAAATCCGAGGTGATGGCTGGGGAGTTCCCCAAAAACCTGCCTAACATTAACAGCCCGGTCCGTGTGCTTGCGCCCTCGGCCTGCTGGCTTGTTGGAAGACGACAGTATGGAAGCTATTCAAATTTCCTACACGAACCAAACAACCCAACCCAACAAACATAATCCATGAATTATCACCTATTCCCTGGTCTTCATATCGCAATCGTAACAAACATCTCCGGCGGATATGGCGGATCCATGTTCGCACTCGAATCCTACGCTATCTGCAGGAAATCTGGCATTCCCGCAATTCTTGCCAGCTTCGATCTTCGACGGAGCTATCCAAATATTGGAGGTGATCTGCGCCGACAGAAAATGCCTGAAGTGAAACCCCTTCCTCAAGAACAACCCTATAACTTAGAGAATCTCTCGCAAGTGTTTGACGAAGCACGCGCCAACCACAAATTTGTCATTATCGACGTCCCCGCCGGGTTTTGTGCAAATCACCCGATGTTTGGCGTCCTCATGAATAGCGGCATCCTCGATGCGACATCAATTGCCGCACTTGTCCCAATCATGGCGGAGGACTATGGAACCTGTGGAGCTGAAATGGCCATGCGGACGTTTACGAATTCCGGGATTCACTTTAACCGGGGGCTTTTCCGCCGCTGGGCGCTTCACGCGTCTTCATCACCTGCGAATCTCTCGAGACTGCCGAATTATCCGGTCTGGCGGGCGAACTGCCTGTCGCGACGTGCAATTGATCTGGTTACGCAAGAAACGCAGCGCGTTGGCAATCCAGCCCTCAATCACCTGCCTCGATTGATCAAAATGCAAGCTAACAACAGCTTGCCAAGCACGGACCAATATCCTCTGGAGGAAGCCATCACGCACCTCGAAGGAGCCAGAAAAGCCATTTTCAAAACCATCCTCGCGCCAATATCAAAGCCTGTTTCATAGGCTGTTTACCGCATTGCCGAATTGCGCTGCCAACAATTGAGTAAATTCACACGCGCCCACCTTTTTGACTGCGCCGTGGGTTCAGCGCCGAGGTTGTTCCTCATTAGTCCGTGTCATCACTTTCGGATTCATCACCTCTGCGGAGACCCGGAAAAGTTTGGGAGTCTCCATCGATCTTTCCAACGGCAATAGGCCCGGGCCGTGCGCTTGCGCGTACGGCCTGCGGCAGGCGGGAGGATTGGGAATGAAAACAATTCAAAACAACAACACCTGCTACCCAATAAAACGTAAACTGATTCCCGGACTCCACCTTGCCATGATCACCAATCCCTCTGGAGGATGCGGAGGGTCGATGTTTGCATGGGAAACCTATTCGACCTGCATCTCGATGGGCATTCCGGCGATTCTGGCAACATTTGACCACTGGCACATCTATCCGGAAATCGGACCGGCACTCAGACGACTCTCGGTGCCGGAGACATCGCCCCAATCCCACGACACACCACAGCATCTCGAAGATCTTGCGGATGTTTGCAACGAAGCCCGCTCGAAGAACCAGTTTCTGATCATTGATTTCACGGCTGGCTTTTCCTCGGACTCTTCGGTGCTTGAAGTGCTGAAAAGGAGTGGCATCCGCGACGCTACCTCAAAGGCGGGCCTCATTGCGATCCAACCAGGATATCCTGGTGCTTCGGCAATTGCAGTGGAAGCATTTTTGGAATCAGGAATATACTTTGACCGCGGGCTTTTTCGCTACTGGGAATTCACTCGGTATCCAATCCCACCCCGTGTTCCAAAGCATCCGAAATTCCCGTTATGGAATGCGTCCTGGATCTCAGATGGTGCCTTAACGCTGATCCATCATGGTCTGCGACGTCCCGGTCAACCAACCATCCATCACCTCCCGGACCTGCTCACACCGCAATTTTGTCCAAGCATGCCGGTATTCATCAGAAGAACGGTCGAGGAGGCTATCGACCACATAAACGCTGCACAGAAAACCATCTATGAAGCAATTCTGGCACACATCACCACACAAACCCCATGAAACAAATCAAAGATCAACTCATTCCTGGCCTGCACCTCGCCATAGTCGCCAACTTCTCCGGCGGATGCGGGGGATCCATGCTGGCACTCGAAGCATACGCAGCTTGTAAAAGTTGTGGAATCGCAGCACTCCTGGCAACAAACGACCGCAGCCACGTTTATGAGAACATGGGCTCCGATTTGCGCCGAATGCCGGTGATTACAGGAGATCATGGCCAGGACGAAATGCATCATCTCGGCGACATCAAACAACTTGTCGCCGAAGCCAGATCCCACAACAAACTCCTGATTGTCGACATCAAGTCAGGCTATGCGTCGGCCCACCGAATGTTGGACACATTGCGGATTAGCGGGGCCTTCGAGTCTTCCTCCGTAGCGGCGCTTTTACCTGTAATCTCCGGCGAGTATGGCGTCTGCGGTGCAGCCATCGCCTTGAAAACAATGCAAGATATGGGAATCAAGGTGGATCGTGGCATCATCCGGATGTGGACACTCCCAGGAAATGCTACAAGGCCCGATATATCCGAACTTCCGAAGTTCCCGATCTGGTCGGTGGCGCAGTTGCCGCCACACGCACGAGTCATGATCAATCGCGGGTATTGGAACGCAAGGTTAGCCAAGATCCAACTGATATTTCAATGTCCGAAACTGGACCGAAGTACTCTCCACATATTGATCGCACACTTCGACATAGCAGAGTCGGCTATCTACGATGCAATCATTGCACCGATCACAAGATCGTATCCAGGACCTATTCCGACACGTATGCCAGATCTTATACCAAAAAACGCATCGTCCAATTTACAAATGTTGGCGAAAACAGTTCTACAGAAAGTAGAGGCAATGGCTCAACCGGAAAACAACCCAGGTTACGCGATCATTGTCACAATGATCGCTGGAAAGCTCATGCGTTGGCATCATTCCGGTCGATGGATCGCCTATACCCCGAAACCTGGTGACACCTTGAAGGTTTGGACGCCTCCAGATTAGCCAGATCTTCAGGCATTGGTGGGGAACTTAGCAGCCCCCCATGCTTCCGGGCAAAAGATCGTTCGGTTGCCCGACCGATTTTTTCCTGCCCGGGATGCGCCATGAACAAACCCCAATTCACACCTATGATCCTTTCTCCACAACAGCAGTCTGTAATCAACGAACTTATTCCAATCGCCAAAATCGCCACAAGTGGTATTCGTTCCGGCATGCCGTTCCCCCCCAGAACACACTCCCTAATTGCCGGTACAAGCGGCGGCGGCAAGAGCTTTCTCGCGTCCTCGATTGGAACCCGGATCGGGCTTCCGACGATGGTTATTAACGTTCCGTCGTGGGTGGTTCTATCAGCAAGAAATGAGCCGTGGACGCTATCGCTCATCTGCGAGTTTATCTATAAAGCTCCAAATGGTTCGGTCATCGTTCTCGATGAGGTCGACAAGGGAAGCAATGGTTCAAGCGATTGGAGTACAACAATCTTCTGCGAGCTGCTAGGCTTGCTTGATGGAGTTATCCCTCTGGCAACAAAGCTTCCAATCGATATGGACGATATGTCATCGTGGGAGATTCCTCTACCCAATTCACCCATATTGGTTGAGCGCGATGTCTTGGAAAAGCGATTGCGTGAACGTGTTTTTATTGTGGGGTGTGGCGCGTGGCAGCAGGCGTGGCGGAGCAACTCGCGACAGATCGGCTTCCCCATGGGGAAATCCTCCGTCGAACCGCCGAGCCGCGAACAACTCCTTCACTCTATGGAGCCGGAACTCCGTCAACGCTTCCGGAGCAAGATCTGCTGGTTGCCACCCATGTGTCGCTCTGACTATCAAACCGTGTCTGACAGCATCGTGAAGAGCATTCCGCACCCGGAGGTTCGTCGTGTCTGGTGTGCCCTGGCAGACGCCGCCATCGATCAGGCTGTGGCAGATGGCTTGGGGATGCGGGTCTTTGAGGAACTGATGCTGACGGCCATGTTACAAACACCTCAACCCAGGGAATCCATAAACCCCGCACCCGCAACTCTGAATCTGGAATGACGATGATCGGCCCTCCCCGGCGCGTTGCCGCGCCGGGGAGGTTGGCGGCCGTTCGGTTTTGATATGAAGAAAATCAAACTATCCTTAGGCAGTAAAACGCTCCGCAGCATCGAATTCCAGGTCTCCATCATCCTCCAATCCCTGCATGCCGGGGCCATCGAGATCAGGAAGATCCGCCCACATCGCACCGATCTCGGGAACTATGTCTGGATTACCTACCGGACCTCGATTGACCCGGAGCGATCATTCTGCCGCAATTTTGCGATGCAGCGAGTTGGTGAATGTTGCGACGTGTGGCTGGATTCACCGTCAAATGATTTCAGGCAAATCATCGACACCAATGCCGCTTGAAATGCGGACGGAGAAACCAGCCGTCATTCGGTATTCCGGCTCCCAAAGGACACCGCAGTGCCGATCAGGAACCAGAAAACCGCTTGCTTCCGGCATTATCCTTTCCAGGCCCCAAAACCTTGCGCCCTCAGTTGTTTGGCAATGCGTTCTTCCCGCTCAAGAGCCCAGGTCCGGCGGACGGGTTTCCGGTGGGTAACAAGATCCATCCGAAGCCGGAGACCATACTCGTGGGCGACTCTCGATACATTCTTGGTGCCTTGGAAATGCTGTAGGAAGCGCTCCTCCACGTCCTCACTCGTCATGCCGACGTAAAAGCAGGGACGGCCCGGCACATAGCCGGGGTTCTTGCGCATGAATGCAGGATCCAAAGTCACTGATTCTTTGAGTTGGATGACGTAGTTGAAACAATTCGGGCTTTCGTTGGGCAGGAGGCCAGTGGACTTGGACCGGATGCGCCTTCCGGCGTCATTGTTGGATTTCTTCATGGGTGGTTTGGCTTGGTTGTTGATTTGGGGACATTCGCCCTTTTCCCAGGCTGGTGGCCTCAACCCGGATTCCCGGTGGGAGGCTAGCGCTGCTTGGCGGACGCATTGTGCGCGTTCATAGCGCACAGTCAAGAAAAAAACACCGATTTGCTTTCCCTCACACTTATTTCCTGCTTCCGGGCTTTTTCAGCAAGCGGTCCGGAGCAAGGGAGCCGTCACGGGCCGCGTCAGTGAGTCTCTTGATCGCGGCGGCCCATGCGGGATCCTTTTCAATGAGGTCTTTAACCTCTGACAACAGGAGGCGGGCGTCGAACTCCCGCAAATCTGTGACCTTCACGCCGAGTTCCTTAGCGATGCGCTTGAGGGCTGACTCGCTTGGATTCCGGTTCCCGGACTCGATATCCCTCAGGAATGAATGGGACATGCATGCACGTTCGGCGAGCCCCCGAAGCGAGAATTCCTTCTCAACACGGAGTCTCCGAATCCTCTCACCCAAGGTCAGTTTTTCCATTGTGACGCGCACAGCATGAGAGTGCCGCCCACGGGGTCAAGGCGGAATTCCGCAATCCTACCTCCCTACCCAGCAATTCTGGCGCCCTGTCTTGAACCGGCAACCGCCATCATCTGGCCGAAAATCGGCCAACAACACCCTCTCCAACTTATGGGATACTTCATACTTCAACCACTGTTTCCACTCGGCGATCTCTTGTGCTCATTCGGAGTTACAGCCCTCGGCATCGACTTAACGTCCTATATATGGCGGCACCAAACCGGCGATTGGGGCGACCTTTCTTCTGAGGATCTGGAGGACAATCGCCTAGCCGTCACATCTAACGACGCTATTCTATCCAAATTCCATCTCACAACCCCAGATGGGATCAGTGAAACAATCTGTCTCATGACCGAGAAAGACCGGCCATACACGGTGATATTCATACTGGGAGAGGCCCTTGATATGCCCCCAGGTGAATAAGACGCCCATCCCAGAACGGGGTGCGCGGCCAAAGCACGAATCTGGCAACGGGCGCTGGGGAAGCGGCACTTTCGCGCCAGCTTCCCTGTGGCCCGGGCGGAACGGAGTATCCTGCAATCAATCAACCACAAATCACAGACCCATACCCAGCAACCCATGAACTACGCCATCAGAAAAAACAGCCCGCACACCGCTAGAATCGCCTTTGAAACAAACGCTCCGCTTAACACGACCAGGTCACCGGAAATCTGGCGTTTCTTTCCGTCCAACTGGCGACGCACCTCGATGCGCGTTGGCGTCGTTCTCGGTCACGAAGAGGGAAAAGCCTGCGCGCTGATTGTCCACGTCCGTGCGAATGACCTCATTGGCATCAAGACTCAACACTCAGGCGTTGAGGGATTCTCATGGAGCTACTATCGGATCGATCAAACGTTTCACCCTATTGCCCTCGCCCTTCCCAACCGTCGGCTGTACAGCCACGAGTGCGCGGAAATTCTCCACTGCCACGATACGAGCACCTTGGACCGGTTCGATTTGGGGGACCACAGCTTGAGATCGTTCTTCGCCCAGCAACACCCGGAATGGCTGCGGGTGATTGCAGACCGACAAATACTTCAATGGCAAGGCAACAAACCCGACAGCTTTTTCCTGTTAGCGCCACAGGCATTGGTTGAACGCGAGATTCCACGCTGCGTCGAAGTCGCGCCTTTCGCTGCACTCGCCCGCTTCAAAAACCGGCTCAACAAGACCCAGCTTGCTTTGTGCATTCTTCGGAGTCCGAAGGGGGCCGTCAAGTATGCAACCGATGAGATCCCGCCATTATTGCGGGAGGTGTTTCTCATTGATCATGCGCAGGAGGCCATCGAGTTCGCCGCCAGCAAACTGACCGACGATGAGCTGAAGCTCTGTGCGTTCGTGAATTCGTTTGCCGCATTCCGCTGCCGTGGGAAAATGCCACCCAATCGGCGGGCGATCATGCTTGCCAATTCATATCGCTATGCGTTTATCGCCAACTATGGCGGGTCGATGGCCGATTTGCAAAATGAGATCCGCACCTCATTGATTGAATCCGTGGAACAATGGCTCGGCTGCGATCCCAATGGATTGGGTAGCATTCTGAACGGGCTCGAACAGCATGTCGGAATGCACTTCGATCACGCGACGCTCACGGCGATGCTCGAAGAGATGGGCCCCGAGCGCGGACAACCGCTGGCCGATCATATCGCATCGCTAATCTAGCAGACCAAATCCGCCGATCACTTCCAAACGGTATTGTCGTACTCCATGGAATGTCGCGAAACATTTCCGAGGAATTTAGCCTCCCATCTGGAATAGAATCCCAATATTTTGGGGGAAGCCATTTGCCACTTCTCCCCCGGAATATTTAGAATTTCTCGGAATTGTGAAATTTGCGATTGACTCGGAACAGTTTTTTACAAATTTTTCTCGTAGCCGAAGCGGCCATAGCGCTGTTCATGGCGGTTGCATGATCTAAGGTCATGTTCGTCTTTAGGTGGTTGGTCTGAAGCCAACGTCGCCCGGAAGCTCGGAAGGCTCCGGGCCCTTGAAGTATCAGGGGCAAGTTTTAACAGCGATTAATCGAAAGGCGACTAACCATGAGCGATACTATGCAACCGAATGACGACGAGTCCCCTCCCGCAGCGCAGGACGGGGCTCAAAACCAAGGACCGGAACCCGAGGCGACGCCTCCTGTGGCCGGTGAAAATCACAAACCGGGGACGGATAATGGGCCGACGGCACGCGTTCATTTCATGAGTCTTGAGGAACTCAAACGACTGGTCCAAGAAAATTCCGAGGAAGAACTGGCGCAACATGTCAGGCTGTTCACTATAGAGCAAATTGACGATTGCTGTATCACAGATCCGACTTTTTCTCTGTTGTTCTGCAAGGAACTTCTATCCCGTGATCAATTGGAATACTGTATCGAGAGGGACCCGCTAACGGCCTTAACTTATGCCTCTGGGGTGCTGACGGAGGAACAAATCCATAGTTGCTACCGATTACGCCCAGACTGCGCCCTTAGATGCTATCCAGAAAACAAGCTTGACGCTGACTTCCTTGACTTTTGCATTCGCAAGGAACCGGGCATCGCATTGGAGCTGGTATTCTCCTGGGATCCACGCCTGAGCCTCACCGACGAGCAGTGGGACTACTGCTTTCGCGAAGCTCCTCCCCACGTTCTGAAACACCCCGACATCCTGATGATCCACGCTGCCCATTTGATGAATGACGCGCTGTTCGAGCAATGCGCCCTGGCCGATCCCTCCGCAGCCCTTTACTTTGCCGCAGGACGAATGTCTGAAACACTACTGAATCAGTGCGCATTGGCGGCACCAGGCCTAGCAATTGACTTTGCCGCAGCAGAATTGTCTGACGCACTGCTTAATCAATGCGCCTCGGCGGCACCTCGCTTGGCACTTCAGCATGCCGCAATAAGATTAACAGCTCTGTCGCTGAAGCAATGCGCCCTTGCCGCTCCTGTCATAGCCCTTCGATATGCGGCTGGAATCATGAACGCGTCGCTTTTCAAGCAATGCGCCCTTGCCGCTCCTGTCGCAGCCCTTCGATATGCGACTGGAATCATGAACGCGTCGCTTTTCAAGCAATGCGCCCTTGCCGCTCCTGTCGCAGCCCTTCGATATGCGACTGGAATCATGAACGCATCGCTTTTCAAGCAATGCGCCCTTGCCAAGCCTTGGACTGCCCTTAGATACGCGTCAGCCCGTCTGAGCGATGCTGATATCCTGCGGTATTCCGCTGGCCGCGGTAGCCGGATCAGATGTCTCTTGGTGATTCAACCGAGGCATCCTCTCGCCAGAAGGCTGCTCCAGCTTCGCGATCACCTCCGTGATCCGGTTACCGTCGCGGCGGTGGGCCGCGCCATTGCCTCGGAAATTTGAACTCCAGGATTCCGGACTCGGTTCGGCATTCATCGGATGGTTGGTCGTTTTCATGCCGGTAACTGTGCCCAATTCAGAACGTCATATCCCCGAAATGTGAGGCAACCACGGAACCTTTGCCGAGGGGGAGGGAGAGTTGCGCTTTGAACGGTTGGCGGCACTAGATGGACACGGGGGAAATTTATTATGGTTTCCTACGATCAATACTCTTTTCGGGGACAGGCATTTCCCCGGCGCCTACTCTGTTAGGCGCACCCCTTTCTCCTGGAGAGGTCTCTCCAAGCCTCTCGCCACCCGCGCCCCGCAGATCCATGGCTGCGACTTCCTCCCAAAGGTCGGCCGCCCGCCAGCCATGGAACTGCTTCTGGCCTGCCACAAATTCTTGCCGATCCATCCCGACCGATCCTGCGGCGCTTCGCGTCCTCAAATCCGTCGTGCCGGAGCGGGGCTTTTCCGATTGCTAACCGGTCTACTAAGGGGCTCCGCCCCTCGCGCCGTCAAGGGTTTCCCCAACTTTCGCTGCGCTGCAAGTTGGGAGATTCCCCTCCCTCCGCTCGTGCAGTCCTTGCTCGATGCCGGCTGGATAGAGGTGGGGATTGTCGAGGCGGAGGATACCGGGATGCAGACTCTCGACCGCCTGTTGCCGGACATCACGAGCCACGGACAAATCCTGCGCTTCTCCTATCAGTTCTCCACCTTTCATCACGGGTTGCAAGAGATCCGCGAACCCGGCGTCATCGGGCATGGTTTTCCGGCGCAAGGGATCATTCGGATCAACACTCGTGACCCGCTCCGGCAAGGGGGCGTCGATGTCGTAAATGGCATCGCCGATGAATAGGCCATCCTTCATGAAACGTCTGACCTGAAGCCTGCCGGGGATGGAGCTTTTGGCTCGTTGTTCGCTGAATTTGATGCGCGGTAACCATGTCCCGTCTTCCTGACGGAGCGCTGCAAGCTTGTAAACACCACCGAGCGCGGGTTGATCCGCAGCAGTCACAAGGTTGGTGCCCACGCCCCAGATATCGATCCTTGCCCCCTGATGGCGGAGGCTCTCGATCAAGTGTTCGTCAAGATCGTTGCTGGCGACGATGCTCACATCCGGAAAACCTGCTGCATCGAACCTGGAGCGGGCTTGCTGGCTGAGCCATGCGAGGTCCCCGGAATCGAGACGGATTCCGCTGAGGCAATGACCGCGGGCGCGGAGTTTGCGGGCCGTTTCGATGGCCCGGTCCACCCCATTGAGAGTATCGTAGGTATCGACGAGTAGGGTCGAGTTATCCGGCATGGCGTCCGCATAGCGGTCAAATGCCTCCTGTTCATCATCAAACGACATGACCCAGGAATGGGCGTGGGTGCCGCGCACGGGAATGCCGTAGAGTTTTCCTGCTAGAACATTCGATGTTCCCTCGCAGCCGCCAATCCAAGCAGCGCGGCTTGCGGACAGTCCTCCGTCTGACCCCTGCGCCCGTCGGTATCCGAACTCAAACACTGGGCCTCCTGCGGCGGCGTGACAGATGCGTGCGGCCTTGGTGGCAATCAGGGTTTGGAAATTGATGATGTTGAGCAGGGCGGTTTCAACCAATTGCGCGTGCAGAATAGGACCTTGAATCCGGAGCAGTGGCTCGTGCGCGAAGACCGCGCTGCCTTCGGGGATGGCGTCAACATTCAGGGAGAGCCGAAGATCCGCTAGATAGCTGAGAAACCCGTGTTGGAAGAGCGGATAATCATTTTTCGTCCGCAAACTCGCGAGATAGTCAATTTCGTCCGTCCTGAATCGGAAGTCCTTCAACCACTCAAGAGCAGGTGCGAGGCCTGCGGCGATAGCGTAGCCTCCCTTGAATGGAAGACCGCGGAAGAACAATTGAAAGGCGCTTTCCTGGTCGGCTTTCCCGGCCTGCCAATAGGCAGCGGCCATGGTAAGCTGATAGAGATCGGTTTGTAGGGGTGAATTCATGGGAGTCAAAGTTCGAAGTGGAAGCCGTGGCGGACGAGAGTGTCGTATTTCCGGTGATCGAATCGATAGAGCCGGGCAGGGCGGTGGGCACCGCTGGTGAATTTGTCGAGCGGGATGAGGAGATCAAAGGCTAACAACTTCTTGCGGAAGTTCCGCTTGTCGATGGTCCGACCGAGAATGGCTTCGTAAAGGGACTGAAGCTGGGTAAGAGTAAAATGCTTTGGCAGAAGCTCGAACCCCACGGGCTGATAACGGATTTTTCCGCGCAGGCGTTCGAGCGCCTTGGCGATGATCTGCATGTGGTCGAATGCCAGTGGCGGCAGTTGATCTACCGGATACCAGGCCGCCTCGCTCGCGTCCGAATCACCCGTGGCGGGATGCTGGTCCGGACGAACGAGGGCGTAGTAGGCGACACTCACCACACGCCCCCGCGGATCTCTCCCGGGTGTTCCGAAAGTGAAAAGCTGCTCCAGATAGACCTGGCTCAGATGGGTTTCCTCCTGAAGCTCCCGACGCGCCGCCTGATCCAGATCCTCGTCCATGTCCACGAACCCGCCGGGAAGCGCCCACGACCCCAGAAACGGCTCCAAGGCCCGCCGGATCAGCAGCACTTGGAGTCCTCCACCATCAAAGCCAAAGACCACGCAATCGACGGTCAATGCTGGCCTGGGGTATTCGTATGTGAACGGCATGCACGTCTTCTTAGTGTAGCGCGGACACTAAGCAAGAAGAATCTGAAAATATTTTTTGCGCCAAATCCCTGCGAGGTGCTGCTGGCGGCGGTTTGAAAACCGGATGTCGCTTGCAGCGTGTCCACTTTCATCGTCTTCAACGTCACTTTTTGGCGAATTCCTCCAGTGTCTCAATGGCGTCACCCAACACGCGGTTTCCTGCGGCCCGCAAGGCTTCCAACGACAGTGGTTGGGAGGCCAGCAAGCCGTTCAGGCATGTGTGATAGGCTTCTTCAAAATCGTTCGCGCTACTGAGCAATGCTCGAAGTCCTGCCCCTGCCCGTAGCGCAAGCTGCGCCCATTCGTTCGGGAAACATGTCTGTAGAGCGTTGAGCCAGGAGCTTGCCCAAGGCCGGTAATCATCGAGGTCTGCCAGGGTGGTGATCGCCAGCACCCGGCCAAGGTCTTTGTTGCTGCGTTTGATAGAACGACCGGCGAACAACGAACTCATGGTGCCGGATTTGATTTCCGGATGTTCCAGCAGATTGGCCAGGGACATCATCTCGGGCCGTGCATAGCGAATTCCGAGGTTGCCGGCCGGGAGCGGATCGAAGGCGGTGATGGCCAGGAACCGAAATGTCGGCAGCCCGAAATGGCCCTCAGCCAATGGCAGGCGGGTCCACTTGTTGCCGACTCCCTCCGCCGATTCCGGCACCGTCCGCAATTCAATGAACCACGCTTCCTCGGATTCGGCATCCACGCCGGGGGGATACAAGCGCACAGCGGGCAATTCCTCGACAGGAGTTTCGGCGTTTCCGGGATCTTGATGGGCCCCTGTCAGCATGCGCTGCCAACCGGCGTCTAGCAGTTGGCGGGTGATGGTCTGGCCCGCTCCGACGGCGGCATGGAAGGGTTCAAGAACGCAATCCACATCCTTGGTTCTCACGGCTTTCGATTCGTCGTTCTGGAAAAAATGATAGCCCGCAGCCAGGCTGCCGATGATGACGACATTTTCACGGCAGGCGGGCGGCACCGCGGCGGCGACTTCGGCGAGGACTTTGGACGGAGAGATTTGGCTCATGGGTTGGATCTGGGGGTGAGTCGTTCGAGGAATTCCACCGCCTGAGATTCCAATCGCGCTTCATGGAGGTCGAGCAGGCATTCCACTTCATCCGCCCAAACAATCCCATCGCCACTCTCTTGGAACAACGTCACGGGCCGACAAAGTGTGTGGACAAAAACCCGTGCGGGTTCGCCACGCTTGGCGGGTTTGAGGGCAGGGTCGAGTTTGCGAAGGAAGTCATGCGATCCATCCGGTCGCATGGCATGGACCACGAGGTCAAGTCTCGGGGTGCCGACCAGGTCCAACCCTGGAAAATAGTGCCGGGCACCCAAAACACCGCCGACCGCAATGTCGGATCGTTTGAGTTCCCTAAATCGTTGCAGCAGGACCTCTGGCGAGCGAGGCCGCATGGAGGGATCGGTAAAGGCTTGGGTAAAACGGACGATTTCCGCCTGCGCGACCAGCCTGAACCACGCGTCTTTGGGAAAGGCGCGGAGTTCTACCCGGCGGTCCGAATGCCGGAGGAGGTATGGCTCCAATTCCCGCAGAGCATTTGATATGGTGGGGTAGCTAAAGCCGGTTTGCGCGGACAGTTCCTTGCTGGTGAGGGGACCGGAGCGGCGGGTTCAAACGATTGGCTATGGTCGTTCACCATGAAGGGAAACCACCGCGAGCGGATGAATCGCTGACGCCAGGTGACCGCGTTCGTGTTCCACAACAGCCGCGATCTGGTCGCGCTCACCTGGCGTCAGCGATTCATCCGCTCGCGGTGGTTTCCCTTCATGGTGAACGACCATAGCCAATCGTTTGAACACCTCGGGCCGAATCACAGCTCGCGCCCCCGCCCATTCGTCGGCCAGGCGAGGTTCGGATATTTGTGGCCCGTCCAATACGAGGATCCCTCTGCGTGTGGGATTCGCGGCCGTAACCCTGGCGATATCCATGAGGGAGGCCCGCAGCCTGCGGAGATCTCGGGGTTCGATCAAAACCCCAAAAACCGAGTCGCCCAGAACGGCATCCGCCCGGAAACCGGGCGGATCGTCCAAAATGAGATCAAAGCGAAGCGTGCTCACGGCATGAAATTACCCCATTCAACCAGAAGTTGCAACTAAATCTTGAGGTCGCACCTTAATTTCAAACTCGCGCTTCGGTTGATGGCAACAGACAACCATCCAAATGCCTCTGAAACCTTGAATTTCTCTTGGATTGGCCTTGGCTCCCCCATCTGTTACTGCTGGAATCCTTTGAATATGAGTTGCTCCGTTAATCTCCCCCAACCCGACCGCATCCGCGAGTTCTATTCCGTCAAACCCCATCGTATCGAACCTGTGGGGCTCGTCTATCTCTGGCCCTCGTAACGTTACCCCAATGGACGCATCACCCATAATCACCCTTCCACCGTCGGACTCTGACGAATTGGCGGAGATCTGTCGTCGCGATTTGACCATGCCTCGGCACATCGCCGCCGAGTTGGGACAGAGCGCAGTCACCGCTGCCCGTGCCGGCACCTATCAGGATTCCTCCGGTCGAGCAGTCGTCTGGCGCGATGCGGTCAAACATGCGGTGGCAGCCAGGATCACCCTCCCTCATGATCATCCGCTGCCACCATGCCCGCCACCACGCCATGATTCCACAATCATCCAGGTCGCCAACGAAACCACGATGCTTTCAGCACAACGGGCTCAAGCCCAAGGACTCAATCCCTTGGCACTGAATTTCGCCAACGGCATCAACCCCGGCGGCGGATTTCTCAACGGTGCGCTGGCTCAAGAGGAATGCCTTTGCCGATCCAGCGCACTTTACCTCACCCTCGAGGGCGACCTCATGTATGAATTCCATAGATCGCGCCCGGAGCCGGATTCCAGCGACTGGTGCATTCTTTCTCCAAGCGTGCCCTTTTTCCGCCGCGATAATGGCAGCGTTCTTGATAAACCTTGGTTATTGGACGTGATCACCTGCGCGGCACCGTAT
>Ga0118677_10004019_pt1 | contig 27156 bp, 21 predicted proteins | sample AliMusrvi5mmetaG_FD_86154 | JGI IMG/M metagenome (GOLD analysis project Ga0118677, IMG submission 86154) | reverse complement strand
TTGTATTACCAGGCGGCAACGTATCTACAACGCGAAATGCAGCCACAGCTACAGGCACTCCTGGGTAATCAGCATGATCTGACGGATTTTTTTTCGCAAGAGTTTCACACGCCCTCAGTAGAGAGCATACCTGGAGGCGCTAAATGTCAGGCCGCCTTGGACTCACTCGGTGAGGTTCACACAGCGCGCTCGGGATGGAACTATCACTGGGCACGGTCGTACCGCCAGCATATCCCACTGTTTATCCGATTGTTGAATCGCGAGAAGCGATACCATGCGCCAACCTACGCCTGAGATTATCCAGTCTTTCCTCGATGCAGTGGGGCGACGCTGCGATTTTCCCGCTGAGATATACATCTTTGGAGGCAGCGCACTCATTTTGATGGGCAGCCCACGAGGCACTATCGATGTCGACTACACTCTTGGCACGCAAACGGCTCATATTGATCTCCTGCGGCGGACGATCAAAAGTGTGTCTGATGAAATGGACCTCGATGTGGATGAATCCATTCCTTCTGAGTTCATGCCATTACCTCCAGATGCTGCTTTACGTCACCGCGTGGTCTATACTTCTGGACAATTGAAAGCCTACATCTTTGATGTCTACAGTATTGCTTTATCCAAACTGGAGCGTGGCTTTAAATCCGATATCGAGGACGTGTTGTTCCTGATTCACAATGAACATGTCGCACTCGATAAGCTGGAGCAGTACCTGGATATCGTTATAAAGGGAAGCGATGACCCGCGTCAATTACGCGCGAATTTCGGTAAAATAGCAGGGCGTATTTGACTCTCAGCAGATTCTTGGTAACTGCTCCCCGCTGATCATATCTACGATCCGGCTGGCGCCGATGCGGCTCTTCATCATCACAATGCCCGGATGATCAGCCTTCACCGTCCCGATGATCGCGGCGTCTGCGCCTAGCGGATGCCGGCGCATGATCTCCAGTGCGCGCTCTGCATCCTGTGGCGCCACAAACGCCACAAACCGTCCCTCGCACGCCACATAGAGCGGGTCGAAGCCCAGGATTTCGCAGGCGGCGTGCACGTCGTCGCGCACAGGCACGCGCAGTTCTTCAATCGCCATGCCCACCTGTGCGCTCTCGGCGATCTCGTTCAGCGCCGATGCCATCCCGCCACGCGTCAGGTCGCGCATGCAATGCACCTCGATCTTTGCGTCGAGCAGTTGCAGCACCAGGCCGGCGACTGGCGCCGAGTCGCTCTCGATGGTGGTCTCAAACTCCAGCCCTTCGCGCACGGCCATGATCGCGATGCCGTGGCGCCCGATATCGCCGTTGACGATCAACACGTCGCCCGGGCGCACGGATTGCGGGGCGATATGCTGGTCGTGCTCGATGATGCCGATGCCGGCGGTGTTGATAAACACCCCGTCGCCCTTGCCTCGATCCACCACCTTGGTGTCGCCAGTGACAATCTGCACGCCGGCGTTCTGCGCCGCCAGCGCCATTGACTGCACGATTCGCCACAGCGTGTCCATCGGCAGGCCTTCCTCGATGATGTAGCCTGCGCTTAGATACAGCGGGCGCGCGCCGCACATTGCCAGATCATTCACCGTCCCGTGCACCGCCATCGAACCGATATCGCCGCCGGGAAAAAACAGCGGGTGAACCACATACGAATCCGTGCTGAACGCCAGTAGGGGCGATCCCTTGCGGTCGCCCTCATCGCGGTCGCCCTCATTGCGGTCGCCCGTTTTATCGTCTCGCACCTTGCCGTCGCCGACGCGAAACACCGCGCCGTCGTGCTGCGCTTCCAACGCCGGATTGCTGAACATTGGCACGAACATCTTCGCGATGAGTTGATTCGTCAGCCTTCCCCCGCCGCCGTGCGCCAGCAGCACCTGGGGATAGTCGGAGATGGGGATGGGACAGGCGAGGGTGAAATCGGTTGCCATATTTTTTGATGTTAACACGCGCAGAGAACACCGCATTCATGCGTCCATGCGCTCAGGCAACAACACCAGCGTAAAATAGCTGTGACATGATGCGAGTACTGAGGGTCTATCCGGCGTTACTGCACGCCTACCGACAGCGGGCAGTCGTATATCGGGCGACCTATCTCGTCTCACTGGTCAATGCCGCGTTCCCGCTCGTGATGATGTCGATATGGATCGGTCTGGCGCAGCAGGGCAGCACGCAACGCGAAGGCTACAGTGCGGTCGACTTTGCCGCATACTACCTGTCTGCCATCCTCGTCCGGCGCATCACGGGATGCAGCATCGTGCGTGATATCGAGTTGCTGGTGCGCAATGGCGACCTGTCGGTTTACCTGCTCAGGCCGATAGACCTGATGCACTTTCTGTTGGCGCGCGTGCTAGCCACACGGGTGGTGACTATCCCAATGGTGGCTGTGCCCGTGGTGGTGGGGATGTTAATCACCCCGGGAATACATCTCGACCTGCATCCGATCAACCTGATCTTGTTCGTGCTCTCGTGCGCGGTCGGGCTGGCATTCGAGTTCGTTGCGCAATACGTCATTGGCTGCCTGTCTTTCTGGATGACGCAGGCGCACGGGGTGAATGCCGCCTTCGCGCTCGCCAAGTCCTTTCTGGGCGGATACATCATACCCTTGGGGTTGTTTCCGGTCGCGCTCCAGGCGACGTTGCAACTGCTGCCCTTTCAGGCCGGGGTGGCATTGCCCGTCGAAGTATTGACCGGACGCCTTTCGCCCGAAGCTGCTCTTGCGCGCATCCTGATCTGCGCGGCCTGGGTTGCGATTATTGCCTTGTGCGCGCGGGTGATCTGGCGCGCGGGACTGCGGTCGTTTAGCGCGGTAGGCGCGTGAGCAGGAATATCGGGCCCGTTAATCTGTTCGTCAAGAACAGCCTGCAGAGGGCGACCTGTGGTCGCGCGCAACGAGTCGGGCGCCGAGGTTGTCAACACAGGTCACTATGCCAGTTTGTTAGGTTTCTGTTATCCCTTGCCATATGCCAAGTAAAAATGCTCGTGTGGCGCTGAGTTTTTTGCTGAGCATCATACGCACACAGTATGCAACGACATAGACAATTAAATATACGCTTGCAAAAAAGGGCGATGCGAAACGCATGTTTTTTCTGTAGAAGTGAATCAGGCTTTTGCCGTTGAGGAATCTTTCGGCGCTGCTCCATCGCCCACCAGTGGATGCCGCAACGGCATGATAACCGACCGCATTGGGATTGACTTGTAAGCGGATACCATACTGTTTGGAACGTAAGCAGAAATCCCAATCTTCATAATACATGAAGAAAGATTCGTCTAGCATCCCAACCTGCATGAAAACTGCATAGGGAACTAGAACAATACAGAAAGTAACCATATCGCATGTAATAGCAGACTTCATTGCTCTGGAAGAAGGCCGATTATTTATATTGCGAAGTGTGTGTTTCCCTATCATGCTGCCTGCTGACCATAAATGACCGCTTGACATATCGGTATATATGATTGGTGACACTATGTCTGACGAATCATTCGTGATGCTGTCAAGCAGTCTGTCAAGTGCATTCTCGGCTAGATAAGCGTCATTGTTAATAAAGAGGCACAAGTCAGTGTCATTACAAGCAGGATGCCTTAATGCGCAGTTTACACCTTTGGCAAAACCTTGATTGTGAGACAAGCCGATGAGAATGATGGAGGGGAATTGCTCGCTGATCATCGTGGCGGAGTTGTCTGTCGAGCCGTTATCTACAACGATAATTTGATAAACAATATTGGTTTTAGCGGTTTGGATATTATTAATGATCCGTTGCACGCATGTACAGGTGAGATGTGCCTGATTCCAGTTGATGATAATAACAGCTAACCGGGTTGGATTGTGGGTAATGATCATGGGTGCTATCAGTCGGACGTTGAAGGGAACAGAAGGGAGTTGAAAAAGAGCTTCTTAATTGTGTGATACAGCGGAAGTTGGAGTGGGTCTCGTAGCATAGCTCTTAGAAAGTATCGTGTGGACTCACATAAGTTGCGATTGGTCGCGTGATAAACCCCTTCGCACATTTCTAAAGCTGAAGCAACTTCATATGCTTTTCTGAATGAAACACACGCAGGCAATACAGTTTTCCACTTAACGAGAAATGATTGTAAGTCATTTTGCCATGACAGATCATATTTTCCTTCCGATGCGTGATAAATGGGTATGTTGCAATCAATGATTAGTGCAGCTTTCTTGCTGATCTGCATCGATAAATCGAGATCATAGAAGTGAAACCCAGGAAACGAGGTTTCATCAAATGAAAGTGTCCTAAACACCTCATGTCTTGCCGCGAGGAAAACACCATCAAGTATGACTGCTGGGTAGAGTCCCGACTTTCTATGGTTTGCCTTTTGTCTTGGTTTTCCGGTGCGATCAAATGAGGAAACGACGCTCATGAAAGTAAACTTGCGTCCGACAACCCACCATGGAACAGCCGTTCTGCTAATCAGGTCACATCCTGCCACACCCACTAGACCAACTGATGGCTGTGCGAGTACATTAGTTAGTTCCTTGCCCCATCCCGATTTCAAAAAAAGAATGTCATCGTGCGCGAAACAGCAGATTTCGCCGGCACATTTACTAAGAAGCTGATTGTATACGGCGCAGATTCCAAGTCGATCACGGCTGTTATCATACGCTACAACCTCAACGGGCACTCCGCAGGTCATTAATATATTCTGTTTTAATTGGGCGTAATTCCCATCGCGACTGCAGATAAGTACGGAAATCATATGGCAGAGAAACGAGTTTTGGTAGTAGGGCTGGATGGAGCTACCTGGACAATTTTACAACGGTTCATGGAGCAAGGATATCTTCCTAACTTAAAAAGCCTTTATGACTCAGGAGCAAGTGGAACCTTAAAATCAACACGACCACCTCTTACCCCGGTAGCGTGGACAGCGTGCTTCACAGGCGTTAATCCAGGTAAACATGGCGTATTTGGTTTCTACCGATGTCGAAACACTGACCGAGGGTGGCCTCTGAACAATGCCGAGGCAATTAAAGTGCCCCAAGTGTGGGAAATACTGAGCAAACGCGGACAGAAAGTCGGCATATATAACGTGCCAATGACTTATCCGGTTCGTGCGGTAAACGGCACTTTGATCGCGGGATTTGATACGCCAAGCAATCAAAGCTGCTATACATATCCAGCCACTTTAAAAGCAATACTTGACAGAAGCGGTTACCAGATCGATCTGTTTATCAAACGGCGTGGTCGTGACTACAAAACAGATAAAGGTCGCATTCGGTTGGCGCGTGATCTAGCCGATCTGGTAGTCACACGAACGCGACTCTGCACGAAGGTTGCGCTGGAAAATGGCGTCGGAGCTTTGACAGTGATTGTGTATGAATCACCAGATAGGATACAGCATTACATGTGGGATGTGCTTGAGCGGCTTATAGCTGGTCAGAGTGACCTCACAGAACTGGATCGATGTGTTATTGATTGCTATAAAGCTTTAGACGATGCGATTGGGCAATGGATTCAAGTCGTTTCACCCGATCAAGTGGTGATTGTATCTGATCACGGATTTCAAAAGCTTGATCAGGAATTTCTTGTTAATCGCTGGTTGCTTGACCATGGATATCTGGTGTTAAATGGCACTACGACTAATAGTTACAGAAGGCTGCCTTGGAAGAATTGGCTTAAAAAAGGATTTCTTCGGTTTGTAGAGGCTTCTGGTCTGTTCGGCAATTTACGCGACACATTAAACACAGTTAATAATTCTGTCGTGAAATCTGTGGATTGGGATCACACGGTTGCCTACTCTGGTGAAGCCTCTGAAAACTCGATATATATTCACGCACCCAATTCCTCCATAGCATTTGAAAGTGGCGCACACATAGCAGGAGAATCAAAGAGCGGTGTGCTTATGGCGGAAATCATTGCTGGGCTGCGTCAAGAACGCGATAACATAGGAAGACCTGTTTTAATAGATATCAAGAGCAAGTTTGATGCTTATAGCGGCGATGACCTTGTTGACGCCCCTGATCTTATCCTCGAATTTAACACAGGTATTGATTCTGCAGCTGCTTTTCGTGGTGAACAGGGCAGTTATTTTCGCCCTCCACTTGACCCAGGTGCGGGATGCCATGCACCGGAAGGAATAATCTTGATCTTTGGGAAAGGCGTTAAGACAATCAAAAATATCCAATCGGAGATAGCGGATATTGCGCCAACACTGCTCTATTTGCTTGATGAACCTGTTCCTGCCTATATGGATGGACAGGTCATCAGTGAGACGCTAACACCCGAATGGACTCAGGCACATCCATTGTTGTCGTCAAACGATGAGATGATTAGGGCCGAATATATTGGGGGCGATACAGCCAAGGATAACGAACTGTTGGCTAAGCGCCTTGCCGACCTGGGGTACCTGGATTGAATATGAGTCAAAACCGTCTGTTGATCATTGGTCTTGATGGTGCTGCATTCGATTACATCGATCCATTGATAGAACAAGGCAAGTTGCCAAATATCGCGCATTTGATTCGGAGCGGTGCCCGGTCGAATTTGCGCTCGGTGTTGCATCCCTATACTGCGCAGGCTTGGACGACTATGTGCACTGGTCAAAATGCAGGCAGACACGGTATATTTGATTTTTGGGAGCGCGATTTTAGTCATTATGCATTCAAGATTCCCATCCCCCAACGACGCGCGGCGCCTGCAATATGGGAATATGTAAATGCGCAGGGGTTTCCATCCGTCATTATTAATGTGCCCATGACATACCCGCCCGACCATATAAAGGGAATTTTTATCTCAGGGCGTGAGGTGCCGGGTTATCAGAGTCCTTATACTTACCCACCTGAAGTAAAGATGCATATCCAATCAGTCAGTGGTGGTTCATATGTGATTGTCCCGAATGACTGGATGTGGATGAAACGTGGCCAACCTGAACACGCACTGGATGCGATTCTTGAAGAGATCGACATTCGCTTTAAAGTGGCAACCGATCTTTTGAAGACAACGGATTGGCTCTTCTCAATGTTCGTTGTTGCAGCAACAGATAGCGTCAATCATTTCTTTGCGAAATTCTGCGACCCATCGAACCACGATTATCATCCGAATGCTGCACAGCGTCTGCGAAATGCAATTTCCCAAGTCTATGAGGATATAGATCGCCGCATCGGTGAATTATTAGCGTGTCTTCCTTCCGATATTAATATTTTAATCGTTTCAGACCACGGCTCCGGCAGTGAGAGCAATGTGATGGTTCACCTTAATAGCTGGCTGGCACAACATCACTTACTTAGTTTCAAAGCTGAAGTGTCACGTCCTTCTGCACAACTGCGTGCTTGGATGATATCGAACCTGAGAACTGCAGCAGAATTTGTGCCCTACCAAAGTCTGACATGGCTCAGAAGCAAGTTCGGTGGCAAGATGCGCAGCCGGCTTAGTCAGGAATCGCTTTTCAACGGCGTTGACTGGTTGGAAACCAAGGCCTTTTCGGAGGAACGGCGCGGCAATATCTGGTTGAATGTAAAGGATAGAGATCCATTGGGCATCGTCAACTCTGGCAGAGAATACGATGAAATTGTCCAATATATTCAACAGGAATTGCCAAAGTTGACTCATCCTGATACCGGAGAGACAGTTATTCGAAAAGTATGGCGTCGGCAGGAGTTATTCAACGGTGAGTTTACTACTTCCTTCCCTGATTTAATTGTAGAAGCCACAATTCCAGACGTGTTTCGTCATTCGGCAATATCAGGGGTTCCGCAACCGATTGAACTTGCGAGTAAAGGAATGATGCGTGGACTCCCAACCAGCGGTGGGCATCGACATGAGGGCATTTTGATCGCAGCAGGTCCCCAGATTCGTCCTGGCGTATCTATTCCGAGGAGCGACTTAATTGATGTGACTTTGAACGCTTTATGTTTACTTGGATTGCCAGTTCCAATTGGCATTGAGGGCAAACTATGGAACAATGCATTGATAGATGCTGTAACACTAAATCAAATAAGAACTAATAGCGAAGTCGTTTCACAGGCAATTGTAGAATCGCAACGGGATCTAACAGTGTCAACGGGTACTGAAAGTGATGCGGCGATTATAGAGGAACGACTGTCGGCTCTGGGATATCTCGACTAAGAATATACCTTGGACAGTAGAAGGTCGACGCCCACAGGTGTTTTACGCGCACCTTAAAACCATGACAGTTGTTCCAGTTTAGATAGTAAACAACAGATACGATGACTACGTATTCTATAAAAAAACCGGCTGGTTTACCAGCCGGTTTTTTTAATCAATGTTTTACCGAGAATTACCGAGTCGACCCGTTATAACTAGAGAACGACAGAATATTTGTCGCATTCTGTCCCGGGTTGCCGTCACTCGAATACAGGCCATCGCATAGCAGTGCAATTGGCTGATTGGATACCACAACTATTGAGCCATTGAAATTGCCCGTAACTTTGCTGTCAAGCAATGCGGCAGTGGCTAGATCTCCACCACCCTTCAAGTTTACTGATGCAACAGCGCCGGGCGCGATTGTTTTGCTGGGGTCGATATCAACCGTCGGGTTCAAAACACCTTGGAGTGTGCCGGCAGCGTTGTAGAAGCTGATCGATACGGTTGCAGGTGCATTGCCAAGGTTAGCAATATTGACACGACTCCAATCTGTGGAAGAAGTTCCAAGTCCATTGCGTACCGCATGTGCTATAAAGCCAGTTTTACCATTGGTGCCATTTCGATCAACCAAGTTAAAAATATCACCTTGCTGGTTGAACTCTTGCTTAATGGTGACAAAACCAACAATCGGAATGTTGCTTGTAACACTGATCGTGCCGGCAAATGTAACGGTTCCGGATCCGATGGACCCGCCAAGCGCTTGCATTGCACTACCAGCTACTACCGGAGTACATGCCGCACAGCCACCATCTTTAGCGTTAATACCAATTGCGTTATATGCACCAATAGTGGTGTTAACTGTTAGAGAAACACCACCAGTAACTTTATTGATGAAATCTACTTGCACAGTCGCCGTGGAATTGTTGGGGTTCTGAAGAGTCAGAATACCATGTTCCTGCCATGCACCTGCTTGATAGCGGCGAGGGTAGGCTACCCCTAACCAACTCGTTGACGGTGTGGTCGTGGCCTCGTCCTGTCCGGAATAAGTGGCGAATTGAGTTGATAGCGCCGCGGCTAATTGACTCGTCGATGTGACAATCGCCGATCCGGTCCAAGCGCCAGTGCTGGGCAAGCTATTCAGTGCAAGAAGGTCCGGGGTTGTCCCGCCAGGATTGCCTAAATCATAAGTGTGCGCTGCATATGCGGGCACCACATCGATTGAGACGTAATCAGGCGTAAGAGCACCGCGCTTTTGCCAACTAACATAGATTGTTGCAGGTGAACCGGTGGTGTTTTGAACACCCAACTGCCCGCGCTCGCCAACTGGCACGCCACTAACCACAGCACCGTTAATGACGATACCAGGAATATACTGGACACTTGACCCATTGTTGATGGCGCCATATGCATCACGTTCGTACTGGTCGACTTTTCCTGCGGCACCAGGGATGTTTGTCCAAACTGTCTCAGCAGCAGCGACAACATCTTGGTCAGAGCTAACTACGACAGAACCTTTCCATCCAGCGCCAAGACCACTCGCGTCTGCCATAAAAGCAAAACTGGAGCCCGGATTTATTGAAACATTCCGAGTTGCATCTGTGCTACCGGTAGGGCCATAGTACTGAGCGACCACCGAGGCGACAGTTGTCAGTGAAGTGTTTTGAACATAAAAATTTGTGGTGCCTGTGCCTGTGACAGGTCCTGTAGCTAATGCCGGAGTGCCGAACGCAGCAAAGGCAATCCCAGCGGCCAGAAGTACACTAGCACTTTTGGTTACGTTAATCTTCATAAAGCTCCTTCAATTTCATTTACCGAACTAGGTGAATCGAAACATGTTTGCTTCAACATGTACAAAAATTATAAGGGTTAGTAACGCTCCGTCTTTACCACTTATGGGTTATTTTGGCTAATTGCGCTTGTAGACCAGTGTAGTCACACCCCAGCTACCGATGCATTTCAGATCATAACTTTGGATGTCATCAGGCGCCATAGTTATGGAGTCGATTTGTGTATAGCTAGATTCAATCAAGGCTTGAAAGGGGTTCCCACCGTTCCTTGCCACCACAATAATATCCGGGACTTTCTCTGATGCAAACATATTCTGCACTTGGTTTATCTGGAATTTTTGGAAATCGGCAACCCCATTATAAAAATACAAATACTTCGTCAGGTTGCGTAGATTGGCTAGAACAAGAAACTCAGAAGCTCCGACAACTTGAACAGTTTTGTATTGACCACTTGTTAATACTTTATTGATCCAATCTTGCTGTTGCTGCAATGTTATGGTTTCGCATTTGTTAGGAAGATGTCGGAATGAGATGCCTACTGACAACACGACAATTCCTGTCATTGTCACCTGGCGAAGTGTGATTAATTGCTTGTTGCAGATAAAGGGCTTAATACTTTTGAGTTTCTTTATGCCATATTGCCATAATGTCCAGGCAGTTAAGATATTAATTAATGGGATCAAATCCAAAAATGGCAACAGATGAGGCCCACTAGCAAAATTGACCTGTGCAATCAGAAGATAACCAGTTGCAGTAAATAAGACTAATGCGTACGTCGTCTTGGTTTTGTCTTCAGCGGGTGATTCCGCCCGAAATTTAAAGGTAATTACTGCAAATACCGGTAGTAATGTTAGCGCAAGATGAAATTCCCATACTTCAGGTCCATAAAACCGAAATATGATACTTTCTATGTGTTGCAATTGCGCCAAGATCGTCGATGGTAGTTTCTCGGGGATATAATAGGCGAAGTTAAATAAAAAGGCTTGATCAAAGAAATCTTTCAATGCCCCTGATAATATAATGTATGTTAGAAAAAATGCGACACATACGGCCGATCCGGCGGCAAAAAATAACAAAGGCTTTACTTTTGTTGTGGTATGAGAAGATGCTATCAGAAAAGCAAATGGAGCCAAAGCGCACAACATGAAACCTGGTTGCCAAGCCAGGCCACACAGAATACTGCAAACCCCGGCTAAGAAATAGCGCCCTTTGAACATACAACAAATAAGCGCGGTTTGAGTCAACAGTAATACGGATTTTGGATCAATCCAAGATGCGTTTATATCGGCATAACCTGAAAAGCCAGCCAGAAAGATGGCGCTCACATATGCTGCCAGTGTCGATTTGGTGAGCTTTTTGACGAGCCAGAACAGCAGACACACATGCACTACAGTTAGCAAGAAAGCCCCAAACCTGATAGCTAGTATGTCAGAAAGACTAATTAACCGTCCAGCGCTAATGAATAATGCTCCGACAAGCCCGAATAAGGGAGTCTTGTGATCAAAGGCTGTTAAATAAGGAGCATACCCCGTAGATATTTGCTGAGCAATATAGACGAATACGCCACCATCCCAAAACAGAGGTTTTGTGAAGGGATTAACCTTAATAATCGGCACTGCGACTAGTATTATAAGTACTAGAAGATGCCACCATTTTCCATATCGTTGATTAAATAACATCGGAATGGTGTAATGAATAAGGGTAGTCGTCTCGCTAGAAATCCTTAATGCTCAGAGGGGTATCCATTGTTTTTTACGTTATGGGTTAATTGTTCAATGCCAGTTCCATCTGGGTTCATGCGGAACAAATCGATTTGGTCTGGCAACAGTTTTGCGTCAAAATAGATTTTGGACCCATCAGTTGACCAGGATGGATTTTGTTCTGGTATGGTCGACGTGCTAGTTAGTTGCACGGTTGCTTTTGTTCTTGTGTCGTAGAGGAATAAATCGCCATTGTTCGATGTCCACTTAAAGTAGACTATTTGGGTTCCATCTGGTGACCAGTTTGGCCGCCATGCCCACTCAGTTCCTACTGAAATTGTGACATCACCAGTTTTATCTGAATTGATTATGTGTATTTGTTCTGATGTTCCACGGCGTGATGTATAAGCAATTCTTTTTCCGTCGGGTGACCATGATGGCAGGTAGTCGATATCTGAACTGGTTATAAAACGTTCGTACTTGCCAGTTGCTACATCAACAGTATAAATCTGAAAGTGCTCATCCCAATTGGTATAGAATATTAGCCTTTTACCGTCCGGAGACCATTTTGGTGATAAGGCATAACCGGGTTTAGTGATTAACACGTGCTGCGCTGACCCATCGCCCTTCATCAAAAATAGGTATAACCCATTTTGATCATCTCTGGAACTCGAAAATGCAATCATCGATCCATCTGGGGACATGGCAGGTTCAATGTTGCGACCGGGTGAATTCGTTAACTGTTTTACGTTATTCCCTGATGTATCAGAAGTGTATATTTGATAGCTTCCAGTGCGATCAGAGTGAAACAGAAGAATGTGCTTATCGATTAACGTCGGGGCAACTGTTGTATCGGGTGTGCTTGTAGCTGTTGTCTCGTTGCTATTCCGTTCTGGTGGGAGTGGGCTGGAGGATCCATTAACGGTTTTCGTTGGAAAGTCCTGGATAATTGTCTTGTTGTTGCAAGCAGACAATGCAATTGCTAGAATTAATTCAAGGGCGAAAACAACTATTTTCATAGAGTCCTATGCCTGACCTTTAATTTTCATCTTGACTTTAGTTGCGTAGGTTTTTACGGCGAGATAGAAACGTATAAAGCCTGCGTTTTCCAGCATATTAAGTCGTTGACGATAATACACCAGACGATTATTAATGTCCTGTAGCGTTGATGATTCCAGATACGCGATGCTGCTTTTGTTAGCAATTGGTGTTGCGATGCTCCAGGTTTGTCCACTAGGTACTGGCGGTTCTATCTCGAATAAATAGAGTCCATTTTGTTCTGATACATTCTTCATGAAAGACTCAGTGTATGGAACACATTTTGGATATGCCCAATGACTACCTACCCAATCAGTATCGCCCTTAACATAGGTAAATACAAAATAACCGTTTGATGATATTGACTTAGACACTTCCATAAAGCATAGATTAATCTGATGTTGTGTTGCATGCGAGAAAACAGATTGGGCTAAGAAGTAATCAAACCGCACTCCAAACTTACCACATTCGAAATTGCTATCGTAACTGAATGTCGGTTGTTTTAGTTTAACAAGATCGCGACCACACTCATGTTCTATCGCTTCATCAATAAGCCACTTTTCTGGTTCAATTCCATAATAGCAGCTAGGGTTCAGGTACATCATGAGAAGACGTCCGACACGTAATGATCCACACCCAATATCCAACAGGCGGTGATGCGCACGCAGACCAAGAGTGGTTAGAACATTAAATTGTAATGCACCCATAAAATCATAACGATCTACCCCACCAATAAATGCGCGGTAGTCTTTTCTTGATCCTATTGCGTGTGCTTTAGGTGGTTTCATAATAGTTAACTCGATATGTAGATAAAACACCGTTATGAATCGACGTGGTTTGCAACTCTAATATATTTCTCGCTCGGTCCCAGGCGGGACTCAGGACAGTTGTTATTTCTCTACCCCAGACACCGCTACGATGATTGCGCACCTACTGGCGGTGGCGTTCTAGAGGGAGGTTGTTGTAATGAACTCAAACTCGTTTGGACAGGCGGATGAATCCGCCTGCACATTGGTGCGCTCCTGTAACACTTTGGTATCCTATAGCTTCCCATGATGAATGCTCAGGAACGCTGGCGGTGCAGACTAGGGTCAATGACGGTCATCATCTGCTGTTCGTTTAGTCGTCCGCTCGTAAACGTGTTTACCATGTGAACCCCCTCCGCGGGAAATTGAATCAGTGCTGCATAGTCGACATACAACACGCGCATATTGACCTGCTGTGCCAGCCAACGTTCCACGTGCTGCAAATGCCGCTCAAACGATAAGGCTATAGCCGCGTCGTTGACAGTGTCTGTGGCTTGACCACGGCGGATAAGCATCTGGCGTTGCGAGGCGAGTATTTCCTGCATCGCGCGCCGCATGAAGATGATCTTGTACTGATAGTCAGCCGGCAACTTCATGAGCAATGCCGAGATGATCTTTACTGCTTTGCCTTGTGCGGAGGGCAGCCAGCTTTGATCTTCCTGGAGCTTCTTTACACGTTCCATCTCAAAGTAACCCCTGGGGTTATCTTCGTTGGCCTGCCGGATGTTGTCGACCAGCAGCGGCATTCCGCCTGATCCCAAAAGACTCATCATCAGCGATGTGCCTGAGCGAGGCAGGCCAGATACGATGGTAATAATCGTCTCGTCAAGTGAGTGCATGAGTAAATATCATTATACATTTGTCGTTTTACTGTCTTGCTACTTCAAGCAAACGCGCTTCGCCTGATTGATGGACTACCTTGAACGCGGGATTTCTAAGCAATTGGTCCACCAACGTCGTATGATCTGCGCTCCCATCCCCTTCCTTCCATGTGAGGGGTTTCGCGCCGATGAGGAAATACCTGTATCCATGAGATGCCAGCCAATCCGCAGAGTCCGGTTGAGACATATCCCGCGCGTACAGTTCTTGTGTGAATGCAACTTCATTGACCTTGGCGCGTGTCGCGTTCGTCTGTTCCTGCCCCGCCGCCATGAACATCAGGTTGGTGCGATGCCCGGTGTAGAACGGTATCCACCATCCCGCGTCCCGCCCGACTGTGAAGGACTTGTACGCGATGAAGCCTGGCGCCGCGATGTGCTCGCCTGCCGGGACGTTTTCCCGTATCCAGGTCATCATCTGAATATCATCGGGAAGCACGAAGATGGAACCGGGCGGCAAGGGCGGCAAGTGGGTAGCGCCAAAGCCACACACCGCCAGGCAGACGAGCCCTGCTGCCACGCGTGATTTCGGCCAGCGGTGCTCGATCACATCAACTAGCGTCCCCACTGCCAGCCCGCCCAGCCCGGCTGCGGCGATGTACGATGTGATCGACAGGTGAAACTCGTCAACGAATCCCAACCGTTTGATACCGATCAGGCGCGGATCCATGGTTATCAGACATGCGCCCATTCCCGCCACGAACCACAGCCCGTCGCGCCGTTTCACTGCCAGTATGCACACCCCGCAGAAACCCAGCAGCCAGATGGGCAGGGCATCTGTTTCAAAGCCCGCCTGACCCAGCCTGACCAGCAGTGGCGTTTGCTGATTCGCGACGGGCGCGGCGAGGTCGATCTCTGTGCTCACCCTGAGTTGAACACTGGATCCAAGTGTGCCTGGCACAATATCCCACCCGCGCGCCATGAATAGCAGCACAGCCACGCCGGCGATGACCAGGGCGCGCCCAATCGAGGCGACTAAGGCATAGCGCACATCCCGTCGCCGCAGGTACCCTCGAATCGCGCTGAAGAGCACCAGTGGGAGGCACAGCGCGACGAAGATCACCCCGACTTTGTATTGTGCCATTCCGACTCCTGCAATAACGAGCGGCAATACGATGAGGTAGGCAATATTTTCGCGCCGGCGTGGGCTGGAAAGATATGCCGTCATCAGCACCAACGCAGTGATCAAAATGATCTGGCCGGTAAGCTGGGTATACCGCCCCCAGTAGAGGAAGTAGTAGGGGTTGGTCGAAATGAGCCCGCCGATGATGACCGCCGCCATGCCGCCCCAGGGGCTTTTGGTCCACAGGCGCGCCAATGCGTACAACCCCATCACGGCTGCGAAGTTGGCGATTTGGCCCATCATCAACACGCTGAATTCGGCGCTCATGCCGCGCATCCATGCATACAGGGTCGTGATGGCGTGAAACCCGAAGTGATAGGTGAACGTCGTCACATCGGCATAGGGTTGCCACGACTGGAACAGCCCGCCGTTCTCAATCAGCAACTGCACGATGATGGTGTGATGCACCGAATCGCCCCACAAGGGCGCGACGAGTCCATTGATCGCCAATAGTCGCGACGCCATGACCACCGCGGACACCACGGCCAACACAATATAAGCAATTGCTCCCGACGTCCAACGTGGTTTCGGAATGCGCAGGCGCGGCAGCGGGTATAGCAATGAGCCCGCGGCGACGATGCATATCAGCCAGGGCGTTCCCCCACCGAGTTTGATGTTGAGCTTGAAACACAATGCGAAGAGAACCACATACAGGGCAGCGCTGACCCCCGGGGCGATAAACAACCGTGACAGCGCATCGATACGGCGCAGAGCCGAGAAGCGGTTGAGGATGGCCAGGCCGGGCAGATAGGCAACCAGCAGCCCAACACCCACTGCAAGCAACGCACTGGGAAGACGCATTACAAGGTCATTCATGTTTTATCAAGATAATCTCCGGTCTCTGGTTTCCGGTCTCCACGCAAAGCGTCTCCTCTTACGACACCCGTGGCACCCGCGACAGAATCGCCGAGACGACCTCATAGTTGATCGTTCCAAAGCGCTCGGCCATCTCCTCGACAGTGATTTTCTCATTACCCTGCCGGCCAATCACCACAACCTCGTCGCCGATGCGCACGCCGGCGATGTCCGTCACGTCGATCATAGTCTGATCCATGCACACGCGCCCGACGATCTGCGCCAGTTGCCCCCGCACCAGCACTTCGGTCGCATGCGCCGGGGCGCGCCGAAATCCGTCGGCATAACCGACTGGGATGACCGCGATGCGCCGTTCATCCGGGCATCGATACGTTGCCCCATACGAGACCGGGTGTCCCGCCGGCAGCGTCTTCACCTGGGCGATCGTTGTTTTCCACGCCAGTGCGGGGCGCAGTTGTGCCTGCAGGTGGATCGCGGGGTTATCCGGGTCGCCCGCTGGGCTGAACGGCGACAGCCCGTATAGTGACAATCCCACGCGCACCATGTTCAGGCGCGCCTCTGGCAGCGCGAGGGTCGCCGCGGAGTTAGCCGCGTGTAGGTAAGTGACGGCCAGCCCGCCCGGCGGCACGGGTTGGTCGTGTGTCACGATGTTCCCTTCGCGCAGCACATCCTGGAACCGCGCCAGTTGATGCCGCGTGTATTGCAAGTCTGAGTCGGCGCAGGAGAAGTGCGTGAACACGCCTTCGATCTCTATGCCCGGCAACTGCGCCGCCATGCGGATGAACGAAACGGCGTGTTCTGGCAGCACGCCCAGCCTGCCCATCCCGCTGTCGATCTTGATGTGCACTCGCGCCGCGCGTCCCAGCTCTGTGGCGGCGCGCGAGAAGGATCGCGCAATATCCATATCGTACAGCGTGACGCTCAGGTTGCGCATCAGGGCTTCACGGGCAAGCCACGCCGGTGTGTAGCCGAGAATCAAAATCGGCTCATCAATGTTGCCGGCGCGCAACGCAATTGCCTCATTCAGGGATGCCACGCCGCACACCTCTGCGCCGTTGTTCAGCGCTGTCCGCGCTGCTTTCACTGCGCCGTGGCCGTAGCCGTTGGCCTTCAACACGGCCATCAGCGTCACGTCAGGCCCGATGTGTTGTTTGATCGCGCGCGCGTTGTGCGCGATGGCGTCGAGGTCGATTTCAAGCCAGGTGGGGCGGGTGGGCTGCGCCAGGCGCACGCGTGACGCGCTTTGCGGCCAGCCCGGCTCCTGCCGCGCCAACAGACTCACATCCGCGTGATCGGCCAGCAACGCGGCTACCACGCGCTCCATACGCGCGCTCGTGTCGCCCTTCACCAGCACGATGTCGCCGGCGTTTGCGCGTGAGGTGACTGCGTCGTGAGCGTCGCGGGTGGTGTACGTAGTGATGACATGCGCCGGATCCATCCCTGCATCTAAGGCGCCCGCGGCAATGTGGCCGGCGAGTTCACCGAGGGTGATCAAGAGGAGATTAGAGAGTAGAGATTGGAGATTCGTGCCATCAAGTGATGTCTTTGCTGCGATATAGGCGCCGATATCGCGATGGAGATGGATGGCTTCGTCGCCAAGTTGATCCATGTCGCCGAGGACGAGAAAGGTTTGGGAGAGACTAGAGGGTAGAGAGTTGGGATTTTTGGCCTCAGGTGGCGATTCGGCGATTGGCCCAGCGATAACTGCATCGATGGCGGCGCGCATGGACGCGGGGCCGGCGGAGAAGGTGTCATCGATCAGCGTCGCGCCGTTCATGCCGCGCAAGGGGCGCATCCGCCCGGGCAGCGTGGGCAGATCGCGCAGGGCGGTATCGATGTCATTCTCAGGAATGGCAAAGTGATGGCCGATCTCGCGCGCGATGACAGCAGCAAGTTTCAAGGGTGTGTCGGCGCGCACGCCAATGACGGCTGCTTGCGTGCGCGCGCGCATCGCCCAGACGCGCTCGTCATCTCGATTCAGGATTGCCAGGCCAGCTTCAGGCAACGCTTCGATCAACATACCTTTCTCGGCTGCGACAGCGCCCAGAGTGCCGAACGTTGCCAGGTGCGTCTCGCTGACGTTGGTGACGATGCCCACTTGCGGTGGGGCAATCTGGCACAGCTCGTGAATCTCACCAGGCGCGTCAGTGGCCATCTCAAGCACGAGGATATTGTGCTGCGGCTCAAGCGCGCCAAGCGCGATGGGCAGCCCTAGCCGGCCATTGTAATTCGCCGGGTTGCGAAAGACGTTGTGCCTGCGCGACAGCACGGCGGCAATGGCCTCGCGGGCGCTGGTTTTGCCCACGCTGCCGGTGACGGCGATAATCGGGGCGCCGTGTTTGCGCACTATAAACGCGGCGTAACCGCTGAGCGCCTTGAATGTGTCATCGACAGCGATGATCGGCGTCTGTGGCTTGAGTCGCGCGTCGCGCGGCATGCGCCCCGCTTCAACGAGTGCGCCCGTGCAACCGCGCGCCAGTGCCTCAGTGACAAAGTCGTGGCCATCGCCCCGGTCGGTTTTGAGCGCCACGAACAACTCGCCAGGATGCGCCCGTCGCGAGTCAAAACAGTAGCCGTTGAAGACAATGGCGTCATGGTTGTGCTCTCGTCCAGTCAGCAGCATCCCTGCTGTGGCGGTGAGTAGGTCGTCCAGTCGGATCATGATTGCAACGATACACTAATCGGACACTAAGAGTGTTCGAAGCTACAATGCGACATTGTGTTCTCTCAGCCCATTCTCAGGCGCTACAGAGCAATAGGCTGTTAAGTGAAGACTTTGATTTACATCAGTTTACATCATAATGACGTCTGTCAGCGGATAGGCGTAGCGCAGGAGCAAGTAAAAACATGGTTTCTTATCGTGGCCCGACGGGGGCCAGAGTTCTATTATTCAGCACACTCATCGCAGCGGTGCTGCTCGGGGCATGCACCGCGCCCAACAGCGCTCAACCCGCGCAATCGGCGCGCACCACAACGCTGGCGAAGGGGGCGCTGTCGGCGACCGTGAACGCGACAGGCGCGATCCAGCCGGAGTCAGATGTCAAGTTAAATTTTCAGGCGACGGGCAAGGTCGCCAAAGTCAACGTGACTAAGGGCGACAGCGTCAAGAAAGGCGTGGTTATTGCGAAGCTCGACACCGCCGATCTCGAATATGCGCTCGCGCAGGCGCAGGTCGGGCTGGTAATCGCGAACGCCGGCTACAGCCGCACTGTGGATGGCCCGCGCACCGTCGAGATCACGGCTGCGCTGGCATCGCTGAACGCAGCCTACGCCAATTACAACAAGATTCAAACGGGAGCGGACAGTGCGGATATCACCGCTGCCGAAACCGGCGTGCGCAACGCGGAAGTGGCATTGCGCAACGCAGAAGCGGCCAACGACCTGGCCTATAAGTTCGCAACGAAGGATTATCCGAGCAGTCCGACACTCACGCAGTTGGAGCAGGCGCGCAACAATCTGGAAGCGGCCAAGACGCAGTACGATCGGGTGCTTCGCGGGGCAGACAACGCCCAGCTTTCTACCGCACTGCAGGCCATTGCGTCATCCAAAGCGCAGCTTGACCGGTTGCAGCAGCCCGTGCGCCAGTTCAACATTGATCAGGCCACTGCGGAACGAGAGAAGGCGTTGATCCAGATCAAGCAGGCACAGCGGCGGCTGGACCAAGCTGTGATCGTTGCGCCGATGGATGGCGTCGTTTCTGCGGTGAACATCAACGAAGGCGAGGATTCCGGCACAGGTGTGGTTCCTGCCGTGGTGCTGGTAAATAACTCGATCCTCCACATAGACATAACGGCGGACGAGATCGATGTCGCCAAGGTTCGCCCCAGCCTGGATGTGGTTATCACGCTCGATGCGTTACCCGGCACAGAGTTGAATGGCACGGTTGATCGCGTGGCGTCCACATCGACCAACGTCAATGGCGTCGTCAGTTATGTCGTAAGAGTGGTGTTGAACAAGTCTGATGCCCCCTTGCGCATCGGCATGACGGCGAACGCATCGATTGTTCTTGATAAGCGCGACGGTGTGCTCCTGGCGCCAAACTGGTCGATCCGCAAAGACAAGGCCAGCAACAAGGCTTTTCTTACCCTGAAGGTTGACGACAAGACTACGCGCGAGATCGAAGTCAAGACCGGGCTGCGCAACGACACCTTCAGCGAGATCATTTCTGGGGCCACAGAGGGGCAGATTGTGGTCGCGCCGCAGTCTACGAACCTGCTTGGCAAGTAAAATCACCACCACGACACCATGTTTTCATTCGACATACACCATACTGAACGACGCAGCCGCGCAGCCGTGTTTCACACTCCGCATGGCGATGTGCTCACGCCAGTGTTCATGCCGGTGGGCACGCAGGCCACAGTCAAGGCGATTGCCCCACGCGATCTGACGGAGCTTGGCGCAACCATGATTCTTGGCAACACCTATCATCTCTATCTGCGCCCCGGCGATGAGCTGGTGGCGCGGCGGGGTGGGTTGCACCAGTTTATGCGTTGGGATAATCCTATCCTGACGGATAGCGGTGGGTTTCAGGTGTTCTCGCTCAGCGAAATGCGCAAGATTGATGACCAGGGCGTCACCTTTAAGAGTCACCTGGATGGCAGCATGCACCGGTTGACGCCTGAGAAGTCGATCAAGATTCAGGAGAACCTTGGCGCAGACGTGATCATGTGCTTTGACGAGTGCCCGCCGCCAACCGATTATGAGTACAACGTCATCAGCATGGCGCGCACTCACGCGTGGGCGGAACGCTGCAAAGCAGCACACACGCGAACTGATCAGGCGTTGTTTGGCATCGTGCAGGGCGGCGTTTTCCGTGACCTGCGCGAAGAGTCGGCGCGCGCCATCAACGCACTCGACTTTCTCGGCCACGGCATTGGCGGACTTGCGGTCGGTGAGAGCAAAGAGGCGATGCTTGCGACGATCGAATGGATGGACGCGTCGTTGCCGGAGCACAAGCCGCGTTATCTGATGGGAGTAGGCGAACCCACCGACCTGATCAACGGCGTTGCGCGCGGGATGGACATGTTCGATTGTGTGCTGCCCACGCGCCTTGCGCGGCATGGGGCGGCCTTCACGCACACCGGGCGCATCAATATGCGCAATAAGGCGTTTGAGGAAGACGATCAACCGATTGATTCCGGCTGCGCCTGCTACGCGTGCACAACTTTTACACGCGCTTACATCCGCCATTTGCTTCACGTCGAAGAGATCCTCGGTCTGTACTTGATGAGCCTGCACAATGTCCATTTCCTGATCCAGCTGATGAGCGAGATCAGGCAAGCCATCCTGGCTGATCGCTTCGAGGCATTCGCCGCAACGTGGCTGGCTCGTTATGGCGGGACGGGCACAACCGCATGAGCACCGACCCTGTGTTGCAACTGCTCGTTGCGGTGGTCATCCTCCTGGTCGTGGTTGACGTTATCGTCGCTCTCCCCTATGTTCTTGTCAGGTTGCGCGAGCGGTTCTCCCTGCGAGAGTTTGCGCAACAATACGATGCGGGTGGCGACTTCCTCGTGGTGGATGGCTTTGATGTGCACTACACCGATGAAGGTCCACGCGACGGCATCCCCGTCGTTCTGGTGCACGGTTTCGGCGCGTGGACTTTTGCCTGGAGACTCCAGCGCACCGCGTTAGCGCAGGCGGGATACCGCGTGATTGCTTTTGACGAACTAGGCTACGGTGCATCCGAACGTCCAGATGGGCCGGTTTACAGCACTGATCAGCAGGCGCGTGTCCTCACTGGCGTCATGGATGCATTGAACGTCCGCGCGGCGCATCTGGTCGGGCATTCGTACGGTGGGCGACTGGCGATGCTTGTTGCAATTACCGCGCCCGAACGTGTTCTGACGCTCACCGGCATCGACCCCGAAGCATTCGCGCTTGGCCGCCCACCGGTGGCTGTGCTGTTGCGGTTGCCCATCGTGGGGTTTTCGCTCGCTTTTTACTTCACTGCGCCATTTTTGATACGCCAATTCATGAAAACCGTTGCGAAAACGCTCGATTGGTTCACACCTGCGATTGAAAAAGGGTATCAGGCGCCACTGTTCGTGCGCGGCACCGCGATGGCGCAGGTGTGGCAGGCGCGGTCGCTCAAGGACGGCCCGGTTGCCATTCCCCAAAACCTTAACCGTATCATCCAACCGACATTGTTGATCTGGGGGAGTGACGATGGCGTTTTTCCGGCGAGTGATGGTGAGAAGTTGCTTCAAGTTCTCCCCAACGCGCGATTGCACATCATCAAAGACGCAGGACACGTTCCAAACGAAGAAAAACCCGACGAGCTCAATCAGGTGTTGCTCGATTTTCTTCAATCTTCAATCTCTAGTCTCTAATCTCTAGTCCCTAATCTCTTTATCTATGAAACTCGATCAATTCTGGGAGTATGTGTTCAGCGAAGAGGCTGAAAAAGTGCGCATGGCATGGGATTGGCTCGCCGAAGACGAGCGTACTTCCGTCCGCGATCATCTTGAACAGATCACGCGCGACCCCGATCGCATCGAGGCACAACGCGTCGCTGCGCGTTATGCACTACGGGTGGTCGCCGTTCCCGCGTTCACTTTGCCCGATGGAGCGCTCGAATTTGCGCGCGAGTTGGCGCAGGGCATCGGCGAACGGCTGAAGTTTGCCAGCGGCCAGCTCATCGCCTCGACCAAAAATGACGGCACATGGGTGACTGCCTCGGATATTGAGTCGGATCAGCGCCTGGCGGAAGCGATCCTGGCGCGTTATCCTGATCATGGTGTGCTCTCCGAGGAAGGCGATAAGGTCTTTCGCGGGCAGGAGTGGTGCTGGGTGATTGACCCGATCGACGGCACAACTAACTTCACGTGGGGGTTTCCGGGGTGGGGAGTGCTCATCGGGTTGTTGTACAGGGGGCACCCAGTGCTCGGTGTTGCCGAGTTTCCACCGGTGGGGCAGCAACTGTATGCTGTGCGTGGAGAGGGCGCCTGGCGCAAGACCGTGACTGGTTACGGCGATGGGCCGATTCGGGCCGCAGCCGATAAGGCGTTTACAACAACGCAACTGTACGCGGTGGGAACGCGTTCGCTAAAGCCCAGTCCGCCGAACATCCCATGCAAACTCCGGTTGCCGGGTTCGACCGGCTTCGACTTCGCCCTGCTGGCGTGCGGGGCGTGTGTAGGGGTATACGATTCCACCGTGCATGTGTGGGACATTGCCGCGTTATGGCCGATTATTGAAGAGTCCGGCGCGCACGTCCTCACCAACCATCCTGGCGGCATTTTTCCACTGCGCGATGGGATCGACTATTCTTCGGTCGAGTTTGCAGTGCTGGGCGCGGCGACCTCAGAGTTATTGTCGGAATCGCTGGTCAGGTTATCAGATCGGTTTGCTCTGCCATAACCCCGCTCGACGTATGCTCCCGCCAGATGGGTCCATTCCGGAATGCTCAGCGTTTCCGCCCGGCGGGTGGGATCGATGTTCACACTGGCGAGCAGATCGTCAACGTCTGGCTTGGTCATGCGTAGACCGGCTGAGATCGTGTTGCGCATTTGCTTGCGCTTCTGGCTGAAGCCGGCGCGCGCGAGATCGAACAATTCACTCGTATGTTCGACGCGACCGTGAGGGATGATGCGCACGACGGCTGAATCGACATCCGGTTGCGGGTAGAAGACGGAGGGATCGAGCTTCATCAGCATCTCAGCCTTCCCGTACACCTGGACGCCCACGGCCAGCATGCTCATATCGCCGGGTAGCGCCGCCATCCGCTCGGCTACTTCCAGTTGCACCGTCAGCACGACGGATTGCGTATTAATCCGCGACTCAAGGATGCGGCGAATCATCAGCGAGGTAATGTAATAGGGCAGATTACCCAGGACGCGCACAGGCGTGTTTTCATCGCCTCCCGCCTCACGAATGAGGCTCGCGTAGTCCACATCGAGCGCGTCGGCCTGCAAAATCGTCACATTCGTCGCGCCCGCCAGTTCCTGTTGCAGCAGAGGGATCAGGTTGCGGTCAATCTCGACGGCGATAACCTGTCGCACTGCCTGTGCCAGATGTTTCGTCAGCGCCCCGATCCCTGGGCCGATCTCGATCCCGATATCATCTGGCTTGCAGTTGGCCAGGCGCACGATCTTGCGGGCGACATCGTCATCGGAGAGAAAGTTCTGTCCGAGTGACTTGCGCGGCGCGAGCCCGACGGAGCGGAGTTTATTTTTGATGTTCGTTGAGTTGCTCATAGTTCTCGGAGCGGCCTTATTTGATATTGTAACGAATGACGTCGGGCACGGGCGTCAGCAAGTAGACATCAACCCAGTTGTACCAGGACTTCAGGTTGCTATCGTCATAGCCCAGGTCAATACGTTTGCCGACGATGGCGCTGCCGGTGTCACAGGCATAGCCCATGCCATAATCCGGCACATAAACGTTCGTGCGGAGTGAGATGATGCGTGGATCGACTGCCACGATGCCATGACGCATAGTATCGCCACAGCGCACCTTGCCGTAATACGACGCGCCAAGCGATGTTCCGGCTGTGTTGGCCGAATACGAAGTGGCCAGCATGTGGATGACGCGCCAGTACTGGACGACACCGGAGGGTGTGCTCAGGCTGCGCAACACCACTTGGGTGCCGTAGTTATAAACACGGGGCTGTGGGTCCTGCGCGATAAAATCAGCGATCAACTGCCGGCCAACCTCGACGTTATCCTCAAAGGTGATGGCGGTGCGTTGTTCGTGCACGCCTGGCTGACCCGGCTGTGCCAAAACGACTGTATCAAGCTCGACCTCGCCACTCGGCTCCGTGCGCGTCTCAAAAGGGATGACTTCCTGATTGATCACGACTTCGTGGCGCACGCGCACGACACGAATCTCCATGTCGTCGGTAACAACGGCATCAAGCCCGGGTTTTGCGTAGTCATCGCCATACAGGACTAGGTTCAGGTCGGCCAGCACGTCACCAATGACTGTGCGAGTCGTGCGCGTTTTGACCCGATGCCCATCCACCAGAATGTTGACCGGATGCGACCTGGACACGAAGATATGCGTGCCGGCCTTGATCGGTTCACCCGGTGAGGGGCGCACGATATCAGCCAGATAAATGCGGTAGCCGGCCTGCATCAACGCTTCACCGACCGTCGGCGCAGTCGTTAACAGGTTTTTGGGGCTGCCATTCTGCTCCTGGATCGTGACCTCCACCGCATGCTTCAGAGTGATGTCGGCGGTGACGGCTTCGCGCGCCTGACCGGTAAGCAGGCTGGACTTCGGCGACGTGGGAACCGCGAGCACCGGAAGCTCAGAAGTGGATTGGCCGTTTACCGTCAGCCGATCACGGTCGCCAATGGCGATTCCCAGGCTGCCCAAAAGTTCTTCGGCAGTGTGTGCCTGTGTGCGCACCACCTTCGCGTTCTGCTCATCCACATTCACACGCACCAGGCGGGCGCGGCGGATGATGATCGTGTCGTTGCGGTTGAGCGGCTCGCCAGGCAGAGGGGAGATGACATCTTCCGGCATCATTTCAATGGCAGCTTCTTTTAACGCGGCGCCTACCGTTGTCTGATGGGTTTGAAGATTTATGACGCGATCTCCGTCAATGAGCTTTGCCGAGGTAAAGGTCGACAAATAACCCGCGGTTAATAGACTAAGCGCTCCAAGAATGACAGGAACCGCAAGCCAGCGCAGTCTCGACCGTCCTGTGCGCAAACGGATATTGGCATCCGAGGTTTCGGATGACTCGGTATTTTTTGGAGTTAACATGGATTTACAGCAAACTGGTAACAGTGCGTTAGCATCTATTGGTCAGCAGCTATCTATTTAAAAGCGCATTTCCTGGTATTCGGGCTGCGGTCCTGATGTTGTTGACTGTGTTGCCAGGCTCCCCTGTGACACCCAAAAGGGACTCCTTACCGTTGCTATCTTCCGATCCTGGCGGGGTTCGAAGGCTTTTGCCGCACAGGACCCAGCAACACAATCAACAACATCAAGCATAAACCGACAAGCCAAACTACTCATGATTTGGACTGCCACACTGTGTGGCATGCTGTCATGTGAGTCCATGCGTCCATGCATGTTAGATCATACAGGTATAGCATCTGTCTGTCAATTACTGTATAATTGCTTTACTAGGCACGTGTACTGCGTACCTAGTACGCGCACCAAGTACGCGCCTATAGCTCAATTGGATAGAGCACTTGACTTCGGATCAAGGGGTTGTGGGTTCAAATCCTGCTAGGCGCGCTCCATGGCAGTGACCCCGCATCCCATCTGTCGTTTCAGATGGCGTCTGCGGGGTTTTATTTTGTCAACCCTAAAGGATACAAAGCTATGTTTCACGTAGAACTTTCCCGGTGAAACACCGCTAACAAGATGACAGACGACTTCAAGCTCGGTTTTGTGATAGGAATCATCGCCGGTGAAGGCTCATTCACCGGGGATCACCGCACACCCGCACTGCAGGTGAAGATGCACGCACGCGATGTCGCCCTTCTTGAAACCCTTCGCGCTCAGCTAGGTGGGAAGATATACGGCCCCTACACGCATGGCGACCGTTACTACTGTCTGTGGATACTGCGTGGCGAGGAATTGCGGCAGGCGGCCGAGTTGTTTCTCAGCCACCTGCCCGACGGTCACAAGCGCACCCAGTTCATGGAGTGGGCGCGCAAATACTACAAAGAGCTAGTTGCTGAATAACCCACGATTTGATGTGACCCAGTCCCATAACTTGCGAACCCCTTCAGTCACAGTTGTATGGGGCTCCCACCCGAGTGCCTGCTTTGCCTTGGTGTTATCACTCACAAATACTGGCTGATCGCCTGGACGCCAGTCGCCGTAGGTGACGCGGACGTCGTGCCCCGCCAGTTTAGCCAGCAACGGCCCGAACTCTGTCCAGATCGACAGCGTATTCTCTATGCCTCCGCCCACGTTGAACACCTGACCGCTCGCCACGTCGAGGTGATTCCACGCCGCATCATAGGCATTGATCAGGTCTTGCACGTAGAGCAGGTCAC
>Ga0118677_10004018_pt1 | contig 27161 bp, 24 predicted proteins | sample AliMusrvi5mmetaG_FD_86154 | JGI IMG/M metagenome (GOLD analysis project Ga0118677, IMG submission 86154) | reverse complement strand
AGTAAATCCTGTATGTATGTACATGCTCAACGAAAGTGACAGCAAAAGAAAGGCTTTGCATACTTGCATCCTGCAAATTCCCATCAAGCACCCGAAGATTTTTTTTTTCGGAGGAGGCAATTCAATACTCTCAAAGCTGTCACTCCTCTTGTGCCAAATTTCAGCTTACAAAAGGCTAAAAGAGGAAAGCTGCAAAAATAACCGCTGCTGCTCAAAAATGCCTGGATATAGAAGAAGCATCCGCTAAATAAGATTATGATGATTTTGATTTCGTCACTAAAGACGAAGCAAACGTCTAAATACAGACGAAAATGATGAGGAGGAGAAAAAATGAAAAAAATTATGGTAATGATCACGTTGATAGTGATCACAATGAGCAGTTTTGCTCAAATCGAAAACATCCCGATCAGTAAAGATAGCACCATTATGATCGACAAACTGTATGCAGGTATATTGTCCGGCGGACAGTTTAGTATCGACAGCATGTACAATAATAAATTTGTTTCCACCCGGGTCGGTGTTATGGGAACATGGCAAATGACTAAATGGGCAGCTCTACGTAGTTCCGCAATTTATCATCTGCAAAAGGACAATACTTTCGATGCTGAACAATTTTGGGCAAAATTTGAGCCAATCAAAGGTCTACGAATTGAAACAGGGTATACAGCAACATTGTCTACTGAACAGCGTCCAGCAATGGTTACCGCAGGGAATCAATTCGAAACCTTTACTGAAGCGCAAGGGGCAGGGATGACCTACAATGTAAAAGTTGCAGCAGATATCACTTCAAAAGTTGCATTTGGAGGCTGTGTAGCATACCGGAACAAAAAAGCTGAATATCAGGCAATGGTAAAGTATGGCTGGTTAAAAATTTCTGGCTGGTACGATGCATACAACAAAAAAACTGGTAGTATGATGAACATTGATTTGCCACACGTCTATAACGTGACGTCATGGAGACAGGATCAGATAGTAGCGAATTTTATTTGTGTCAAATTAGGCAAAAATAAAGACTATCAAATTTATTCTGATAATGGCTATAATCTGTTGTCGAAAAAGGTGGTCCGCTCAGAGACAGGTTTTCTGAAAACATTCCAATCATGTACATTCTGTGCCGGTGGATTATTTGGTCTCGGCTATAAGTATGAAACCAGGAGTGTTAATGGTTATCTCTGGCTGTATTTAGACAAGAGATGCCCAAAAACAAAACCATCTTTCACACAGAAATAAAGAAAAATTATTCCAAAAAAAATATATAACTGCCCGTTGTGGGCAGTTTTTTTTTATTCCAAAAAAAGGCGAATGCTATTCGCCCCTACTATTTTTTTATCTATTGGATAATTTTATCAATCAACCCATACGCCTTTGCTTCTTCTGGCGTGAGCCATTTGTTCCTCTCCATATCTTGAGAAACTTTCTCGATCTTTTGTCCCGTATGTTTTGCCATAATTTCTATAAACATTTTTTTGATCTTCATCATCTCTTCAGCTTCTATCTGAATATCTGTTGCTTGTCCCGTTAATCCTCATCAAGAAATGAGTGGTTGATGAATCATAATCTTGCTGTGAGGCAATGCAAATCTCTTTCCTTTCGTTCATCACGCGAGAAAGATGGAGCCCATAGAAGCAGCGAGTCCTGTAGCGATGACGCAGACGTCGCATTTGATATATTGCATCGTGTCGTAGATGGCCATTCATGAATATACCTCTCCCCCTGGAGTATTGATATAGATGATGATGTCCTTGTCAGGATCTTTCTTTTCCAAGAAAAGCATTTGAGCGACGACGGAACTTACGATAGCAGAATCGATCTGTTCTCCGATAAAGATAATCCTGTCTTCAAGTAATCTAGAATAGATATCATAGGCTCTTTCACCTCATTTTACTTTCTCGATTACGCTAGGGATTAAGGTCATACTACTTAGTTATAAGTTAAAAGGTTTCTCTTTTTGTCTCCCTTTATGAAGGGAGATGCCAGAAGGGAAGAGGGATTTAGTGTCTACAACTTAAATCCTCCTGTGCTTCGCACCACCCCTCCTTTTTAAAAGGAGGACAAATATGAAATATATTTTCATAGTCAATTATACACCAAATTACATCAATTACAAATAAGCATCAGCAATTTAGTTATTTATACAACCAAAATCAACTTGAATTTATATAATAAAAGTTTAAAAAAATGAGTAATCAAGCTTATTGTCTTTACTTTTAAATAAAAAGTGATATGCAAAATATTTCAAAAATTATAGTTTTGTCGACAATCTCTGCTTTTTTATTTCTTTGATTTGTTACCAAAGCATCTACGTGAGACCTAGTGAATACAAATACAACCCTCCCATATACCTGATCATTACTTACCTATATCTATGCACAAGAGAGTGGTATCAATGCAGCAATGACTACAACATACAATAAGCTGTATACTACATTCAGTAAGACATGATTCAATATCCTCAGAAGTATAGATTATCAGAGTCTTGTCTGTTTCGGTGCGATTCCAAGCGAATCAGTAGTATCTCAGATGATGAAAGATAAGGCAGCATTGATGATGGCATTCAAAAAGGATTTTATCGGATTGGAAAATCAGATTGCAGATAGTGAAGAAAAACAGAATTTCCAGAAAGAAAATCAGATAAATATGTTTGATTCAGGAACAACCTACGAGAGCGAAAAAGCTAAGATCAAGAATGAAATAGATGCAAAAGTTACTCTTTATACGGGATTTATAAATAATTTTGACACTACCTATACGCAAAAAACCACAGAATTTTTTTCTACATTTCTTCAATTTAGTGCTGTCAATAAAAATTTAATCAAAAACATCCAAGATAATATGGCTAAGGTGCAAGGGGTGATTGACGAATTCAGCGGCGTAGAATCTGTAGTAAATAAAATTAATGCAAAGGTGACAGGATTGGATAATCTGCTGCAAAAAATAGATGATCTTACAACCAAAGGATTTGATGGGTTGGATAAATCACTTCAGCCGCTTATCGACACTACTATAAAAAAATATACCAAGCTTCAGAATATAACAGGGGATCTCTCCAAACAAAAGGAGTATGTAATCAATCAATATGGGATGGACTTAGATCAATATCTTACCAATGCCCTTCAAAATCGATACAACCGCAGCCAATATCTTGCACTCAAAGAGCAGGTGAATAATTTTGTATCCAGATTCTACATCGCTCCCAATCAGCTTAATTGTACGAATATCGTAACGATTCCTGATGCAGAAGAGATAAATTCCTTAGGAGCAAAAATCACCGCAATGAATGCAGTAGTGAATTCGTGATGGGCAAAGTTAGAGAGTGAAGGAATAAGTACCACCGTAAAAGATCAGATATATAGCGGATTCCAATCAGTATATATCCAAAAATTCAAACAAAGATATGCTGAATTTGTCGATTATATCAAAGGATATATTACGACCGCATTGAAAAATCTTGTAAGTTCTATCATTTCCATACCAGTAGATACAGGGAATGCTACTGGTGCTATCATTCTGTCACCGGCAGTCAAAATAACGACCATTTTCACTAGGTCATTTACCAGTAATGAATATAATCAAGATATCAAAGCATTGCAGAATCTGCTTACCACACTCAACCTCTATAGTGGAGCTATCAACGGTATCTATGATAAAGCCACCAAAAACGCTGTCTATCAATTCCAATTAAGCAAATGATTGCTCAAAGGATACGAAAAAAAATCATCTGTTCGATGATGGATGTGACCTGCCACGAGAAATGCACTTAATAAAATAGTAAAAACCCAATAGACTTTGGATTCTAGAAGTCTGTAAATCATGTATACTAAATCTCTATTGAAACCTGTATTCTAGTATCCACTTACTATAATTTAGTTCTTACCTATATTCATGACAAAAAATAAAAAAAAGAGTCCGGGAAGACCAAAAAAAGAATTCATTTCCAAAAAACCAAAGACAAATATTCAATCCTGACCATGAAGACCGAGGAAGGATCAAAAACCACATACGAACTCCAATCGTGTGCCGCCTGCTGTCGTGTGATTTGTAGAAAAATCTGTCGATGATTCCAAGAGAAAGGATTCTATAATTTTGTTGCTGTTTCTTCTTTCATTTATATTATTTATCGTCTCGTTGTATTTCACCTTTATAAGAGACAAAAAAACAAGCGAGGTGACATCATCAAATATTGCTGAAATAGCGAACGTAGATACAGGGAATATCGATTATACAACAACTACTGCAACAGGAGTGCAAGAGCCCCCTACAGTAATAGTAGATACAAGCGATACACAGCCAACAGTCCAAAACATCACGGCGGAACAACAAGTTATCTTGAATTTTTATCAAGCAGTAAATACGATAGATACGGTTATTATTCACACCATGGCAGATGCCCATCTCAACCAATCAAATGTCTTTACGACCTATTACAGCAAAAATCGATTGTCCAAGTTCACCGAAAATGTTCTTGCTCCAAAAATCGTGGTAACCAATATCCAGGAGAAGACAACGAATTCAACCAATCCAAATATAAAAGATTTCACCTACACCCTCGAATACACCCTCGCAAGCAATCAGCAGAAATTCACGGAAGAACGATCAACGGTATTGATCAAAAAGTGAGATGTACGGAAGATAGGCAAGTTGATGTGTGAAACCAAAGGCTGTTCGACTATGCCATTCTTTAATCCGGAGAAATATAAATAATAATTTCTAATTTCTAATTTTCAATTTTCAATTTTCAAACAAACATCTTTTATTTATTGTAGAGATGATAAATGAAATATGATTTAGAATGAAGGCTTGTAAAGTTTAGCAAGAGTGTTTTGAATACAATAAAAAAGATTGCCATTACACAAATGAACTCGAATATAATAAATCAATTGTTGAGATCAGCTACAAGTATTTGAGCAAACTATCATGAGGTAAATGGGGCTAGCTCAAAGAAAGATTTTAGGAATAAAATACATATATGTAGAAAAGAAGCTCAAGAGACCTATTATCGATTGGATTTGCTGCTGGAAACTGAGAAAATATATAATGAATAATTGAAAATTTTATTTAAAGAAGCAAAGGAGCTGACATTAATTTTCAATAAATTTTCTTCTTCGCTAAAAGATTCGCCCACTGTTTAGAAATTAGAAATTGCTTGTCCTCGAAGAGGGAAAATTAGAAATTTATATAGAAAACTTTTCTATTGACTTACTTTTTAAATTAAATACATTAATAAAAAATAAAATGTCAAACATATGAAAAATTCAAGTAACCAATTCAAAATCATCGTAAGTGGTCTCCCCGGAAGGATAGCCACACAAATTGCAGAAACGGTTGTGATGTCCAAAAACTATCCCCTTGCAGCAAATTATGCCCTCGCCCCTATTGGCTTCTCAGGCCATACAAAAAGGAAAATAGACATTTTGGGACAGGAAGTAACATTGTTTCCGATACAAGATCGTAAAAACAAAAGAATTCGTTCTTTGATACAAGGCGATGAAATTGTAGTCGATTTCAGCCCGGAAGCTACCATAGAAGACAATATTGAATTCTTTGGTACATTAGGGCTGAATTGTGTCATTGGAACTTCTGGATTAAATCCTGCAAGAATATATCAGGGTTCGGTATGTATTCCGGATATCCTACAGGAAAGTATCTATAATCTGTTGGATATTATCGAAGACAACAGATACAGGTATGAAGATCATCTGGGTGTAGATCAAGATGATGATAAATATCAAACTCGGCATGAGGACTTCTCTTTGGAGATAGACCGGGGAGTATATACCATCAAACGAATATTTTCCAAAGAACATCCTTTTATGGATCAAGGGCTCAGAAGTATCCGGAAAGAGATGGTTATCAGAGACAGACAATATCTTGCTCTTGTTTCTCATTCTAAAGTAACCTTGAAGAGGGAGGATATGACAACAAGTTTATCCTATCCTATCGTGAGAGACATAACTGTTGCAAATGCATTTCAAGCAATTGACTATATCATCAAGCAGAGGTATGAAAAGAATGGTGATAATGGAAAAGAGAGATATATATTACAAAAAGGTAGGTTTTGTACTATGAGTTTTATAGGATAAAAATCTATGTACTTTATACTATACTCCTGCTCATTTTGGGCAGGTTTTTTTAATTGAGACCCAATGAAAAACCGAAGTATTAAGGATTTTTCATGAGGTCGAAATTATGCCGATGTATTTTGATGCATAAAAATACAATCGTAAGAAAAGTATTTTTATGATTTCAAAAGCAATCGGTATCTTAAAATTGAAATTCTAAACAAAAAATGTATCATGTAAACATTTATCCGTTTAGTCATGGAGTATGGAAATAGCAGATATAATTCAAGAAGCTAAGCAAGAAATCGAGTTGTTTCGCGAAAAAAATCCCGATGGAGTTGTTATCATCCGATGAGCGACCGCTACGGGAAAGAGCAAGTTGTCTATAGAATTAGCCAAATATTTCGATGAAGAGATTATCTCTGCGGATAGCAGACAGATTTTTAGATATATGAATATTTGAACCGACAAAGTTTCCAATGAGATATTAAAAACAATTCCGCATCATCAGATAAATATTGTAAATCCAGACGAAACCTATACTTCTGGGCAATGGAAAAACGACGTTTACAAAATAATTCCTGACATCCAATCACGTAAAAAACTTCCGATGATCGTCTGATGAACAGGACTTTATATCGATACGGTCTACAAAAATTTCACGATGCCGGATATCCCACCTGACATAAAGATGAGAGATGAATTGTTCGCAAAAGAAGAGAAAGAGCCGTGAATACTCCATCAAGAACTCATGAAACTCGATCCCGAAGAAGCCATGAAATTACATCCGAAATCCATAAGATATATCGTCCGTGCACTAGAAATATTTTATACAAGCGGAGAGAAAAAAACTGACACTTTTATTGCTCAGCCACCACAACGGCCATTGCTCATGCTTGGACTTCGACGCGAAAAGGAAGACACCAACAAGAGAATAAACGCAAGAGTCAGAGAGATGCTGAAGTGAGGATTGATTGAAGAAGTGCAGTGACTGTTGAAAAAATGATATACGAAAAATCTGCAATCCATGCAGGGAATTGGCTACAAAGAAGTTATTGATTATTTGGAATGACGTTGCTCTTATACGGATATGGAAGACCGTATGATGATTACTACCCATCAATTAGCAAAAAAGCAGAGGAGTCGATTCCGCAGATATATTGCAGAAGGGATTCAGAATCCAAGAGAAAATGTAATTTATAAAGTTTGGAAACTATCGTAGACAAAGTGATACTATTTTATATTTTACCACTTCACATGAAACTTTCCGAGAGTATTATAAGGTACCCATTGAATAAAGAGAATATACTTCTCATCAACCCAATCACAGGCGCTATCGATATAGCACCAAATAAAATCCTTACACAGATGTCAGAAGAGGACAAAAATTATCTGACGAGCAGAGGGTATTTTTTATCAGGGAAAGAAAGACTATCTGCACTAAAAAATCTGCAAAAGACTTACGAGCAGCATAGTGAAAACGTGCCGTATCGATTCTATATCCTGACAACACTCAATTGCAACTTCGGATGTCCGATATGTTATGAAAAAAAGACATTGGAAAATTCTGAAGCGACCTTGGAAAAATTAGAAAAAATAATTCAGGCTATTCATACCTTCCAACAAGAGCATAAGATTGAAGATAAAAAGATGAATCTGATTATTTTCGGAGGCGAACCGCTCTGTGTTTCTGATAAAGAGATTATCCATTATATCTTGGATTCCGCGGCACAACGTAATTGGGAAGTCATTATTGTCACCAATGGATCCAGAGTAAAAGATTTCATCGATTTGTTTGTAAAATATTCGAAAACGATTTCTGGGTTCCGTGTGACCTTAGATGGGCCACCAGAGATTCATGATGCAAGAAGACCATATCGCTGATGACAGAGTTCATTCCCTGATGTGGTAAAAGCCATTGATCTCTTGCTCGAAAACCATCTGCCCGTAAAGATGCAGACGATTTTGTGAGCAGGGAATAGAGAACATCTAGAAGAATTAATACTGTTCGTCCAGGGGAAAGGTTGGCTAAAAAACAAATTCTTTGAGTGGAGGATAGAGTGATCTCATGATTATGCCAATTTAGACCCAACAAAAGACGAAATCTCTGAAGGAAAAATCGTTCAAACATTGATACAATTATGGGAAAAATATTGAGAACTAAACGGGAAATTGAAATTTGAAAGCTTCAAATATCTCGGTCATATCGTCAGAAGCTTCTGATGGCTATGAACGTACAAAACGTATCGATGACCAAAATACGGCTTTTGTGATTCGCAGAAATGATTCCATTATGTGTGTTGAACTGATGGGACTATCTATCATTGTCCTAGGACAATCAATACACCAGAATTCCGTGTCGGAGATATCCAAGAGGGGATCGACGCCAATCATGTATTAAAAAATAAGAAGATTCTCGATGATAAAAAATGTGTAGACTGCACAATAAATACCTTATGTGGTGGGGGATGTGTCGTTCAGCAAAAATATTATCCTGATCTGGATTGCAAGATTTATGCTACCAACATCATCGAAGAATTTATCGATATCATGAAAGAGAAAATAGTAGAAAAAGCTGATCCCGAGAAGATAGTTCCGATAAATGATTTATGGCAGTAGTATTTTATATTATTGTAGATATCATATGGAAGTTCATATCGTGTTTGATCTAGATGGAACGCTAACCGATACCCAGAGGATTCATCAGCAGGTGGAATCTGATTTTCTCAAATCCAAATGACTGATCATCGATCCTCAGACCATCTGAATGAAATATGCCTGAAGGACTCCTCAAGAACGGATCACTGAATTATTATCGTATGAAAATTTTGATTTCACTGACGAAGAAGTGAAAAATTTAGTTTTCAAAAAAGATGAGACGGTGTTATCGTTATTGCATGCATGAAAGATAAGTCTTATGCCGCATGTATGAGAGATATTGATCTATCTGCATGATAAATGATATAAACTATGAATCTCCTCATGATGTGCTAGACCGCTGCTCGATCAGATTATAGCCTATTTTCATTTGGATAAATTAGTCACAGCAAACACGAGCGCAGATGAAGTGAAACATAAAAAACCCCATCCAGATGTATTTTTATCTTCATTCAGTAAACTTGAAAAGGTTTATGGTACACCTGATGTGAAATACGTAATCGGAGATGGGCGGTCGGATACGCAAGGATGACATAAATCTTGAGCCACGACGATATGGTTGAATCCCGGGAAAAAAGAAAAATTGAATGATAGCTATTGTGATTTTGAAATAGCGTCATTAAAGGAGATACAAACTATTTTATAATATACAAATAATGGATGGAAAAAAAAGAATTGGAAGAGCAAGAATTACTTGCTATCGTGAAAAATAAGTTCCCCAAGATATCTTGGCAGATATATGAAGTATTCAATGATTGACGGGATAATCAAGTACTTATGCTTGATAATAGTATTGTTTTTAGATTTCCAAGAAATGAGTATGTAAAAACCGTACATCAAAAAGAAAAACAGTTGCTCGCTATAATCAAAAAATATGTAGATATCGCTATTCCTCATTATCAATTTTTTACTGATGATAATAGCTGTGTCGGATATTCGGCTATCCCTTGATCGCCTATGACGGTAGAAATATATAGTAAGAAAATGTTTTCTACTGCTCAAAAGAATGTCCAGCAACAATTGGCGCATTTTTTGTCGCAACTCCACGCTATTCCCGTAGAATTATTTGAAGAAATATGATATAAAAAGGAATCAGAAGCATCCGATGAACGAACTGAAAACTTTCAGAAAGAGTTTAGTGAAAAATGCGAAGGGTTTTTCTCTAAGGAAGAGATTCAATCAGTTGTAGAGTATATAAAAGAATTGCAAGAAAAAACAGTTGAATACAAGGTAATGACACATAGCGATATTCAAGAAAAAAATATATTCATTACCCATGAACTTACTGATATATCATGAATCATTGATTTTAGCGATGCAAGGATTGCAGACCCTGCCCTGGATTTTGATAGGTTATGGGACTATGGAGATGAATTCGTATATGGGGTATATAAGAACTATCAATGAAAAAAAGAGGAGGATTTTTTGTGAAGATCAAAATTTTACAGAAAAAGACTGTTTATTTATAGCCTTATACATGCAATAGAACATAAAAAAGATATTGAAAAAAAACTTGCAGATTTCCGTAAGATGTTTTTTTGAAGATAAGGTGGAAAATAATTATTTCTTGATTTGCTTCAATTGCACTCCCAAAAACGTAAAGATCTCTTTTTTCGTGTTTCTTGTTTTGATATCGTTGATTACCCGTGCCAAGGCCTTTTTCAGTAAGGTTCAAATGATAGGGGAGGCTTTGAGGTTGAATTCTCTCATGATATCTCAGCCGTCGATAGCGAGGTCTTTCATCGTAAATTGTCCTTCCTTCTTCTGAAGTTTTTTCAGGATATCTTTGAGTGTATACACGTCGGAAATATCTGCGCTATTTTGCAGAGGGTTGTACTGACCTAGTCTATCAGCGATAGCAATGTCGAGAATATTATTCGCAACTTCATAGCCGACCTCGCTAAAAAACGTCCTGACTTTTTTTTCTACTTTTTCTTCTTTGATAAATAGCATCTCTTCAGGTTTATGGTGATTCGCGATATATAAGGAGATGAGTGCGATTTCTTTACTAGAAAAACCGAGCGCTTTGAAATCCCTTTTCGCGTATTCAGGTGAACTTTTTCTGTGGTTCAACGGTCCAGCGAGGATGGCTCTGATTTCTTCTTTGCTCAATCCCTCTTGATATGCACCAAATTGTTCTACTTTGCCGACATCGTGATAGAGCATCGCTAATCTCACGAGTGGGTCTGCATTTATTTTTTGCAATTCAAATAAGCAGAGGAGCGTGTGCGTGAATATATCGAACGGGTGATATCTGATAGGCTGATCTACATTTTTGGTTCCATACAGCGCAGGGAACAAATGCTCCAGTAATTCCGCTTCATCAAGCAATGCGATGAAACCGAAGGGATCACCTACCGTAAACGCTTTCATTATTTCTTCTTTGATCCTTTCTTTGGCGACATTATTCACCAATGCATGATTTTTTTTGAGACTATTTCGTGTTTCTTTATTAAAATCAAATAAGATGACAGGTATCTCTTTATTTAAATTTTTCAATTTTTCCATCTTTCAATGTTTCAACTTCTCGTTAAGTACATTCACAAACCTCACCGCTCTAACAATCCTCAATGCATCTTCACCAAACCTTTTATCTGGTTCTCCGACAGCTCTCAGCTTCCTATGGATACTATCATGGATTCCCTTATGCGGATCGACTATAATTCTTAATTTTCAATTTTCAATTTTCCCAGATTTCTCTGGACTTTGCAATTTTCAATCATTCTTTTCTTTTTTTAGAGTAAATACGGTAGCTGACTTCAGCATGGTCAACAAATGGTCTGGGTGTACTGTTCATTCAGCGAAGAGTTTAGCGATATGTTTATGGTCTTGGACGATGAGGGTATTCGAATTCTTGATAAAAAGGTAGCCATGGTCATCGAGTCTTTTCAAGAACGTTTCGTCGTCAGAATATGTATGGATATTTTTGGTAGAAAGTAATTTGGTGTATTCAGCTTTATAGGGGATATTGGTATAATACATGCAATTGATGGTAAAGTCTCTCCTCTGCGAGTCTAGCAAGACATCATTGCTTCGCGTAATCTCACCCGGGTGCCTAAAATCTTCGTAGTCACCTTCCGTCCTTAATGGAGTCAACTCGTATTTCACTTCATTCTTATTCTTCATTCTTCATCTTCATCCTTGTCATTTCGTAATCAATGTTATAGTCCCAAATTTCTCTGTAATAAAATGCGACATCCCTTTCTTATCAATCGCTGCATAGATCTCCTCAGGTTTCCCTGCCATCGTAAAATCGATATCGATAGGTTTTTTCTCCAATCACAATAGTGGATCTCTCACACATCCGCCAACGAGAAAAATGCTCTGCTTGGTTTTGATTCTCTTTTGGAGCAAGGCAAGGTGTTGGTCGAGGTTGTGGAGATAGTCGAAGAATAACATAACTACATTATAATTAAAAATTGAAAATTGAGAATTGAGAATAGGTAACAAAGTTCACTATAGCCAAAGGCATAGGCTTTTCAAGAAAAGAAAAACATAAGAAAGGCTTGACAATATAAAAGGAATATATATAGTAGATAAAACTAAAACAAAAAACTATGCATATAGATTTTTATACAAAAATTAAAACATCTACTCTTGTTATTGGAGGAGAAATGTATTATGTGGAGATCCACAAAACAGAGCATGATTCGTTGATAGTATACCAGATATATACTCCTAATCAGACAATAATCTTCTTTACCTTCAAAGATGTAAAAAGTGGTGCATTAAGAGAAAAATGCAAAAACTGGGTTCCGGCAATTGATAAATTGAACGACCGGGATTACCAAGTTTTCATCGAGAAATTCCGTAAGGAATTCGGCGAGAAGTAAAAGAAATTGATGTATATATGAAATCAGAAGTTGTACCTTCTGATTTTTTTTATAGCGGACTAAAATGAGGGGGAACATCACTCAAAAAACATTCAAGAAAAGAAAACCTTGCAAAAATCAAGCAAATCAGTATACTCTCTATGTTACTTTATGGATTAAGAAAAATCTTTATGGTTAGATTCGTTACCAATAACGGAAATAATAACCAGCTCTGCAAAGAGAGATTTTTCTAGAACATACAGGTTAGTATTCCACCATCATACCTCTCTAGAAGTCTCTCTAGGGATTTTTTGTAATTGTTTTTACTTTATTACCTATATACCAATGACTATTCCACACCACGTGATGATCTTAGATAGCTATAGAGATTGTCCCATCAATTGTATTGATGAGCTATCCTTATGAAAAGACATGACCATTGCCTGACGGGTGCATTCCATCCGTGATCACGGCGATCTCGTATTCATCGATCTGCGCGAAGACGGAGAGATTTTTCAGGTGAAATTTTCTCGTGACGTCTTCGGCGATATCGACAAGATTCCTAAACTCAGGAAAGAGTCTGTCATCAGATTCACCTGAACGATTGTCAAAAGATCGCCAGAGGATATTGATCCTAAAAGCAGGACGGGGACTATAGAACTTGATTGCAAAACCTTTACCATTATTTCTGAATCCAAACCGTTGCCGTTTGCTATCCACGATGCGAAAACGGTCGCGGAATCCTTGAGATTGAAGTACAGATTTTTAGATTTGAGAGCAGAACAGACAAGGACGACGATGGTTATGAGAAGCAAGATCGTTTCCTATATGAGAAGATTTTTGGAAAAGCAATGATTCATGGAGATCGAGACCCCGATGTTGAGTAGATGAACGGATGAAGGATCCAGAGAATTCATAGTTCCGAGTAGGATTCATTCATGAAAATTTTATACCTTGCCTCAAGCTCCGCAGCAATTCAAGCAGATGCTCATGGCATCCGGATTCAGCAAATATTTCCAGGTCGCAAGATGTTTCCGTGATGAAGATGATAAGGGTGACAGACAACCGGAATTCACGCAATTGGACCTAGAGATGGCCTTTGCGAGCGAACAGGACATCATCGCATTATTTTCCGACTTACTTATCTCACTGGTCAAAGACTATTATCCTGACAGACCATTGCAATCGGATACGATTCCCCTCATGACTTACCAACAAGCGATGGATGACTATGGAACGGATAAACCGGATATCAGATTCGGACTGAAGATGAAAGACATCACCCACATCGTTTCCTGAACATCATTCGAGGTGTTTCAAAAACAGATTGCAAGGGGATGAGTCGTCAAATGCATCAAGGTCGAACAAGATCTCACCAAAAAACAGATAGAGGACCTGACCAAATTAGCTATCCAATCCTGACTGTGATGACTTGCGTATATCACGGTGCAAAGCGATTATCTCCAATCGCCTATCGTGAAATTCTTGGGCGAAAAAGTATCGCAGGATATTGTTGAATATATGGATGCAAAATTGGGGGAGACGATTTTCTTCTCGGCAGCGAAACGTGAAATAGCAGATAAAGCCTTGGATATAGTAAGAAGGGAATTAGGAAAAATACTAAAATTATATTCAGAAGATATGTTATCGTTTTGTCGAATTGTTGATTTCCCTATGTTCAAAAAATGAATGACGGGCAAATGGAAGTTTACGCATAACCCATTTTCAATGCCAAAAAAAGAGCATATAGACCTGCTTATGGAAGGAAAAGACATAGAAAAAATCCAAGCACAACAATATGACATTACCTTATGTGGGCATGAAATCGGGTGATGATCTATCAGAGCACATCTGCCTGACGTATTGAAAAGCACTTACAAAGTCATGAAGTATTCCGATGAAGAGATAGACCGTAGTATAGGACATATGCTAGATGCATTCTCGTATGGTGTCCCGCCACATGGAGGTATTGCGTTGGGGATCGATAGGATCGTGATGTTGCTTCAGCAGGAAAAATCTTTGCGTGAAGTCATCGCATTCCCCAAGACAGGATCAGCAGAAGATCTGTTATTCGGTGCTCCATCAGCATTGTCCGGGAAGGCATTGAGTGATGTGCATATCAAAGTAGAAAGTTATATCACCACGCAAGGAAAGTAAAAAAAAACTTCCACTGATATTGTGGAAGTTTTTTTCATAAGTGAACCATAATTAATATTCTCTATTCATTTCTACTTGCAGAGTTTGGATAGTCTGTTGTACGACATCAGTCAAAGTACTATCCTGAGGCACAGCAACTACAACATCTTTAATAACTTTTCTAACCTTATTTCTATAGTGTTTCCTGTTGGCATAAAGATACCCCTGTGAACTTTTTTGTCCATTATATTTGCACAAAATATCTTCTTGTTTTCTCAAAAATTCAAGCATAAAACATTTGATCTGTTCTTTGATGGCATCGATTTTCAAAGATGGTACAGAATTACACAACGAGAGAAGCTGATCTATGGTATCACCAGGATATCTATTAGTATGTTTTTTAAATTCTTCATGTAAGGTATCAAATGTTTGTGGAACAAATGATTCAGGTGATTGTGGAGTAATGTCAGTCATCGTAATAATTGTTTTAAAAATAAAACTATATCACTGTAATATATAATAAAATGAATATTAATGTCAATAGAAATAAAATCATTTTGTTATAGTTAAAAATAGTTGATTTTTGTTTTCATATGAATATAGATTCATTGCTAATGTTTTTTTGTATTTTATTTTTTTGTTATGAGTGAATAATTTTTCGATAAATGATCGAGACTCCCAAACGGTCGCAGTTGGCTACCCCGACGAATCGGGGCTCGTTTCACTCGGAGCAAGTAACTACATGTAATTTAAATTTTAACGTTTAGTATTCCACGAAATGGTAACATGGGTGTTTAGCTCAGTTGGTTAGAGCAGGTCCCTCTTAAGGACAAGGTCCGGGGTTCGAATCCCCGAACGCCTAAGAAACAATTTATCAACAATTCACACATCAGAGAAATCGCTTACCAACTAAGGAAAATGGTGTTCGAACAACTCCATTTTTTTTATTCAGGCAAACATATACCTTCCAATATCAAATGATCATAAATACCAGTTTCAATCTTGGCTTATTGGTGTTCGAAGTTTTTATTTTTTTCAGGGCATTACCAGGGATTTCGGACTATAAGAAAAAACTCAAACCAATATACATAGAAATAATGTACAGTGACTTGAGCTAGGGACAGACCCTATATGCGACCATCAGTGATGGTTGTACTTCTTTTCTTTTGTTAATTGCACATCTTAAGCCACATCCTAGCGTACTAAAAAAAAGTATAAAAATGGCTTGACTTTTACTATATAATGATTATATGTGTAATCACAATATCGGGGCACATATTCAATCGTCCTCTCTTGTCCCTGAGATAAGTAGGAGGATGCACAATCGCCCCTGACGGAATGTGCCTTGACGCATTCTTATGGCCCACCAGTTCCCCATTCTATGACTTTTTGGTTAGTTCCAATAGTCATATCATGCATGATGTTATAATTCAGGATAATAACATCTAAACATAATGGTTAATTTACTTATTGCAACTCAGTGCAATAGAAACCATTATGTGCGGGAAAACCCACACGAAACCTCTTGCGTTCCCATGGCAATGAACAAGAGAGGTCAAGGCTTCTGATAGGATGTATGCCAAACATTCTATGAGCTGAACATTTCAATCCCCATTCTAACGCTCTGCGAAGACAGGTAATATCCCTGGTCCAGATAACGTATAGAATGACAGATACCAAGAATATCAGATTACTGGTATCACAAGCATAATTGATTAGTAGTCACTGAGAGACACTTGAATCACTATGCGGGAACAACTTTTTTGCTGGGGATGTCGCATTTGCGCGTTCTTGGCTATCCAAGAGTCGGGTCTTTGACCTGGCTCTTTGTTGTTATCATGAAAATTATGACATACTGTTGTGAATCCTGTGCCGAAAATATGAATTATTGATTTTTTGAGCTATCCTGCCTGCCCATGTATTCTTGATAGACTTCTACATCCCTTGATATCCTTTGTAATAACTGCAGTTCTGCTATAAGCTTTGGGAATAGATTTTGTTCGATACAAGTATTGTGGGCATAAACATTTACATACAAAAAAAATGCTCCAGGAGTACTGAAGCATTTGATATTTAGTAGATGATCAATTTCTTAATCTCCTTCCTACTATCCTGCTGAAATTCAACAAGATATATACCAGAAGATAATTGATAAACTGATATTTTTTCATTCGTTATATTTTTTCTTGCAATAAGCATTTTGCCTATAGCATCATAGATATATATATCTACAGGGTATTGTGATGAGATATCTACATATGTATTTGCTGGATTAGGATAAATCTTGAGCGCAGAAAGAGGTTCTATTGTTTCTATCCCGCTATGCGGGATATAAGGGCTAAGTTTTACCACCCAATAGTCGTAGTAACCATTATTCCCTGTTACCTCAAGATCATAGGATTTTGTGAATCCCGCAACAATGCATCCGCCATCAGCAGTTACATCTACGGAAGTCGCTTCATCATAACCAGTTCCGCCTAAACATGTTTGCCATTGTATAGTGCCTGTTGAATCAAGTTTCACTACCCAATAGTCGGCATTCCCATGATTGCCTGTAACATCGCTGTCATTTGAAAATGCAAATCCTGCAACAATGAATCCACCATCTGTAGTTGTTGCAATTGAATTTGCTCTATCATAATTACTTCCGCCCAAACAGGTCGTCCATTGTATAGTACCACTAGAATTTAGTTTTACTACCCAATATTCATCATCTCCATGACCTCCTGTTACCTCGGTGTCATTTGAATTCATGTATGCATATGCAAATCCTGCAACAATGTATCCGCAATCAGTAGTTTGATCTATAGAAGTAGCTTTATCGTAACCGCTTCCACCAAGACATTTGTCCCATTGGATATTACCAGTAGAACTTATCTTTACTACCCAATAGTCATAGTAACCATGATTCCCTGTGACATCACTGTCATTTGAGTTTGAGAATCCTGCAATGATGTATCCATAATTTTGTTGTAGAAAATATCCGCAATCTGTAGTTTGCTTTATAGAAGTGGCTTCATCACCACCACTACCACCAAAGGATTGCTCCCATTGGATAGTACCTATAGAATTGAGTTTTATTACCCAATAATCATACCCACCATGATTGCCTGTTACATCACCGTTCTTTGAATTTGAGAGTCCTGCAACGATGTAGCCACCATCAATAGTTGTTGCAATCGAGTTTGCCTTATCATCACCAGTTCCACCATAAGTTCTTTCCCAAATCAAATTTCCCAGAGAATCGAGCTTTATTATCCAATAGTCATAGTAACCATGGCTACCTGTAACATCACCATCATAGGATCTAGTAAAGCCGGCAATAATGTATCCGCCATCTGTAGTTGTATCTACAGCAGTAGCTTCATCGTCACCACTACCGCCGAAACATTTGTTCCATTGGAGAGCGCCTGTTGCCCTGAGCTTCACTACGAAGAAGTCATTGTCACCATGGTGATCCATTACATCACCGTGAGGTGAATTTGTGAACCCCACAGTAATACATCCACCATCGGCAGTTTTTTTCGTTGCTTTCGCCCTCTCCTCGCCAGTTCCGCCGACGCATTTTTTCCATTGAACTGCAGGCGATTGTGCCTGAAGTGATAATATCCCAAGAAACGAAAATACTACCAATATACAATTCTTCCATGCCGAAGAAAATGATGGCGCTACGGAGTTTAAAGTCCACGAGTTAGGACGTTTGAATAAATTAAACATGTTAATGATCTCCTTTTGTTTTAGCTAAAAATTTAGCTATGTATTTACTGTAAGATAGTTGACATCATTTACAAGTGATGTTTAGTAATTGTTCTAACTCTACTGTTTTTATATCCCTGCCTTAATAAAAAAAATCTCTTAGCAATCTAAAACTCCTTAAATCAATACAAGACTTTTTGCTTTTTGTTAGTTGAATTTCTATTTCTGCACCAGCTTATGTCTTTAGCATAGAATTGCATAAGACTCTGAATGAACGAGATCTTAACCTTTCGAGATTGTTATATATCTGTTCAAAGAGTGACCGGTCGTTCATAAAGAATGATTTATCAAAGATTTATACGTCAGGAAACTAAGTTACCAATTAGCTAAAGTGTTGTTCGGATAAATTCATTTTTTTTTATTGAAACAAACGGTTTCATACTATTTAGGATTATCGGTGATAAAAAAAAGCCAGTCCACAACAATGGATTGGCTGATATTATAATGAATGATCGGATTATTTCCACATACCGTGTTTATTGAAATCCAATATATCAATCTGATGTTCATTTATGAAACGAGCATCACCCCAGATGTTTTTTCCGTTTGAAAGAAAGGTCTCGAATCGGACATTTTCACGCCATACGTCTTTGTATAAGAGGATTTTATAGCCTTCTGTTGCTTCTACAAGCATTTTATTGTCCATCCCGGAGACTGTACATTTAGAATTGAGACCGACACGAGGTCCAGCATCAGTTCTTCCTGTCCCATCGGAGGGTATGTTGTATGAGTCGAAGTATGCTTTTACTTCTTTGAAGAATTTTTTCTTTGATGTTTTCAGTGTTAGTATCATGTTTTTGTTTTTTTGTATATATAAGGAAATACATAAAAATGTCAACAGGAGTGTTTGTGAACAATCATACCGTATAATATACTTCCTCTTTTTTTTCCTCTTTGCTTTAGTACACTTCATGTAGCTTGAAGCGTAAAGCTAAAAGCTCAAAGCACACTTTAGACTATATAGTGCATCAAGCATCAAGCATCAAGCATTTAGCATTTAGCAATTTAGTATGCGTTTTTATGATGAAGTTACCATAAGTGTCCAGTCCGGGAAGGGCGGTGATGGGACAGCTACCGGCAGAAGAGAGGCAGGCGTCGCTTTTTGAGGACCATCGGGAGGCGATGGCGGTAAAGGATGATCAGTCATCCTGCAGGCTGCTAAGAACGAAAATACACTCCAAACCTATAGATATAGAGCAACCTTCAAGGCAAAACCTGGTGATCCAGGGCTGTCGAGAGATCAGTACGGAGCAAATGCAGAGAATTTGATCCTGCCGGTTCCCGTGTGAACACTCATAAGAGACAAATTAACGGATGAAATACTCTACACGTTTTCCAAAGACGGCGAACAATGGACAGCGGTCGCAGGCGGCGAATGAGGAGTCGGGAATATCCATTTCAAGGATGCAGTACATCAGTTCCCTACCTTCTGTCTATTCGGCGAACCAGGACACAAAAAAGAGATCGTGCTTGAGTTGCAGTTATTAGCTGATGTTGCCTTGATCGGGACACCGAGTGTCGGCAAAACGAGTATCATCAATAGTATCTCAAATACCAAGGCCAAGGTCGCGGACTATCCTTTCACGACATTGATTCCAAATCTATGATCAGTGACCGTGCAGGAGACCAATTTCAATGTCATAGATATCCCAGGCCTCATCAAGGGTGCTGCTGAAGGGAAGTGATTGGGGAATGCGTTTCTTCGCCACATTCTCAAAGCAAGAGTATTTTGCCTCATCGGTGATATCTCTAGGTATGACAAGGGGATCAACGAGATTCCAGAATTGCTTGAGGAAATCTGTACCTATACGCGTACCAAATTCAGCAAAGATCCAAATGCGGTTGAGATTCAGATCAGAGAAGATAAGGGAATGATCACCTTGTTTATCTACGAAGAGGGGAAACTCGTCATCGAAAAAAGAATGCTCTTCCTCATCAACAAATATGACCTCGTCAATGATGCAGACATCCTCAAAGAATATAAAGCACAACTACGAAAAGAGATTCTCAATTTTTTCAAAAAGAATTCCATCTGAACCAAAATCACGAAAAAACTTCTCGAGGAGCATACCTTTACGATGTCGGCGGCAACCCATTTCGGTATAGATGAACGATTAAAAAAGATTGTTGAAATACTCAAAAGAACTGATGTTCAAGAAGTCTATCATATAGAGAACATTCCACATCATGAGGTCAAGCATAGAGAAAATTCAATCAGAAATATCAGTGATCATGAAAAACAAGTATTGATCGATGAACACTATATTGCAGCAGGAGATGCGCAGTATATCAATGTTCGAGAGATCTATAACGAAGAGTTTGCAAAGCTTGTCCGGCAGTTGCCACGAGGAAATGACGAAGCGGAAGCGCGATTCCGGAAACAGATCGGACAAAAATGAATGCTCGAAGAATTTGAGAATAGAGGAATTCAGAAAGGAGATATATTCAAAGTCATGAGTCCATACGAAGGACAGCAGCAGAGGTATATACAATATTAACTATCTTACTAAAATAATTTATCAATTCATTGATTGCGGACCTTGCCTGCGGCAGGCAGGTTTCGGATTGCGAATTAAATAAATATACAATAAATTCGTAATGCGTAATTCGTAATAAAGTAATTATTTAATCTTTGTTTAGTGGATATGTTTGTGATATTGAGTATTAGCGATTCAGATAAACATCGGAAGCTAGTTGTCGAGGAGTATAGCAAGCGTTTGGGAAAATCAGTGAAGATAGTTGATATCAAGCCGAGTAGAAATGGAAGCACCCAGCAAATAATCCAAACCGATACAGAGAATGTCATCAGCAGTCTCAAAAAATTTTCAGAATATAAAAAAATCCTTCTCAGTAAAGAAGGCAAACAATTGGATACTTTAGCATTACATACATTGCTTACCAACAAAGATAGCGTTTTCATTATCGGCTGACCTTACGGACTTGATGAACAGAAATTAACGCCATACATAGATAGTAAAATCTCCTTCGGCGCAATTACCCTGCCTCATGGCTTAGCGAAAGTCACGTTACTTGAACAACTTTACAGAATATGAACTATTGAACAAGGCAAGAGTTATCATTATTAGACTACAAAAGCTTGATTTTCCCATGAAAATATGTACAATCAAAACCATCTTTATTATGTACAATACAAAAATGAAATTTGAAATAATCTTAGAGGATGACTGACAGGTGGGGGCGATAATGAATATCGAACATGAACATATTTTTACTGTAGGAAAAGATTTTAACGATTTACTTAAAAACCTTAAAGAGGCAGTCGCTTGTGCGTTCGTAGACAAAAAAAAACAAACACCGAAATATATCCAGTTAGCAAAATTTTTACATATCAAAGACAAGGTATATGCCTCTTAGATATGAGCAAATCATAAAGATACTCAAAGATTATAACTTCGTGTTGGATCGTCAGATGTGAAGTCACAAAAGATATCAGAGGTGAGAATTATGAGTAACGGTATGATTCCACAAAGAATTTCCTCCTAAGACGGCCAAATCTATGTTAAAAGCTATAGCGGAAATAGTTGGTGTAGAGATAAAGTATCTCATAAAGAAATATAGCATTAAAATATAACAAGAAGGGCACAGTAAGTTGCTCTTTTTTTTGTAGTCAATAGGGTTGACATTCACAAAGAAATGGGTATATTTTGATCCTAAAACAAATACAGAACATATGATACAAAGATTAGTTTTTCACGCTGAAACCCCCACTGAAGACATCTATATCATCCATACGGGTGGAGGGTACAATTTCATCATCATCTGCCATGAGCATAAAACATGCGCTTATTATTGGATGAATTCAGAAATTGCAAACTTGCTAAGCATATCGCTTGGTGATCCAAATCAGGAATTTCCAGACAGTAACGAAGGAAAGAAATTTATTGTTGAAAAGGAAGATCCTAATGGATTGAGAAAGTTTGTCATCAAACTATCTAATGATGAAAAGGATTGGTGGTGGATGGACATGCCAAAGAATAAAACAAAAGAGTTAATCGGTATCTTAGCGAGGTAATCCTAACTGACGACACTGAAAATCAGAAATGTTACATAGATCTGACTCATTATCTTCATGTACCTCATGGAAATAACGGTCAGATTTTTTTTCATTTCTTTTTTGCAATCGCCGAGGAAATTATTATAGTTCTACCAAATAGAAAAATATAAAACAACAAATATAAAAGCAATAAATATGGAAAATCAAATTTCAACAGCTTGGTATAACACCAAAGAAGGTATTGAGATAAAAATCAGCACTTTAGAAGGGTTTCATGAACTCCTTGATGAACGTGTCAATGCCTACAAAATCCGGCACGAACGACTTAGTCAATTCTATCTTCTAGGTGGAAAATATCTGATAGATACATCAGCTCAATGTCTAATCCTGACGGGACTGGAAAAGATCGTGTTCCTTTCTGTAGCAACAGAAGAAGAAAAGAATTTACTAGTTGAGAACTATGATACCAGTAGAGGAGCACTAACTGCGAAAGAGAGTAGAGCCGATTTTAAAAAGGCAAGAGCATCTGGCAAACCTAATTGTAGTGGTTGGTCAGGAGAAGGATGGTGGCCTCCAGAGTTAGGTGTAATGTGTGTGGAATGTGGAAAACCTTGGCACATGAACAATATCAACGACTTCTATAGGACAAAAAGCGAATTTAAATGTTTTTCTACAGAGAGGTTTGTGGGCAAACCATTGGAATATATGTGGGAGTCTTATCAAAATAAAAACGATGCGGTATACACTATTTCCGAGAACCATCGTGTGTCAAATGATTCCTATGTTGATATGTCCCCAAATCCAAATTATTCTTCGCTTCCCATGAATCCAAATGGATTTTATCCTAATGAAGATGGAAAAACTGATCCAAAGTATGTCCTCAAAAAGCGTGATGTTATAAGATTATGGGTTCATAAACAAATCCATGAGAGTTGTCTGCATAATTATGTGGATCATATCCAAAACCATATCCAATAATTATCACTTCATTCCTCATATATCTGACTCATTATCTTCATGTACCTCATGGAAATAACGGTCAGATTTTTTTTTGATTTAGAATTCTTTTGCAAATCAGCTCATAATGATTATAGGTGTACATACAAACAACACTATTAATATGAAAGATATATTTTTACACATGGAATGGTGGCGATGGGTGCTGCTCTGTACCATTATGCCGGCATCGATCATAGGATCGGTATTTATTATAAGAGGGCTTTATAAAAACCTATTTTGTAATCCAGAACCAGACGAAAAGGTTTTTACTCCCACAAGTGATTGTACAAGTACAAGTAAAGAGCACAAAGACACTACTTCACATGATTCTGGATTGCACGCTACGGCTGCTGGTAGTGCTATAATCTTTACTGCAGCGAATATGTGATATGGTATGACGTCCGTTGCTTGTATACAAGCCGGATTTTTTTCTTTGCATTTTGATCATTAATCCCTATATTTTCCCCGAAAGAAATTATTCGCTGATTAGCGAGACAGATTAAAATAGTCAATAGTCTACAGTCGATTGTCGATAGCACGTTCCCACTGCTATCGTCTGCCGTCTATCGTCTATCAGCTATTTTAATCTGTCTAATTACGCGTTATTTTCTTTCTGACAGTGACTTAGTCCCTCGTCCCTCTTTTATTTTTTTTGTTTTTTTTCATGCCTATCAAAAAAAAGGAGTTTGAACTCCACACCCAGTCCTTCGATTGAGAAGGGAAAAAACTCTCGTTTGAAACGGGAAAATTAGCAGTCCAAGCTGACTGTTCAATCAGACTCCAATTTGGAGATGATGTACTTTTGTGTTCTACCGTGATGGAAAAGAATCCAAGATCAGATTCAGATTTTTTGCCATTGATGATCGATTTTAGAGAAAGTTTTTCTGCAGCAGGAAGACTCGGATGAGCTGCATATAGAAGAAGAGAGGGGAGACCTTCTGATCAATCTGTTCTTTACTGTAGACTTACAGATAGAGCACTCAGACCTATGTTCCCTAAGGGGATGATCAATGACGTAGTGATCACTATCACGCCATTGGCATTAGATCAAGAAGTAGATCTATGAGTATCGACAATCATCGGATCATCATTATCTATTATGGCTTCTGGTATCCCATTTGACGGGCCCGTAGGAGCAGCGCAGATAGGATATATCGACGAAAAATTTGTCATCAATCCGACGAGAGCCCAGTCAGAAAAAAGTCTTTTCTTGTTGTTAGTCGCAGGGAAGAAATGATCTATCAATATGATCGAAGCGGAAGCGAATGAAGTACCTGCAGATTTGCTCAAAGAAGCATTCGTACTAGGACAGAAAGCAATCGACACATCATGTGATTTCCAATCAGAATTTCTCAAAAAACTCACTATAGATGTCAAAGAAATTGCGTATAATAAACCATCAGAAGAACTTATCGCATATATTACTAATATTCTTACCCAAGATAAACTTCAGGCATTGACTGGCAATACTAAAGTACCATTCAATACACTTTGTTCTGCATATGAAAAAGAAGTATTAGAAATCGCCAAGGAAAAAATAGCTGACAAAGAGTTGACGGATTTCACAGAGACTAAAATCAAGATGTGAGTATTCAATGTCATCAAATATTTTCTCCGCCACAGAACATTAGATACCAAAAAAAGAATCGATGATAGAGATCAAAAAGATATCAGACCTATTATGTGTGAAGTAGGCGTGCTCCCTAGAGTGCATGGATCTGGATTGTTTTGGAGATGAGATACTCAGGTATTAACGACTATTACCTTATGAGGACCAAAAGAATATCTGATCCTCGACGACATGGAAAATAATAACGTACATCAGAGATATTTCCATCATTACAATTTCCCTCCATTCAGCGTAGGAGAAGCGAAAGGGACCAGAGGAACAGGAAGAAGAGAAATCTGACATGGAAGATTGGCAGAAAAAGCATTGGAAAAAATGTTGCCGACGATGGAAGAATTTCCATATACGATCAGAGCAGTATCTGAATGTCTAGGATCAGGAGGATCTACGTCTATGTGATCTGTGTGTGGATCTACCTTATCACTTATGGATGCAGGTGTGCCATTGAAAAAACCAGTAGCAGGTATCGCAATGGGACTCATGACTGAACACGATGATGACGGAACTATTTCTAAATATCTAATCCTCAATGATCTCATGGGAACAGAAGATTTCACTGGAGATATGGATTTTAAAGTTGCATGAACAAGAGACGGCGTTACTGCAATTCAATTAGATACCAAATTAAAAGGACTCACAATGGCTATCGTCCATGAAACCATCGATAGAGCAATTGAATGATATAATGAAATCATGGATCTTATGATCAAGACAATTGATAAGCCAAGATTAACTGTCGGTGAATATGCGCCAAAGATTAGAATAATAAAGATAAAACCAGATAAGGTAAGAGAAGTCATCGGAAAGGGTGGTGATATAATCAATGGTATCATTGATGCTAATCCAGGAGTTAAGATAGATTTCGAAGATGATGGAACATGTTATATCGGACACAGAGATCAAACAGTAATCGATAAAGTAGAAGCTATTATCTTAGAAATAGCAGCTGATCTTGAAGTAGGACAAGAATTTGATGCGAAAATCAAGAGAATTGAAGATTATGGTCTTTTCGTAGAACTTCCAAAAAAGAAGATGGGACTTTGTCATATTTCCAATCTTGGAGCGAGATATACCACACCATTGACTGCACATTTCAAACTCGGACAGGTAATCAAAGTAAAGATCAAAGGCATTGATCCTGATGGGAAAGTAGCAGTAATAAAAATTTAAAAAACTTGTAATTTATGTTTACAAACCCACCCCGACCTTTATCCCGCAAGGCGGGACTCCCTTGTCCAGCTGAGCTGGATTCCCTTCAGTCACAGGGCGGGAGCTAAGGAAAATATATCAAATATATTCTTCCATGTAGCCCCCTGTCAAGGGGCAAAGTCCTCAGCGAAGTCTGAGGGGAATTGGGGTTTGCTAAAAAATAAAAATAAAGTAATTTTACTTATTTAATATGTCTCCATGAAATTCCTCAAAACTCTCCTCAAACTCGTCATCATGCTTATTATTCTCGCCCTTATCAATCGATGGTATCTCGGATGATTTACCAAGCTTGAAGTCAAGGAACAAAATATGTGACCCTATACGATAGCATATACAAATTTCGTTGGTCCATACAGCAAAATATGACCATCTATGGATAAAGTCTATCAAATAATTTCTGGTGCAGGGATTACATCATATACAGGAATCGGCATCTATTATGATAATCCATCAGTAGTTTCATGAGCCAACCTGAAAAGCGATGTGGGGGCAGTAATTGATACAAAAGACATTAGTAAATTAGCTAGTAATAAAGACATAAAAATCACCAAAATCGCTTCCGGGACCAAGATAGTTGTCGAGTTTCCGCTAAAAAATAGTCTATCCTACATGGTGGGACCTATGAGAGTCTATCCTGTGATAGCAAAATATATGAAAGAAAAATGATACAATACTCAGACACCTATGATAGAACTCTATGCTATGACAGCTAAAAAAATTTACTATATGTCGGATATAGTGAAATAGTTAAGAGGTAAGAGTCCAGAGATATTATGAAAATAGTTAAGATAAAAAGTCGCTCACGAAGCGACTTTTTTTGTTATAAAACAGTTTATATATATTTTTATATTTTTATATTCCATATTTTTTATTTTAAGATTGAAGTGAGT
>Ga0118677_10004017_pt1 | contig 27161 bp, 8 predicted proteins | sample AliMusrvi5mmetaG_FD_86154 | JGI IMG/M metagenome (GOLD analysis project Ga0118677, IMG submission 86154) | reverse complement strand
TATTTATAGAATATCTCCTGCTGAAATGAATAATATTAATATTACTATTCCTTATGTTAGTAAGACAGGTCGTACACAATTATTAACTGTCACTGCTAGTCTAAAGTATACTGTTGCAAATAGTGCAACTAAAGAAAATTTAGACCAAATTAAATTAAAAGCACCACAAAATTATTACACACAGAATAGAATGGTTAACGGTCAAGACTACAATAGCTTTCCATTTTCTAAATATAATAACATCTTAAAAATTAAGAGCGTAAACAGAACTAGTAGTGGTATAAGCAGATATCTAGATGTAATTGATTCAACTGGAAGATATAGTAATACAAACATAGTAGCCGACGATGGATATATTTTTAAAGATGATACTGTTATTCTTAATAGCTTCAGTTTTACTTCAGGCAACGATATAGTTAACGCAATAAATAATCAAGTTGTTCCGTCGGTTGCTAGTAATAGTATGTTATCATTCTTTTATGAATACTATAGTCCAGTTATTTTAAACACAAACAGTATTTCATGGAAATTGGTATTAGCAGATAGTAATGCAGGAAGTGGTTACTTAAATAATACATCTGGAACAGTTATTAGTACAACAGATTCAAATTTTAATGACTTATTTAAGGTTGGAGCTGTAATTGAATTTACTGCACCAACTGGAAAAATATTTGATTACGATAACAAGTTAGTTCCAGCAAGTTCAACTATTTTAATTAATCAGAAGCAAAATATATTTGCAACTGTTAGAACTATTACTTTTAGTGGCACTGGAAATCAAAGTGGAAATTCTGGTACAAATAATGATGGTACTGGAGCTATAGTATTAAGTGAAAAAATACCTACTGGAGCTATTTTAACTACAATATTACCAACATTTACATCTGTTATTCCTAGTGATATACAATTTTTATTATTCACTGCATTATCACAAAAACAAAACATTGGTATTGGATATAAGTCAGGTAGTACACAATCAGATAAGTCAGGGAGTTGGTTTATAATTAATAACCCAACTATTCCTTCAACCTTCATTGAACCTACTGATACATTAGCTGATAATCAACAAAGTTGGCTAATGGCTTTTATAAATTCTGGAAATACATATACAACGTATCAGAAGAGTATTAAATACTTTTTTGGTAGTGAAAAGCAAACAAGATTCTTTTTTGATCCAAGAGTAAAGATTTTTGATCCACAAAGTGGAAAACTATTAGTTGATAGAATTGATGTATTACAGACAAATTCTCAACCAGTGTTAAACACTAACTTTGGTTATAGTAATGATATTACATTGCGTGTTGTAAACACTGTCATTGAAAATGATGGATATGTAGACGATACAAAGATACAAGTAAGTTTTTCAGATAAAAATAGCTTAGGTACACCTGATCAACCATATTTTTATATTGATATTGTTGGAACAGTAATGTTAGCTGGTGTGAATAATAGTTATGTATTTTTCAAAAACGATCAAGCAAATTCTGGAAGTACATTATTAGTTCAACCAAAAGGAACAGTAAAATTTGCAGATCATGCTGTTGATATTGACAATGATATATATTCTTACAGTAATAACGATGTAATATTCACATTAGATACTAATGTTTTTTACATTATAACAAGAACAGGAGTAGTTGCAAGTAAGAGCGTCACAACAGATTATTCATATAAATTTGGAAGACAGAATATTAAATTCCAATATAGACATAATGCTCCAAGTGATAGACGAATCGATCCTAGTCCAAGTAATATAATTGATATCTATATATTAGATAAAAACTATGCTGATGATTATGTAAAATGGTTAAAAGATACAAGTGGCCAAGTAACACTTCCAATAGAACCAACTACAGAAAGCTTACGCAATGATTTTAGTGATTTAGAAAATTATAAAATGATTAGTGATTTGATGATTTTTAGTCCTGTTACTTTTAAATCATTGTTTGGTGACAAAGCTGATTCAAATTTACAAGCTAATTTTTTAGTTGTTAAGAATCCAAATATAGTAGTTAGTGATAGTGAAGTTAAAAGTCAAGTTATTACACAAATTAATAATTACTTTGATGTTAATAATTGGGACTTTGGAGAGACATTTTATTTTAGTGAATTAGCAGCTTACCTACATTCTGAGTTAAATAACATTATAAGTAGTGTTCACTTAGTACCGTTAAGTACTGATCAAGTATATGGTGATTTACAACAAATTAGATGTTTACCAAGCGAAATTTTAATAAGTGCTGCAACAGTGTTAAATGTTAGTGTTGTTACAAACTTAACAACAACTCAAATGCGAGTAGGGCATTGAAGATTGTGAGTTAGGTAAATAATAAAGGAAACAGGTAATGATATTTAGTGAATTTCTAGACAACGAATCAACAAAAAGATATTATGAAATAATTGAGAATGCCCGATTATTTCCTATTCCTGTAGATACATATACCGAAAAATATCATATAATTCCAAAATCATTTTATAAATCAAAAGATAAATCCGGTTGGTTAGTTGGCACCCCAAATAGCCCAGATAATTTTGTAATATTAACTGGTCGTGAACATTTTATATGTCACAAGTTATTAACTGAAATGTTACCTGAAGAATCAAAAGCTAAGATGTCAAAAGCTGCATTAGAAAGAAAACCACATTCTATTGAAACTAAAGCTAAAATGTCAAAAGCTCTAAGTAATCGAATAAAAAGTGAAGAGAGTATTTAAATGGCTATTAATAGAACTATAGATTTTTTACCTGAATATTTTAAATCAATACCAAATCAACGATTTCTGAGTAGCACGTTAGATAGACTCATTAGCGATCCAGTATTACGAAGATTTGATGGATATGTTGGTAGAAAATTTTTAGACGGATCTAAATTAGAAGGTAATTACATTTCAGAATTGAATCAATTACGTGCTAATTATCAACTTGAACCAGCATTTATAAATCGCAACGATCAATCTAATATTACTTCATTGAGCACAAAAACGAATTCAGTTTCTAGTGTAATTAGTTTTATTGATGTATTAAATAGTGTGGCGAGCAAAGGCGGAAGTATTAATAGTTGGAATAGACTATTAAGTTCTGATTGTTATAACTTCAATGGATTTGTTAACCTTGATAAGTTGACTAATTATTATAATTATGTTTGGATTCCAGAACCAAAAACAATAAATAACGAAGTTGTTGATAATAATCCTTGGTTTAGAAATCCTATTGAAATTAGCAACACATTCATTTCAGCAGCCGCTGACTATTCGATTCTTCGTAGTAACAACGGACTATCAGTCGTTGGGTCAAATAATCTAACTGGTATTAATCCAGAAATTATTTTAGCAAGAGGTGGAAAATATAACTTTAATATTTTACCACAAGAATCTAGACCATCCACAAGATTTCCAAAATTAATTCAACAAGGTAACTTAGATAGCTTAGTTACTGCATCAGCTGATATTCAATTCTTTCCAAACAATAATACTAGTGGTAAATTCTCAAATGGAAGTTATTTAACTATTCCTAAAAATAGTGACTTTAATTTTAAATCAACTGCATTTACTGTTGAATTTTATGTATGGGTTGACGGAACAAATGTTGAAGATAATGTATTAGTTGGACAATGGCAAGGAGACGATTTATCCAAGAGTAGTTGGGCAATAGTTAGAACAACAACTGTTATCAATTCAACATTTATTAATACATTTAAATTTGTTTGGATTGATAATGAAACTGGTCAAAGTAAGAGCATTACATTTGCAGGGAATGTAGTTCCTGGACTTGCAGTTCATCATATTGCTGTTTCTAGATTTGGAAATAGCATTAAATTATATATTGATGGAATATTAATTCCTAGTCAACAAATCAATGGTGAAAGTATCATTGGAAATATTGCTAGTTCTATTCTTCCAGTAACTGTTGGTGCTGATGCAATTGGTAATATGTCATTTGTTGGATATGTTGAAGATCTAAGAATTTCAACTAAGGTTGCAAGATATACTAATGTAAACTTTACTCCTCCAGAAGCTATAACAACAGTTGATGAAAATACAGTACTATTGATTAATTTCGATTCTACACCTGGAGATACTAATTTTATTGATAATGTTGCTCCATCAATAAGTAGAATGTGGATTCAAACACATGCTGGAATATCTGGAGCATTACCATATGATCCATCACTCCCAACAAGAGACATTTATGGAGTAACAAATAACGGAACATCAACAGGTACTATTACATTTTCAGTTCCAACATTATTAGCTGAAAATCAATATAGAGATCTTGGTCGCACTGGTGATGAATATTATGATAATGTTGACTTGGCAACAGATCTACAATTTGATCAAATTAATTCAACTGTGTATGATACATTTGTTACATCAGCAGCAATAGGCGAAGATACAAATATATCTGGACATCGTGGGGGAATTGATGGAATTGCAGATTTAGAAGATAAAACATTGATCTTTGCCAAAGAACAAACCATTGGTTGGAATAACTATATCCCTTATGAAAATGCTGGAAATGAACTATATCCTTATGATGAAGAATTTCCTATTCCAGCAAATATGCGCTATGGTATTTGGCGTATAAACATCATTGATGGAGTAATTAAACTTCTATTTATTAAAGAAATCGCAGGCAACTATAGGGTTTCAATAAAATACGGAAACATTTATAGAAATGCTGATTTTTTCAAAATTACTGATACATCACCATTGCTAAAGATTCCGCAATTGAGCAGCAACTATGCCACATTATATTTGCAAGATGATCAAAATTCAAGCAATGTTCTTCCACTTGAAATACTATTAACAGATATTCCAACATTGAATATTGATGAAGAAATTGTTGGAAAACAGCATTTTACCAGTGCAAATGGAATTGAATTAATTAATGGTTTGCGAATACGATTCAACAATTTTGCTATTCCAGAAAAGTATACTGATACTACAAAGAGTTATATTGTAGAAGGCGTTGGTCAAGCAATTGTATTAGTACCGTATGAAGAATTAACAAAGTCTCAAGATCCAGACTATATAACTATTAATCGTTCTAGTCTAGATAGAAATGCGTGGTCAAGGACAAACAGATGGTTTAATAAACAAGTTGTTGATAAGTCCATTGAATATCTAACTCAGCAAGGTTTCCCTGTTACATATCCTGCTCTACAAAGAGCTGTTAGACCTATAATTGAATTTAAGTCTGGATTAAGATTGTTTAATTATGGTATAATTGGACTAGGTCAAGTAAGTATCATTGACAACTATATCAATGATGCTCTTAGTAATATAAATGGCAGATCAATAACTGATGTTAATGCTTTAACATTTGACAACTATGTTGTACAGGCAGGCGATCTTATAGTCTTTAATAAAGATAGATCAGAAGCAGTCAGAAAAACAATTTATAAAATTAATGTTGTTGACGTTTCAGACAGTTTAGGTGCTCATTCAAAATCACCAGTTATTGCAGCTTCAATTGGAAACATTGATTTATCTATTCCTCCGCCAGCAACAATAGATGGTATATCATTGACTGTTAATGATAGAATATTAGTATGGCAACAAACTAATCCGACTGAAAATGGAATCTATGTTTTTTCATCAAGTTCATTAACAAGATCATTGGATGCAAATGAAGGTGTAATGTTTAATGAAAGCTTTAATGTATTTGTATTGAATGGATCTATTAATGGAAACAGATGGTTTAATTATACTATTACACAACCAGACAAAACAGTAACACTCAGCATATCACCAATTATCTTTATTCAGACTGAAAATATTGGACCAACAGTTGAATTGGTTCCTTATGAAATCGCTACAGTTAACAATTGTATATCAGCTGCTGAAGGTAATAGCAAAGGAACTCATTGGTTTTATAGTGAATTAGATCGCAAATGGATTACAAGTTTGCAAGTAAAAACTCAAGTAAATCAATCACCATTATTTGATATTTTTGATTATACTGGAGCGAGTTATAGCACTTATTTGGGATCAGATTTTACTGGATCTAAATTATTTGATTATGCCAGATCTACTAATGTAGTCAATGATCCAGTGTTGGGATTTGGTGTAGTATACAGAAATATATTTAATTTAGGTGATGTTACTTTCAATAATTATTTTGAAACAGATACATTTTCTTATTTAAGTGATCCATCATTATCCACACAGACTATTATTAATATTAGCAAAGGAACAGCTAGAAGAGTTGATCCAATTTCTACTGTAGAAGATATATATTCTTGTTGGAAACAAATTCAATCTAATTCAGAACTATATCAAAATCTAGAATTAACTGGAGAGAGTATTATTTCTAGTAATTATGTATTTGTTGCAACAGCTAAATTCATTGTTAAAAAAACCGATAATGTTTTCAAAACAAAAATTTATGTTGATGGTGCACAAGTAAACAGTAATCTAATTATCAATGAACAATTAGGTGATAAAATTAGAATTACAATTGATAATAGTGTAGTTATTAACGCAACTTCAATAGTTCTATTCAAATTACAATTAACAACATTACTGAATAATGCTTGGTATGATGTTCCAATGGGTTATGAATTAAATCCATTTAATGTACGACCACAAACATTCACTTTAAGTGACTTAGAACAACATACATCTGAAATGATAAGTAATTCAGGTCAGATTGTATCACCTTCAGTTGATGGTCTAGATAATATAGATTATCAGAACAATGTTGGCTTAATACTATTACATGATGGATTCAGCTTGTTACCATCGTTATTACTTGCATCCGAACAGTTTGATATTGATGTTGCTATAAAAACAGCAGCTACTGATTATGAAAGTCTAAAATTACAATTTATACAAACAGCTGATCAAGTTGAAGCAATTGAAACAATGACTGTAAAAGATGCTGTTGATAAAATCTTTGAAGTATTAGTTAGCAATAAGAATAATAATATGCCTTGGTACAATAGCGATATGGTACCAACAGGCGGAATATTACAACAATACGTAATCGACGATTTATTCCAGGTCACATATAAAACTCACACACAATATAATCTATCTATTGCTAGTAATAAATCATTGTTAGTTTATCTAAATGATACTCTATTAATTAAAAATGTTGAATATTTTGTAAGTAGTGATTCATCAGAAATTACTTTAATTAAACAATTACACTTAGATGACGTATTAGATATATACAGAGTAGATAATACAGATGGTTGCTTTGTTCCCTCTACTCCAGCAAAATTAGGTTTGGCTCAGAAATTTGTACCACAAATTTATTTAGATGATACATATCAAACTCCAACAACAGTATTACAAGGGCATGATGGTAGTATTACAACAGTTTATGGTGATTATAAAGACAAACTATTATTAGAATTTGAAATCAGAATTTATAATAATATTAAAACCAACAATCAACTATGGGCTGATGTAATTAATACTAAAGTTACTCCAAGCGGCAAATTTAGAAGTACATTATATTCATCCTCTGAACAATCTAATATTTACAGAAAAGTATTTTATGAATGGGTTGCTGAAAACAAAGTAAACTTCGGAACTACATTTTTTGATGAAAACAATAGTTTTACTTGGAACTATAGCACAAGTACAGACAAATTAACTAAGACTAATTTAAAGGGATATTGGAGAGGAATATACAAAGATTTAATTGATACTGACAGACCAAATTTTTCACCGTGGGAGGCACTTGGGATTTCAGAAAAGCCATTATGGTGGGATGCTACTTATGGACCAGCCCCATACACTGGTGGAAATTTGGTATTATGGAATGATATCAGAGATGGGATAGTTAGAGATCCAGAAGGAAATTATTTTGGTTCACTTGGACCACGCGAAAACATCAATTATTCTATTTTAGATTTTATTCCAGTAAGTGAAAATGGTAATTTACTTACACCAACTGATATGAATGTAATGTATACATTTGATACACAAAATATTAAAAATATTTTTATATTTGGTGATCATGGTCCAGCAGAAACTGCTTGGCGAAGATCGAGTACTTTTGCATTTTCACAATTACGTTCCAAGATTTTACAAAATCCACAGTTTATGCTCGGATCACTCTGGGATCTTGATAATTACAAGCCAGAATTTTATACATCGCCATTGAAATTTAATACAACTGACATTCCTAATATTACAGATTTGAGACTTAATGGAGATGGAGAAAATAGAGTTCATAGTATTATAAATTATCTAATAGAATCGCTAAAGTCTCAAGGAAAAACATTACAAGTCATTAAAGATGCAATTACAAATGCTGAAGTTAACTTAACTTATAGTATTGGAGGATTTGTTGACGAAAGTAATATTCAAGTTTATGCAGAACAAAATAGTCCACAAACACTTGGTAATTCAGTTAAGATTCCAACTGAAAATTATGAATTATTTTTAAGTCAAAATACTTCTGTAGGTGTTGTTAACTACAGTGGCGTTATAATAAGTAGAACAGTTAATGGTGGTTATAGAGTAAATGGATATGATAAACAGAATCCATTCTTTACAGCATATCCTTTTGATCCTAGTGGAAAGAAATCTTCATTTACTATTGGAAACAGTACCTTTACAATTTATCGTGATTTTTTCAGTACACCAATATTGATTCCTTACAGTTATGAATTCTCTAATAGAGAGACTGTAGTTAACTTCTTAATTAGTTATGGAGAATATTTAACACAACAAGGATTTATATTTGATACTCAGGTTGAACAAGATAGAATTAATTGGGTTGATGCTGCTGTACAATTTGTTAAGTGGAGCTATTATAGATGGAATAATGATAGTACTGGACGTGCATTGAGTTTAGTATTAAATCCAAGTGCTGGTCAGTTAAAATTAGTTCCTAAGGTAGGCACAGTAAGTAACTTATTATCTAGTACAAATTTACTCTTAGATGAAAATCAAAATCAAATTGATATTAAATATGTAGATGTATTTAGAGATCAAAGATTAGCACAAGATACTGTATATATAAATCATCAAAATCCATATGGCATCATTGCTGCAATGCGTGCTAACTTAATAAATTTCGAACATAGACTTGTTTTAACAAATAAAACTATCTTCAATGATTTAATTTATAGTCCAGAATTAGGTATTAGACAAAATCGTGTTAGACTTAGTGGATTAAAAACTGGCGACTGGAATGGAACATTAACTAGTGCAGGATTTATGTTACTAAGTAATAAAGTAGACGTATGGCAACCAAATACAGACTTTTTACGTGGAAGCGTAATTCGATATAAAAATAAAAATTACGTAGCATTAGAAAATGTAATTGGTGCCGCAGAATTTCAAGAATCTAAATTTAAAACAATAACTACTAACTTTAATAACCAAATGATTCCTAATATCGGAACTAAGACATTAGATTTAGATCATGCTTATGACGTAGAATATAGAAATGTAATACAAGATATAGTACGTTTACGTTCTTCATCTATTGGATATGTTGAAACTTCTTGGTTATCAAATTTGGGATTAGATTTAGGTAATCAAACTGAATTTTACAGAGGATGGATTAAAGAAAAAGGTACATTAAATGCAGTTAATAAATTTACATCTGCTGGCACAAAAGAACTATTAGCTGATTTTGAAATAATTGAAGACTATGCTATTAAGTTAGGTGAGTATGGAGCTTCAGGACGAACAGGGTATGTAGATGTATTATTATCATTACCAGAAGCTTCAGATAATCCAGTAGCAGTTAGATTTAGCAATGATGGTATGGCTAATTCATCTGACATTTTAACTGTTAATGATAAGTCATTATACAAAAAATCAATAAATTGGACAAATAATTTTATTCAAAATGCAGGTAAATTATTACGTGAAGAAGCAAAATTTATTGATGCTGGTCCGGTACTATTATCAGAAATTGAAACTATTGCAAAGTCGAAGATACAGAATTATAATGACAATATTAAGAATGCACTAACATTCCAAGATAAAGCTGATATAGTTTCAACTTCAGATATTGGTAGTTTATTAGTTAATATTACTAGCGGTACTTATATGTGGTTTGCAATAGACGATCTATTAACTACTGATAATAAGTATAATGTAATAACTTGGAAAAACAGTTCTGTTAAAATACTTGGAATTAGACAAAATGAAGCTAACAGTACATTAGAAATTTTACTTAGTGATATAATTTCAGTAAATGTAAATGATATTGTTGCATTAAATCATAATGAACCCGACTTTATTCTACAGGGTGTTTTCGAAGTTGCTGGTTATTTAGTAAATCCAACAGAGCAATATGTCTCTATTTTAAGTATCTTTATATCAGACTTATCAATTTATCCAGCAGTAGCAAATTATTCGTTTGAAAGTAACAAAACTAATTTATATACATATACTTCTCTAAGATTTGACACAATTGGATCTGCTAATTTATCTAGTCAGGTTTATAGAAATGGATTGCCAATAATTAGAAAGTCTTATATTGACACAGATAAAACTGGATTTGCTGTATATGATTTCATTGAACCATATGTTGATCAGACAGCTAATATTCCTTATAACATAGATCAATATAAACAAGATATTACAACGACCGAATTAACTAAATCTTTAAGTCAAGATCCTATAGCAAAGTTACTTTGGGAAGGTAAGCCGGATGCGTTACCAAATGGACAAGTAGCATTAACAGAATTTAAATCAGCTAAACTTTGGAAAGGTGATGTTTCGGGTCTTAATATTGATATAGCAACGTTTTTACCAGCTAGACCAGATACATTATCATTAGGTCTGGATGTTCAATATTTGTCTGGAGAAATGTCAGTAGCAACAGCAACTGATGTAACAAATACTGGTCAAGTATATATTTTGCAACATTCAACTAAATTAGTAAGTCAAATTTTTTCTGGAAGCACTGCAGGTGCATATTTTGGTAGTGCAGTTAAATGTACAGCTGATGGTTTATTTATTGCCATTGGTGAAACATTACCTGCTGCTTCTGGTAATGTTTACATATATAAACAGTTTACAGCAAATTCTACAGTAACTGAATATGTTGCTACTGGATCTGGTTCATCAACTTATTCATTGGGATTCATACCAGAAAGCTTATACAGTATTAGAGTCATTGTCAATAACAAATTATATATTGCTGGAGTAGATTATACAGTTTCAGGTGGTTCAATTACATTTATAAATTCAGTAAGTGGATTGTCTATTTCAGTAAAACAGCTTGGTGTCTATTATGCACTAATTCAATCAATTGATGATCCAGCAGCTAGTCCAGGAGTTGGATGCAATTTTGGGCAGTTAATTTCATTAAATGCTGATGCGAGTATATTAACAGTTAGTGCTCCGCTTCGTGGAAATGGACAAATTTATGTATTTAACAGAAGTTTACAAAAATTCTTAATAACTACTCCATCAACAGTATTGACATTAGGTGATTCTGTTTCAACATTTGGAAAAGTGATAGTTAAGAGAAATGGCATTGTAACTACAAATTATACACCAGTAGCTCCAGGAAATACAACAATTACTTTCCCATCTGGACAATTAGTAACAAATACAATTATTGAAGTTGATATGTTAAAATTCTATCTACAACAAACAATTACTGTGGATAATTCAAATATTCAATTTGGCCTATCAACTGATATGATAAACAATTCATTTGTAGTTGGATCACCACTTAATAATATCACTGTTGAAAATGTTATAAAAAATAGTATGGGAATAATTGAATTAATGTTGCTTGATTCAGATGTTAATCAAACAGTTTCAATTCTAAGAAGTACATTTACTTTATCATCAGCAAAATATTTACGCATTAATAACTGGGTAGTTGCAATGGACACAAATATAGATACATTCATTGCTAATATTAACAGCATTAGTAACTTGTCGGGAGTAACTGCAAGTTATACAGCAACAGATCTTATATTTACATTTAATCAATCGATGTTTGTTAATGGCGTTAGTGTTATCAATTATGATCCAACTACTTATACTATTAACAGTAAGTTTATTTCTATACAAACTATTCAAAATTCTAATTTACATAATTCTAATTTTGGAAAAAAAGTTAAGTGGCTAAATTATGATTTGCTAGGTGTCATTGAAGATACAACTGAATATCTAGATGCAGCGACAATGATGACAGATATTCAATTTGATAATAATACTACAAATATTTACGATAGTAACATTGTAAATACACAAAGAATAATTTTATTTCAATTACTTAAAACAACCAGAACAAATACTTCAATGGATTCTGATATATCACAATTAGTAATTGTAAAATCGATACAGTATTCAACTGAATCAGTTGATTTGTTCTTTGATGGTAATTTAGAAAGAATATGGATTGGTAATAAAAATTCAACTGCTGAAAATAACAATGTTATTGTTTATAGTAATACAAAATTAATACATGGTTGGACAATTATTAGAACTGAAGAAATTAAATTAGAGCCTAGAAGTATTTCTAGAGCATGGATTTATAATTCAAGAACAAAAACTAAGATAGTAGATCTAGATATAGTAGATATTGCCAATGGTTTATTGCCAGGTGCTATTGCTCAACATATTGATTACATTAGTGGTGTTGATCCTACATCATATGGAATACAAAATTGGAGAAGCGGAGAAAATTATCAAATTGGTGATAGAGTATTATATAATGGTATAGTTTATGTTGCAGATGTAGCTTCAAGTGAATTATACTTTGATGTTAATCAATGGTTTGTTAACTTAGAGAGTAGTGCAACTAGTAACTCATCAAATAATTCATGGGGAAGTTCACAAGTTGGACAGATTTGGTTTTCAACTGGAAGATTACGAACAACACTATATGAACAAGGTACCTTAGAAGATAGACTTAAATACTGGAATAAATGGTTTACTAAGTCAACATTTAGAGTTTATGAATGGTCAGAAAGCAGTGTTCCGCCTTGGCAGTATACAGGTTCAGGAATAGTATCTCCAACATCTAATTATATATTTGATAGTAATTCAAACAATTATTACTTCTGGATTTTATATAAAACAGAAGTAGGTCGAAAACATTCAATTAGTTCTGCTGATGTGTCTGTTGGTTTAAGAGATATTCTAAATAGTGGTTTACCAATGATAGTTGGTTCAGAATCCAACTCAGTTATATTGTGGAATGTTAAAGAATTGGTTGATAGTTCAGAAAGCGTCTTACATATTGATTATGTATTAACTGAACACAATAATAGATTACTTAGTGAATTTGCTTTAGTAAGTGAAAATGGAAGTAGATACTGGTTTAATACTCCATTATATGCTAAGTTAGTAGATAGCTTATCTGGTATAGATGATGCAGGATTAGCAGTTCCTGATATTAGCTTAAACGAAGAAGACAAATATGGAACACTAAATCAACTTAGACAAGCAATGTTTAGAAATCAGACAACCGCATTAAAAATATATTTTGATAAAATAAACGCCGGCTTATTACTGAAGCCACTTAATAATTTTGCAGCATTAGAGAATTTAAAGTTAAAACAAGAACAACCAGACGTATCTACTTATGATTTAACTGTTGAAGATAAAGATACTTTGTTATTACTTACAACAGATGATTATCCAAACGGAACAAAAATCTTAGTTCTAAATGATGTTTCAGTAACTGATTCGGGTTGGGGATTATATGAGTTAATAAATGGTACATGGGAATTATTAACTAGTCAATTTTACGATCTTAATGTATTTTGGAAATATGTTGATTGGTCAGATCAAAATAACACAGGAAAGAAAATAGATTATATATTACCACATATTGGTTATCTACAAAGTATTTCACCAGCAGCTGGTGATATTATGCAAATTGATAATGATGGAAATAATCAAATTGTAATATATAAGTTCAATGACGATTTAAGTTATGATCCTATTTTCATTGAAAATGGAACAGTACAATTTTTACCAACATTGTATGATTTTACTAGTAGTATGATAGGATTCAATGCAGGAATATTTGGTGGAGAAATTGGATTTGATAACGATCCTGCAACCAGTTTACGATTAATCATCAAAGCATTAAACGAAGATATATTAATTGACGATCTGTCAATACTTGCAGACAATGCATTTTTTGCAATACTACGTTACATATTACAAGAAAATATAAACATAGATTGGTTATTCAAAACCAGTTTCATTGATGTTAATCATATTGTTAAAGATTTAAATATTAAAAGTAATTATAGAAAAGATGATGAGCAGTTTGTTATGGATTTCATAAATGAAAATAAACCATATCATACTAGAATTAAAGATTTTAACAGCATTTACACTTTAAGTGATGTTTCAAATATAACAGTTTCTGATTTTGATTTACCTGCGTTATATGATACAGTATGGTATGCAGCTCAATTTAATCCAACTTATAGATCATTTAAATCTAAGCAGGCAGGTTACTTTAAGGGTGATATTGCTCTAGTAGAAAAAGACGGATTGTTATATATTGGAACAACCAGTATCGCTTCACATCCAATGGGATTATGGCCAAACACAACAGACACAGTAGTTCCAGCAAATTGGGTATTTGTTCTTCCTATTAGACCAACACAAGCAGTATCTAACACAAGTGTATTAGTTGATAATGTAATAGGCATAGCAACGAATGGAGTAGCATTTTATAGTGTTGTAGCAAATGAAACAGACACATTAACTTGGAGTCAAGATGACACTGTTTCAGAAACTTATACTGTTAATATTGGTGCAGCATCAAGCTATGCAGGTCCAGATTTTGGTAATGGATATTTAACAAATAGTGATAATTATGTATATAGAATGGATCCAACATTGTTATATTCAAAAGGTAATTTTGATTCGCATAGTCCAATAATTGGGTTTGCATTAGATGGTTATCCAATTTATGGCCCATTTGGCTTTAAGAATTCAAATGGTTCTGGTGGAGTTATACAAAATACAAGTAGTTATGTTATTAAATCAATGAAGAGATTAGTAAGGCATGAACCTATAGTTGGTATGCCAGGTGCTGAATATGGTAAACCAACAGGAGAGTATATTGAAGACTACGAATATATTCCAAATCAAGGAACATTAGATGAACATAATGGAAGATTTGTTGTTACTCCAGAATTTCCATATGGAATATATGCTTATTTCGCAACTGTTGATACTGCAACTAAAACAATTCCAGTTTACCCATACTTAGTAGGTCCCACATTCCATGGCATCCCTGGCGATTTAAAAGTTGAGTATAGAGGAGCATATCAAGTAGAAGTTTATGGCTTAGATAATTATGTACTTCCTAAGAGTGAATTAACTCCTAGTACAAATTGGCCACTTCGTTCTCCAAATGGAACATTTTATAATGACCAAGCTAGATTTTTAGAAACTCCATATTCACAATGGTATAATAACAGAACATTTACTATTGATACTACTTCATTACGAATTGCTGATGTAGGAATGGGATATACGGTTGCTCCTACAGTTATTATTGATGGAGGAAATCAAATTGCAGGAGGCATTCCTGCAAAGGCAACAGCAACAATAGATAGCAACACTGGTCAATTATTAAGTGTAGTTGTTACTCAGATTGGAACAGGGTATACATTAGAACCAACAGTAATAGGCGATAATAATATACCTGCTCCAGTAGTTACGTTAGAAGGTGGACTACCTATTTTAACTTACAGTTCAACAACAACATATGAATTAGCAGATATAGTATTCAATACTCCAACTGGAGAATACTTCCAAGCATTACAAACAGTTCCTGCAGGCATATTATTATCTAATACAGCTTATTGGTATAAACTAAACCCAGACGAAAATGTTATTTCAAGAGCAGCGATAGTAGTTGCTGATTTCCATAATAGCACAACTAGAAAATTTGACGTAAACTTAAAGTTTGATAGAACTGATTCATCAATTCCATTATATAATAGTTCGTCTACATATTACACAGATGATATTATTGTATATGGTAATGATTTTTATAAAGCATTATCGTTTATTCCTAATTATGTACTACCAACAAATACAGATTATTGGATGGTGTTAAATTCAGAAGATAATGTTATTAGTAGATTAGATAACTTCTATACTCCAGCTGTTAATATGATTTCAAATGATGTTAATAGATTAATGGTAGGATCAGAAAGTGCCGCGGTACAAGTAATCGGTGGTACATTTGCTGAAATATATACTATACCAACTGGTAATTTATATGACCAAGAAGATGACAACATTGGCGATGTTAAGTTACATATGTCTTTTGATAAATCTAGATATACGCTGAATGTATTTTCTACAAAGCAAAAAATATTTGGTTCACAATCAGCTAATTTTAACGATTGTTATATTCAAATTGATACAAATACTGTAGAAACTTTGCCAGATTTAGCAACTAGAGATTTTACTATTGAATTTTTTGTTAGACTTAAGACTATTAACATTGCACAAACACTTGTAGATCTTAGGCAAACAGTTTCAGACATTACTGGATTAATTATTTCGGTACTTCCTAATAATACTATCAGAGTTAGTGATAACAATGGTGTTAGCTTCGATGGCGGTGCAATGTCTAATAATGTGTGGCAACATGTAGTACTTGAACGAAAAGTAAATAAGTTATCATTATATGTTGATGGATTGTTAGTAAATAGTTATCAATCTAATGCATATTTAACTCATTCATTTGTTAATAATTCATTAACTTTTGGAGCAAGTGTTGATGGAAGTAATCAAGCATCAGCATTTATGGATGAATTTAGAATTTCTGTAGATTTACTAAGATATGACACTTCTACTTTTAGTGTACCATCAGGTGGATTTGGTAGAAATATTTTAGAAGATCCATATTTTGCTCATGTAATTGTATTATACGGATTTGAAGGATTTAAAAATGAAGTTACTAATATTTCATTTGTTGCAATCAATGCTGTTAATATATTTGAAGAATTGAGTACAGAAAATAATATTATTAAAGTTGAAACACTATTACCATTGGATCTACCATATACTTTAACTAATATTGGTGATCCACTTGTTGGAATAACAACAGAAGGTTTATATGAAGTTCCTTCAATCACTCTAACAGACAAACTAATTATTAATGCTCAAAGTAATACAGCATTTAATGTTGGAACTGGTGATTTTGCTATCGAATGTTGGATAAATTCAAGTAGTACAAAGAGCACCCAACGTATTTTTACACTTGGTAAAGTCTTAGACTCTTCATTAAATGATAGTTTAGATTTAAATATTAGTAAAAATGCTTTGGTTTGTTACTTAACTTATAATGGACATTACAGCATATCACTACAACAACATACAGAAGTAGGAGATATTACTATCGCTTCAACTCCTAGTATCACTAGTGGTCCAATACCATTAGTTGATGTTTCGTTAATGTTCTTAAGTATTGAACGAAAAGATAATTTCATATATGTTTATGTAGATGGAACTTTAATGAATAGAGTTAAATCTTTAGATTCATATGGTGAACCTGGAATGAGTGTTCCGCTGTACTTCTCTAGCTATTCAACTGATTCATTCTTAGGACAATTAGCTGATATCAGATTCACTGTAGGAAGTGCAAGACATGCTGCTCAATTAAATATTGACACAGAAATTTCAAGTAGCTTTGAAGATATTTCATTAGGTACTGGTGCTGCTGACATTATTGTTAATGGTTCTAATTTTGTTGATAGTGTTATGTGTCCTAGTACAGAAGAACATATATCAGGAAGAATTTATGATACTTTAGATATTTCAGTATATTCACAATATACAGGTGGTACAGAATGGTTATCATTTAGAATATTTAAAGATATGAATGAAAATGTAAGTTACTACGCTATTCCAGCAGCTGAAACTACACAGTTATCAAAAGACTTAATTTTAGGCGAAAATATTATATATTTAATTGACGTATCGGGTTTCATTGATGCTGATCCAGAAAATAACATACTTGGTGCAATTTTTGTTAATGGTGAAAGAATAACATATTTAACTGTTGATAGAATTAATAATACACTTAGTAATATTACTAGAGGTACTCTTGGTACATATACTCCTGATATTCATGCAATTACCTCAAGAGTTGAATCAATGCATGAATCGTTATTATTACCTGGAATAAAAGGAACATTATTACCAAAGACTGATGCAGTAAGTGGTAATATTGAAAATAGTAATGTTTTTGTTACAACAAACTATAGTATGACAACAGCTAAATTGTTGTTCAATTATATATTACAGGCTGATGTTATTGCTAATAATACTATAATTTTAGATTCAGTAAAAGGTTTGCAATATGATTATACAGTTACTGGTACTGGCATAGTAGGATTGGTTAAAATAATTAGTATTAATGAATTGACGAACACTGTAGTATTAGATTCAAATCAAACTATATACAAATCTACAGTTATAACTATTAAAGCATTAGATGCAAGAGTAAGAATTGAAGACTATAATATCGATTTTTCAGTAGCAGAAGATATTATAAATCAAAATACTGCTACTTTATTAAAGAATACAGACGATTTACGGTTAGTAGTTGGTATGACCGTAGTTGGACTAGGAGTTGCTACAAATACAACAGTTGTTGGACATAGCACTGGACAAGTTACTTTTAATAAAATTCAAACATTACCAGTTAACACAGTTCTTACATTTACTTTACCAGCAGTTGATGACACAATAATAGCAATCAATGATTATAATTTCTTAACATCAGAAAATCATAGTGTTATTGATGGATCTAAAATAACTTACGGAGAAGTTATTTCAACTGGTATATTACCTAATACTAGTATCAAAATTGATACAATTGAAGCACATTATGAATTTTGGTATGACGCTATGGGAAGTAACGATACATTGATATTGAGTTCAACCCCTGTTGCTTTGTTCTTAAAAGCACATATGGGACTAGCAATTTAATGGATGTATAAATACATAGTATGATTACTAATGAAAATGTAGGTGTTGAAAAAATTGAAGATTCGCCATTATTTGAAAATGGCGAATTACTTATAGAAGCTCATCTAAAAATTATAGATGTAGACACAAACGAAGAAATTATAAATATGAGGGGTTAAGATGAAAATTACTGGACATGTAAATATAATCGACGGGATAACAAATGAAGTTTTAGTAGATAAAGACAACGCTATACATTACGAAAATTTCTCTGAAGCGTTAGCAAAAAGTATTAGTTCAGGACCTCTAAATGCCAGTGATAGTTCGAGTGCAAGTGGATTTATTAAAACAATAGCATTAGGAAATGGTGGAACAGATGTTAGTCCGGCTGGAATTATTACATATAAGTCACCAAATTATACCGGAACTAGTAGCACTTTATATAATCAAACATATTTTAAAATTATCAATCAGCAATTTAGCAATAATTTAGATCCAACTAGTAATAACTTAACTATTTCACATATTACCGGGAAAGCATATTCAGATATTTTAATTCAATGTACACTAAATTATACTGAACCAGCTGGACAGTATGCATTTGATAATTCTGTAGATTCTAACGGAGTGTATGTTTTTGATGAATTAGGTTTACAATCAACAGGTGGAAAGTTGTTAACACATGTAATTTTTCACCCGGTTCAAAAAAGTACAAATAGATTTATAAAGATCTCGTATACTATAAGAATTCAGACATTGAGTTAGGATAAAGTTAAAATGAGTCAAACAATACAAAAATCAGATGGTAGCTTAATAACAATTAATGATAATGCAATAGATACGACATATAGCATTCAATTAATTGGTAAAAATAGACCTAATTATGGAGCAGCAATTAATCAAAATTCTTTTAGATTAATGGAAAATTTTGCTAATATTACATCTCCTTTAAATCCTCAAAATGGTCAACTGTGGTGGGATGATGCTGGATCCTTACATATTTACGATAGTACTAGATGGAAATATATTGGCAGTACTACTCCTTCGTCCGACGAACCTGTTAACCCAGTTACTGGAGACCAATGGTTTGATTTAATCAATGATCAATTGAAAGTTTTTAATGGTACAGATTGGATTTTAGTTGGACCAAGCGATTCATCGTTTGTAACATTAAACGGATTCGTAACAGAAAAATTTACAGTTAGCAGTACTGATTATTATGTTGCTAGTATGTATGCAAATGGAACTAGACTTGCTATTTTAAGTAAGGATACTTTTAATGCAAATATTTCCAATTTTGGAAATGTTTTAATAACACCTGGAATTAACTACAATACAACAATTACAGGTGTTGCAACTAACAACGGAAATATTGTTTCTTCAAAAATAACAAATAGTGGAAATCTCACATCAGGTGATACAAGTATCACAGGAAATTTACAGGTAACCGGAAATGTAGTTATTAATAATATAACCGCAAATTCTTGTATTTTTTCTAACGTAGCTGTTACTTCAAATATTACAGCTAACATTGTATCTGCTACAAGCATAATTGGTAATATTACAACCGTAGCTCAACCTCACATTACTTCAGTGGGCACATTAACTTCACTTACTGTTACAGGAAATGTAACCGCAGGAAATGTAGGAACTACCACAATGTCAATAGGTGGATTGCAAGTTACCTTAGGAGCGAATGATTCAGCTGGTGTTGGATTTAGATTGTTGCGCGTTATAAATGCATAGTTTCGATATTCTAATATATTACTAGCAATTTTCTTCGTCATAGGTATTAATTTGTATGTCCTGCATGATTATCTTTTGGCTCGAAGATAAATATAAGTGAACCGGAGAATATTTAATGTCATATATAATTACACGAAGCAATGGAACAACTTTTGAAATATTAGATAACGAAGTAGTTACTACTCGTGGTGATTTACAATTAGTAGGTAGAAACAGAGCTAACTATGGATTAAGTATTAATCAAAACTTCTACAGATTATTAGAAAATTTCGCTAGCCAAACTGAACCACCATATCCTCAAATTGGTCAATTATGGTTCAATACAGATACACATATTTTAAGTGTTCGCTTAGGTGATTCTTGGAAACCAATTAATAGAAACATTTATATTGAACGTCCTGTTAGTCCAGAATTGGGTGATTTTTATTTTAACGTCACTACTAATCAATTAGAAATTGCTATTGGCTCAGGTTTAGCTGCTGGTTGGAATATTATTGGTCCTGTGGGAACGACAGCATCAGGAGTTATGGGTTTCGTTGCTGAAACTGTCATAACAAATACTGGAACAAATTATGTAGCCAGCATATATGTGTCTGGTAGCCGTTTTGCAATTTATAGTAAGGAAGATATAACTGGAATATTAACTATAAATGGAGTGAATATTGCTACAGCTGGTTTTCCAAGTCACACGTTAAAAACAGGGCTCAATTTTGTTGAAAATTCATTATATTTTCCTAATACTGGAATTTATAATAGTAATATTACTGGTACATTTTGTTCAATGACAGGAAACATTACTGGTGGAAATATTATTGCAAATTCTAAAGTACTTGTTGGAAATATTTCACTTCGAAATGATACAATAGCTAGTAGCTATGGAACATTAACTATAGATCCTGGTGCTGACGGAGCTAGCGGCAATGCAATAGTTGCAGGAAATCTACAGGTTACTGGTTCGATAACAAGTATTAATAGTACAACTGTAGAAATAACAGGACTTAATTTAAAATTAGCAAAAGATGCAGGTAATGCAACAGCAGCCAATGGAGCAGGTATTACAGTAGCTGGAGCAAATGCACAGATATTTTATAATAGCACAAGAAATGATTGGAATCTAAATAAATCAGCTAATATTACTGGAAATGCTGCAATAAGCGGAACAATCACTAGCACAAATATTAATTCTACAGTATTAACATCATCACAGCCAAATATTACTTCACTTGGAACATTATCAGCATTAACAGTAAATGGTCTTACAAGTTTAGGACCAATTGGAAATATATCAATTATAGGTGGCGTTAGTGGATATGTACTTAGTACAAACGGATCTGGTGTATTAAGTTGGATAGTACCAAATTCAGGAGCAACTGGACCAAAAGGTGCGACTGGATTTACTGGATCAACTGGCGCAACTGGACCAATAGGACCAAATGGGGCAACTGGTGTTGGTTCGACTGGTGTTGCTGGTGTAAATGGAGCAACTGGTTTAACTGGAGCAACTGGACTAATTGGTCCTGGTGGTGCTGGATCAATTGGAGCAACCGGGTTATCAGGGGCAACTGGACTAATTGGTCCTGGTGGTGCTGGATCAATTGGAGCAACCGGGTTATCAGGGGCAACTGGTACTGGAACAATTGGATCAACTGGAGCAACTGGAGTTGTTGGTCTAACTGGAGCAACTGGCGCCGGAACAATTGGATCTACTGGAGCAACTGGCGCCGGAACAATTGGTTCTACTGGTGCCACCGGCTTAACTGGTACAATTGGTTCTACTGGCGCAACTGGTTTAACTGGCGCAACTGGCGCAACTGGCGCAACTGGTTTAACTGGTACAATTGGATCTACTGGTACAATTGGATCTACTGGTGCAACTGGAGTTGCTGGATCCAATGGAGCAAACGGAGCAACCGGATTAACAGGTTCAGCTGGTTTATCGGGCGCAACTGGCCCATCAACAGCTATTAACGCGACTAATGATACATCTACAACCGCATTATATCCTGTGATGGTAGCTTCAGCTGGATCTAATCAAACACCTAAAGTCAATACAACATCACCATTTGTATATAATGCTAGTACCGGAAGTGTTGGTATTGGTACTACAACTCCGGTAGCACAACTTACTGTATCTGGACTTGGACAAGCCGGTGGTTATTCATATAATACTGCCGGAGCATTAGGTGGAACATTATTACTAACTGATACTGGTACAAGTAGTTACAGTGGTGGAGCTGTAGTTTTTAGTTTTGTTGGAACTACTAGCTTTGCTGCTATTAAAGGATTTGTAACCAATGGATCAAATAATAGTATTGGTGATTTAGGAATAATGGTTAGAAATCGAACAACAGATGGTACATTATTTCCAGCAATGCTAATTAAAAATAATGGATATATTGGACTTGGAAATTATACAACTCCAAGTACTTGGTTGTCAATTGTTGCTCCAGCTGGTGTTGGTGGAACACTATTAAGTCTTGGAGCTGATAGCGCAGACAATATTTTACAATTAGGATATGACTTAGGAGGACATGCTTACTTACGTGGACCAACATTTGTACCTTTAGAAATTCAAACACAAACAAATCAAAATATAGCATTACTACCAAATGGAACTGGAAAAGTTGGTATTGGAACTACAGCGCCATCTAGTCCACTTCAAGTAACGGCTGCCATTGATGCTGTTCCGTTTATTACAATTGGTCATGCAAATTGGCCAACAACAGCTTATTGTGGTATAGGTGGTTGGGTTACAGATGGTAACAACAATACACGAGGTAGATTAATATTCTTTACTCGTAGGGCAGCAACAGATGCATCCATGACCCAACAGATGACTATAGACGACGCTGGATATGTTGGTATTGGTACTTTAAGTCCATCATATAAATTACATGTAACTGGTGATGTATACAATGCAGGTTTTAAATATTTAACTAATAGACTTGGTGCTAGTGCATGGAATAGTAATGGAATACAATTTGGAATGGATGGTATATATTATGGATCAATTGGTTTACAAAATGATTTGTCAATACGAACAAATACTACATTAATAGTTGATGGTAATGTTGGTATTGGGACTGCTAGTCCAGAATCCCCACTTACTGTAATTGGAGGTATCCATTCTAATTATTTTAGTGGTAATAGTGAAATAGCAATGAGACGTGCCAATGGTTCAGCTGGTGCACCACTAGCAGTTACAAATGGAAATGTCTTAGGAGAACTAACTGCTTATGGATATGACGGATCAGCATATCAAGCTGTTACTGACATAAGACCAGTAGTTTCTGGTTCTGTATCAGCTGGAAATGTTCCAACATCACTTTACTTTTTGACATCCAATACTAATTCAGCTGGATTAACATTAAGAATGATAATTGATAATATTGGAAATATTGGTATTGGAACTTCTTCACCTAGTGCAAAATTACATTTATCAAGTTCTACTGTTGGATTAAAATTAATCATTGGTGGATATTCTCAGAATACAATGTTATTTTCAAATACTGCTAATAGTACTATCAATGGATATTTATTAGGTAGAAGTTTATATCAAAATGATTTAAATGATTTCTTCATTTTTGATCTTACTAGTAATGTAGTAAGATTTGCTATAACACCAGCAGGTAATACATATGTTATAAATGGCAATTTTGGAATTGAAACGTCTACTCCTGCTAATAAAATTGATATAGCTGGATCATCAGCAACTCCTTCATTGAGATTCTCTGCAATTAATAATGCAGCATTTTATTGGGACATAGGTAGAGAAGGGGTATCAACTGGAGATTTTATTTTTAACAATGCCAGTGGAGCAGGATCTTCTGAACGAGTAAGAATTACAGCTTCTGGAAATGTTGGCATTGGAGCACCAAATCCACTAGCTAAGTTAGATGTAAACGGTGTTATTGGATATACTGGAAGTTCAAATTATCGATTGGTATTACCAGTTGGAACAAACCTTTACGCAACTTAATAAATAGTAGTGTAGTAAGTCCTAGTACAAAATTAATTGTAAACGGAGAAATATATTATGGCAAAAGCAGGATCGTGTTGGATCGACGGAGTATACATTAATTTTCTAAATGCCGGGTCTGATCAATACAGATATACTGGAATCTATGTGGCTCATCGGAGTACAGCTAAACTTGGTTCTACATGGATTGATGCAAGTGGATACTTACATTATATTGATGCTAGTGGAGATGAGAGATATCTCAATTTTGTTGTAGATGCAACTATAACTGGTAAAGCAGGAAGTTTGTGGGTAGAATCGAGCAGACTCAAAACATTAAATAGCAGTCAAAAAGTTAATTATCATACAGATGTTGCATTTGCTAATTATTCAGATATACATTCTGATCACACAGATCATAGCGATCATATTGATTATAGCGATACTTTTTTTGATCATACAGATCATCCAGCATATACCGATCATAGTGACTTTAGCGATCATTCTGATTTTTTTAGTAGTTATACCGATCATGCTGACTTTCAAGATGGTTTTGATCATACAGATCACACAGATGATCATGGTTATTTAGATCATGTAGATTCATACCCACACTCTGATAGTACTGGCTATTCAGATCATGGAGATTCAACTACCTATGGAGATATACCTAGCCACACAGATCATGGAGATATTCCAACTACACATACTGATATAAGTCCTATTGCACATGCTGATCAGCCTGAATTTGTTGTACATGTTCCTTAACTACTATAAATATCACTGAGAATAGGAGTTTCAGTTGATTAGACTTAATTTTGTATTACCTGAGTGGACGCGTATTATATGGACTACTACGGTAGCTAAAACTGTTTGGGAACCAAGAATAAATCAAGTTAGTCAAGCATTTGTACAGATTGAAAAACAAACTACACTTGCTGGAATTAAACCTAGCTGGTTAACAATTATGTCTCCAGATAGCTTATTCAAATTGAAAAGCGAACTTGATGGAACCAATTTTACTCCAATTGTATTACAAAAAGTTGGAAGACAATCTTTTTATAGTAGTAGTTCGTTGGTTCATCAGGAACATCAACCATTTGACCTTCGTGTAGTTATAACTAAACATAACTTGGTGGATGTATGGAAACAAGCATGGAAACAAAGAGACAATGTTCGTATGGGTGAGTTATTAGGCTTTCCTAAATGTTGTCAATCTTTTTTTCAACAATATTGGATTAAAGAAAAATTTATAGATACGACTTATCCAATGAGTTTAACTGGGACTGATGGTCCAAAAGAATGTAATATATTAAATCGATGGCTAGGAGTAAGAGCAGTAAGTCATTTACCTTGTAGTTTTGATTGTAATGAAACTTATCAAATTGGTAGACAAAATATTAATTGGGCTAGACAAAACGGATACGAGAAAGAAATGGATTGGCTAGAAGAAATACTTGATTGGCCAATACAATGGTCAGCATTACATGGCATAGCTGAAATTAAAACTCCTATCCTTAAAATTAGTACTAGAACTGATGCAACAGGTGATTTAGTTGTAGTAAACAGGCAAGGATTTAGTTATCCAGATGAAGGTGCAAGTGGAGTTAGTTTTCCTTATATTAATAAAGCAACTAGCATTGTGTCTAAAAATAATAGTTTCAAACGAGGATTACTATTAGAAAATCAATGGATTGATAACGGATTTAAAACTTTTGAGTCAATGATTAATAGCCACAAACATTTGATGGAGTGTGCAACTATTTTAGATCCTGTGGTACATTATGATATTATTGATTTTGGTTGTGGCAACGGAGAGCTACTCAAGAACATTCAACAACGAATATTAAAAGACAGTACATTATTTGGTGTTGAACTTTCAACAAAGAATTTTAATAATATTAAATATAATATTACTGATCAACTTGAAGGTAAGTTTTATTGTGATAATATGTTTAATAATGCAGGCGATTGGATGAATCGTAAGTATGATTTAGCTATCGTAATGCCTGGCAGACTTCAAGAATCAAATGAACTACAACGTGAAAATTTTATGAAATGGATTAGTAATAATACTAAATGGGTATTATTTTATTTCTATGGTGATTGGGTTACTCGTTCTAATCAATATATTGTAACCGAACCTATGCAGACTTTAAATAAATTAGGTTTACAATTTATTAAAACTAATAGTTCGGGTAATCAGCAAGTAAAAGCCTACATTGGAAAGATTCAACCTGCAGAAAAAATTCTTAATATTTTATAGGATAATATGGAAACAATTAATTTAGTTACACCAGCAAGTGAAGTAGATGTTTCAACTTTAGTTAGACTTTGGCATTTAGCAAGTAAGTTTCAAAATCATATAGTTAATTTTCATGTCGGATTTAAAGAATCTGATGTTGAGTATTATAAAGAATCTTTACGATTTAAACTTAATTGGTGCAATAAGAAATACAATCATCATTTAACTTTATGTGAACATACCAGAAGTGAAATTGAAAATTATTACAAAGGAACTGTTAGTGATGAAAATTTCAATCCAGCATTTATAC
>Ga0118677_10004016_pt1 | contig 27164 bp, 27 predicted proteins | sample AliMusrvi5mmetaG_FD_86154 | JGI IMG/M metagenome (GOLD analysis project Ga0118677, IMG submission 86154) | reverse complement strand
CCCTGCACCAGCTTGCCGATACCAACGGCGTGAAGCCGGACGCCCTCGCCTTCGCCGCCCTGCTGGACCAGGCGCACAACGGACGCCTGCGCGGCCCCCTGGGTCCGTCCTTCCGCGCGTTCGTCAAAGGCGTGAAAACCCCCACCCTGCTGGCCGGCCTTCAACTCGGTGATGCCGCCGCGACGGACTCACGTGTCCGCCGCGCCATCGAGCAAGTGAACAGCCGCTATAATCTCAATCTGGCAATCCGCCCCCTGGACGCGGAACCCGGCCCGCGTATCATGCTGATCGAAGACTCAACGAAAAGCTTCTATGGTTCATTTGAACCCGGCGAGCGGATCGCCTATGCCGCGGTGGATGACTGGCTGATCCTCGCGAGCAATGCCTCGCTACTGAGGCGAGTCCTCGCCGAATCGCATGACCGCTCCCCGCCACCCACCCCGTCGACTTCGCCGGATACGGCGGCGATGGCCCATATCGAACTGGACCGTCTCGGCCAAACCGTAAAGAACGCCGCCGGACTCATGAAACTGGCCGCGCTCTTCGACTCCTCGGGGGACGGGACGGGACTGCGCGACACACTCAACTCGGCCGGAACCTGGGCCGACGTACTCCGCTCATTTGGCGCGGCACACGCCTCCATGAGCACGTCAGGCTCCGTCTTCCGGCTCACCATCGTGGTGGGAAAACCGTAGCCTGGATTATCCCGGCGTCGAGTTACCCGCGCAGATATGCCTGCCGTTTGGATTCTGGAAACTTCTCAATGGCGTAGCGGAGCATGGTGCGCGGCATGATTTTCACTCTTGGCTTGAGGAAGGATTCCAGAGCCGCCATGTCACGTTTTCCGATCTCCCGCAACATCCACCCAACCGCCTTGTGGATGAGGTCCTCGCCGTCATGAATCAGATGATCGGCGATCGCCAGGGAATCCGTGAAATCTAGGTCCCGGATGAACGTGAAGGTGGCCAACACGGCAAGCCGGCGTTCCCATAACGATTTCGACCGGACAAGCCGGTAGAGGAGACGTCGAGACCGGTTCACCAGGTAACCGCCGACCACCTGAGGCGCGGAAAGATCAACCAGATCCCAGTTATTGATGCGATGGGTATGCGCCAAATAGAACCGGTGAAGCCGCGCACGATCCTCATGAACTGCCGACTCCAGCAAAGTCCGAAGCGTCCTCTCATCGGCCTCTTCAAATTCCTTCACCAGTTTCCTAAGAACAGGAATCCTAATGCCGACGAACCGGTCGCCTTCACCATATTCGCCGGGACCGGTCTTGAAATACCATTGCAGGGCTTTGGCATCCGCCGGATTACCCAGTTTCCTGATTCTTGATTGTATGACTTTGGCGTTCATTTATCATGCTCACATATCTAACTTGAGTTGGGTGGACTCATCCGGGTCGTTACGGATCCGGATCAGCTCGGAATCTAGCCATCTTTGCAGGACGGAGGCGATATAAGTCTTCTCCTTCTCCTCAAGAAGCCTGCCCGTCTCGATGTGATGCCAGCTTGCAAGACACCTCCGGCAACAGGTGGCGGTGGCATGTTGCGCTGTAAAGACGGGGTGTCCGCGCATGGGGGTCTGCATACCATCCTTGGCCGGTTTGGCTGGAGCCAGGCGGGTCTCGATGAATTCTTCGGCATGGGACATCACCACGGCCATGCCCTTGGCCCTGAGATACACCCAGTCCGCTTTCCGCAGTTTGATCCGGCGGCGGAAGTCTGAACGCCGCAACGCCTCAAATACTGTATCAAGTTGATCCATGGTTATAACAACACGCCCACCGCACGTCTCATTCACTGTCCCATGATCCGGCTCAGAGCCATCATCAGCGGCTGTGGCCACACGCCTAATACGACCATGACTCCCATGCAAAGTCCAAGAGCCAGGCGAGTTGGTAGCGAGACCGGGATGGCGGGCGCGCCGTCATCCGGAACCACGAAGGCGGACTTCAGCACGCCGACATAGAAGAACAGGGAGATCACCGCCGAGAGTGCCCCTAATCCGGCCAGGGTGGTGTAGGCCGCCCCACCCTGCTTCACCAGTGATAGCAGGATGAAGAATTTACCCAACGCACCGCTCAAGGGCGGAACCCCGGCGAGCGACATCATGGCCATGAACAACGCCAACGCCAGCATCGGCGACCGCCGGACTAATCCGGCCAGCACACCCCGTCCCGTCTGGCCCGTCGCATTCGCCACCGTGGAGATGACCAGGAACGCGCACAACACCGTGAATACGTATTGCGTGAGGTAGTACGCCAATGCCACCCGTCCCGCCACCGTTCCCACCGCAATGCCCATCAGCAGATAACCGGCATGGGCAATGGAGGAATACCCGAGCAGCCGCTTCAGATCCGTCTGCACCAGCGCGCCCAAAGTTCCGTACAGTAGCGTGATCCCCGCCAACCAGACCATCAGCATCAACCCGCCCGGTCCCGGTGGCAACAGGCCCGCCCCGACAAGCCGTAGCAAGAGGACGAATCCGGCCACTTTGCTGCACGAGGCCAGGAACGCCGATGCCGGTGTCGGCGCGCCCTGGTAGACGTCCGGAGCCCAGACCTGCAGCGGCACCATGGCCAGCTTGAAGCCGAGTCCCAGCAACACCAGCAGGGCGCCGAATCGGTACGCGTCCAGGGTCCCGCCGCCCGCCGCCACGGCGGGCTGCACAGCATCAAACCGGGTCTGCCCCGTGGCGCCATAGATATAGCTGATCCCGTAGACTGTCAGTGACGCCGACAATGCGCCCATCACCAGATACTTGATCCCGGCTTCCAACACCACCTCATCCCGGTGCAGGAAACTGTTGAGCACATAGAACGAAACCGCAACCAGCTCCAGAGCCACAAACAGGCACACAAATTCATTCACCGAGGCCAGCATCAACATTCCCGCGGCGGCGAAAAGCATCAGCGAAAAAAACTCAGTCCCGCCCGCCCGCACCGCTGGCGACTCGATCGCAAGCAGCAGCGCAATCCCCGTCCCCGCCAACAGCAACCGCTTGAAGAACAGAGCCGAACCGTCCAGCAGATAGAAACCGCCAAAGATCGGCTCCGTCACCGGCTGGAGCAGAAAGCTGTAGGCGAACACCGCGCCCACGGAGACCGCCATGAGTCCCCCGATCAGACGCGGGCTCACGCGGGGCAGGAAGGCATTGACCAGTAGGCCGGCAATTCCCAGCAGGGCCAGCATGATCTCAAGTTGTGTTCCGTAAAGTTCCATCAGGGTTTGCCCGTTAGGGTTTGAGTTGCCAGCGTAGCACGGGCATCTTGCCCGTGTTTCATGGGCGAGACGCCCATGCCACGTTCCTGCGCGGCGGTTATCGTCGCCACGCTCCGTTGAATGGGATCCACCAGCAGGCGCGGCCAGATTCCCACCGCCAGCAGGGCGGCCAGCAGGAGGAGGTATGGCAGTCTGGCTTTTACGGTATGCGCGTCCTGAACTTTCAGGATATCCGCGGCGGGAGGACCGAACACTCCGTTCCGCACCGCCCACAGCATGTATACGGCAGTGAGGACAAGACCCCATGCGCCCGCGACAACCGCAGCCCGCAACACGAATGACCCTTCCATCCAACCGCCGGCGAGGACCAGCACCTCGCTCACAAATCCGGTAAAGCCCGGCAGTCCCGCCGCCGCCAAGGCCGCCATGACCGTACAACCGCCGATAAACGGCGCATGGCGCGCCAGGCCGCTGAACCGCGTGATATCCCGCGTCCCGGCCTGCTCTTCCATCGTCCCGGCGAGGGCAAAGAGCAGCGCCACCGACAACGCCCCGGCGAACATCATCATAACCACACCGCCGATGCCCACCCGGTTCAAGGCCGCCAGCCCCAACAGGATATACCCGGCATGGCTGATGGCCCCGTAACTGATCAGGAGTTTCCAGTCTTTCTGCCGCAGGGCGATCCAGCCTCCATACAGGATATTTACGATTGCCAGCACGGCCAGGTATGGGACACACCATCGCGCTCCGTCGGGCAGGAGGGGAATGGCAAAACGGATAAGCCCGTAGGCCCCCAACTGTTTCAATACCCCGGCACTGAGCATGCTCACCGGCGTTGGCGCGGCGGCATAGGCGGGCGGCGCCCACACATGCAGAGGCCATACGGAGAGCAACACGCCAAATCCGGCGAGCAACATCACGAACAACACTTTCTGTGTCATCACCGGAAGCGGGTGCTGACGCAAGGCCGCCCCCAACGCCGCCAGGTCGAAACTGCCGCCCAGCGCCGCCAGCGCCAGGAAGGCCAGCAAGGTCACCACCGCGCCCGCCGCGACAAACAAGGTCATCCGCATCGCGGCGCGGCTGGCAGGCTCCTGACCGACTGTAGTAGCCGCCGTCTCTGGCGGCATCTTCATGTTGACGATACCGGCGGAACGCCGGTTACTACAGAATATCGAATCCCCACGGCTGCTCCAACCGGCGATCAGGAGATAGGAACACAGAACCTCGAACTCGGCGAAAAAGTAGAAGAAGAACAAATTCGTGGACGCAAAGGCGCCGAAGGCCCCACCGGTAAGGGCCAGATACAACGCATAGAATTCATGCCCACGCCCTCTGGTCTCGCGACTGACCAGCACCCCCGCAAACGCCACGATCGCGGTGAGGAGGAAGGCCACATAGGAGATCCCGTCCAGCGCGAATGACAAGGTGATTCCGGTGTCGGCAAGCCACGGTAATGTGAATCCGACTTGCAAGCCCTGACCCCGGAAGGCGGGGAATAACGCCAAGGTAAAGGCCAACGTCAACGCCGAGACCCCCACGGCCAGCCCGCGCGCGACGCGGCCCGAGGGCGCCACCAGCGCAAGGAGCGCGCCGGCCAGCGGCAACACCATGATCATGATCAGGATTCCATTCACACTCATCGTCCACCCGCCATCATCCAGACCAACAGCGCCACCACACCGGCGCCGGTCACAAAAATATAGAACCGGAGATTGCCCGACTGGACCACCCGCACAACCCACCCGAGCGCCCGCATCGTCCCGGTAATGGATCCGACAGCCAGCCCTCGGATAATCCACCGGTCAAAATTCTCGCAAAGTCCGGCAATCCCGTCCTGAACGGTATCCACCAACCAGGCATAGAGTTCGTCAAAGTAGAACTTCCCTTCCATCACACGATAGCAAGGGCCCAGCATTCTCCTTAGCTCCGCATCGTCAGCCGGGGCTTTTCCATAGACCCGCCACGCCAGCATAAACCCAAACACCGGAACCGCGAGGAAACCCGCCATGACCTTGTCCGACAGCGTGCCGGCATGATAAGCCGGCGAGAGAAAATGCGGCACCGCCGCCTGCCATCCGCCAACCACCGAAAGAACGGCCAGAAACACAAGCGGAAGCGTCACAACCGCCGGGGACTCTCCCACATGCCCGGTGAGGCGTTGATCCCGCGCCCCGCCGAAAAACACGACAAACAGGACGCGTCCCATATAGAACGCCGTCAACAGCGCCGTTACCAGTCCAATCCCCAACAACGCCCGGTTATGCTCCATCGCGAGGACAAGGATCTCGTCCTTGCTATAGAACCCGCTCAACGGCCAGATTCCGCCCAACGCAAGTGTTCCGACCAGGAACGCAAGAAACGTCAACGGCATCCGCTTCCACAGTCCACCCATCTTCCAGATATCCTGCTCGTGGTGCAGGGCCAGAATCACGCTGCCCGCCGAAAGGAACAGCAGGGCCTTGAAGAAGGCGTGGGTGGTCAGGTGGAACATCGCCTCCGTCGAACCGCCCAACCCGACGGCCAGCATCATATAGCCCAGTTGCGACAAGGTGGAATAGGCCAGAACCCGCTTGATATCCGTTTGCGTCACAGCGATCAGGGCCGCCATAAGCGCCGTCAGACCGCCAACCCACGCAATCGCCGTCATCACCGCCGGGCTTGCCTCGATCAGCCAGGCTACCCGGCAGAGCATATACACCCCCGCGGCGACCATCGTGGCGGCATGGATCAGCGCGCTCACCGGCGTGGGGCCTTCCATGGCATCCGGCAGCCAGACATGCAGTGGCAATTGGGCGCTCTTCCCGGCGGCGCCGCAGAACACCAGCGCGGCCGCCGCCGCGAGGGTTGTGGCACCCAAACCGAGCCCCTGCCAGGTTGTGGCGAGCCGGGCAAAGTCGAAGGTTCCCGCACAGGCCCAGATGGTCAGGATTCCGAGAATGAGGCCGGCATCGCCGATGCGGTTGACGATAAACGCCTTCTGCCCCGCCGCCGCGGCCGCCGGGCGATCATACCAGAATCCGATGAGCAGATAGGAGGAGACGCCCACGAGTTCCCAAAACATAAACATCTGGATGAAATTCGGGGCCATGACAACTCCGAGCATCGAGAACGTGAAGAGGGACATGTAGGCGAAATAGCGGGAGACACCCGGATCTCCCTTCATGTAACCGAGGGAATAGATCTGGATCGCCGCCCCCACGCCTGTCACCACGAGGAGCATCAACACGCTCAACCGGTCGACCACGGCGCCCCACTCCACAACCAGCGGCCCGATGGACAGCCAGATATGCGGAGGAATGACCAGCGCCACCCCGCCCGCGACCGTGAGGAACAGTTTCACCGCCGCCGCGAAGCTGAGCAGCACGGCCCCGATCGAGACTGCGGCGCTCACCGACGGCGAACGCCGGGTGAAGAGCAGGATTCCCGCCACCGCCGCACACGGGGCAAAGAGAAGGATCCAGGTCAGTTGTTCAATCGTCGGCATGTCTAATTCCTCAGCGTCCTGAAGTCATCCAGATTGACCGATTTCCGCTTCCGATACAGCGCCACCACGATGGCGAGGCCGATGGCCACCTCGGCGGCCGCAATGGCGATTACAAAGAACGTCATCACCTGTCCGGAAGCCCCACGCCCGAACCGGGAAAAAGCCACCAGCGCCAGATTCGCCGCATTCAGGTTCATCTCCAGGCCCATCAGGATCAGTAGGGCATCGCGCCTCACGAGGAGGCAGACCAGACCCAGCGAAAAGAGGATGGCGCTGACCGCCAGATAATGGTTCAGCCCGACGATCATGGCCGGTCCTCCCGTTTGGTCAGGACAACAACACCAATCGTGGCCACCAGGAGCAGAACCCCTGTCACCTCGACCGGCAGCAGGAATCGGGCAAACACCGGTGTCACCACCTGGGTCATATCGCCGCGGAAGAGGGTCCCCTGCTCAACCACCGGCCAGGTCGTGCGTTTCAGGGTCGCCCACACCGCAAGACCGAACGCCAGACCGGTCACCGGCCCTCCCACCAGGGCGGGTAGATTCCCAGCCCACCACCGGGTCGGTGTCCTCAGATCCAGTAGCATCAGGACGAACAGGAACAACACCATGATGGCCCCCGCGTATACGAGGATCTGAATAACGGCGAGAAAGAAGGCCTGCAAAAGGATATACAGACCCGCCGTAAAGACGAACACCAGAACCAGGTACAGGGCGCTCACCACGGCGTTGGGGCTGATGATAACCATCAACGCGCTCAGTACGAGCGCCACGCTGAAAAACAAAAACACTGTGTCGTATTCCGTCATGCGCCTATTTCTTCTTCCATTTACAGATCCGATCGTCGTGAATTCCGCCCATCTCAAGGAGTTTTTCCTTATGGAGTTTCATTTGCTCACGGGAATAGGACGCCATGGCGTAATCCTTCTTCAGGAATATCGCCTCCTCCGGGCAGGCTTCCTGACAGAGGCCGCAGTAGATGCACCGTCCCATGTCGATAATGAAATCCTCCGGTTCCTTCTCCACGTTGCCATCGGAACAGATACCAGCCCTGTCGCCGGGCACAACGGTGATGGCCGTTGGCGGACAGACAAACTCGCATAACTGGCAGGCCACGCACTTGACCCGTCTGTCGGGATCGCGGACCAGTGTGGGCACACCCCGGTAGCGTTCCGGAAGAGGCGGCTTCTCCTCAGGATATTGCCTGGTGAAACGCTTCATGGGAATGTGCTTCAGGGTGATCCAAAGCCCCTTGAGGATCTGCGGCATGTAGATCCGGTCCCAGAATGTCAGTTTTGGACGCTCCACGATCATAAATTCGCCTTGCACGCCAGAATACCCGCCACCACCAGGATATTAACCAGGGCCAAGGGTAACAGCACCTTCCAGCCCAACGCCATCAGTTGATCATACCGGAAACGCGGCACCGTCCAGCGGACCCAAATGAACAGGAACAACACCGAGCACACCTTGGCCACAAAGATCAGGACATGGGCCAATCCGACCCAGATATGAACCGCCGGGGCATTGAACGGGGCAAAGGGAAGCGACCACCCGCCTAGGAACAGCGTCGTCACCAGGGCCGATGCCACCATCATGTTCGCGTATTCGCCCAGGTAGAAAAGACCGAACTTTAACGAACTGTATTCAATGTTATATCCGCTTACCAGTTCCTGCTCCGCCTCGGCGAGATCGAACGGCGTCCGGTTGCATTCGGCAAACACGCTCGTGATGAAGATGAAACAGGACAGGGGATTATAGAGCGCCAGCCAGCCGTGCTGCGTCTGATACCCGACGATCACGCCAAGATTCAAGGATCCGGTCTGCATGAAAATCGGAACGAGGCTGAGCCCGAGGCAGACTTCATACGAGATCATCTGCGCAACCGAACGGACCCCACCAAGAAACGGGTATTTTGAATTGCTGGACCACCCGGCCAATGCGATGCCATAGACCGTGAACGAGGCCAGCGCCAACGCAAATAGCATCCCGGCATTCATATCGGACAACACGCACTTCATCGGCCCGATGGCGCTCCCCCACGGAATGACAGCCAGAATCATCAGGGACGGCATGAACACCAGCGCCGGGGCCAGCGTGAAGAGAACTTTGTGGACATGGTCCGGAAGCATATCCTCCTTGAACATGAGTTTCAGTCCGTCGGCGATCGGCTGCAGCACGCCCTGGAAGCCAACCCGGTTGGGTCCAACCCGGTCCTGCATCCAGGCGCAGATCCTGCGCTCGGCCAGAACGGTATAGGGCACGATCGTGAGCAGAAGACCGAAAATCACGCCGATCTTCACAACAATGAACACCCATTCCAGGATGACGGGATCATTCCACATTGAGTGCCACTCCTTGCGGTCCGATCATGTCCAGGGCCAAACCCGAGAGGGCGGGGAAAGTCATGACCATCTGACCGAACACCTCCCCGACACTGGTGAAAGTCTTTCCCCCCGCCTGTTCCAGCAACGCGGACAAGATCCGCCACTCCGGGCGGGCCTGTCCAGGCGACGCCACCGCGGGATAGAGCCGCTGGAGTCGTCCCGCATGATTGATGAACGTGCCCCCCTTTTCCGCAAAGGAAGCCCCCGGCAGGATAACCTGCGCGGCATCCGTCACGGCGTTCGGAAGCATACCGATGACGACCAGCAATTCCAACCGCGCGAGCAATCCGACGTCAAGCCCCGCCGTGGTGACATCCTCACCCATCACGACCAGTGCCTGGATGCGTCCATCCCGGATGCCTTCGGCGATTTCGTGGAGGCGGCTCCCAGGCGGGGTGGCCGCCACTCCGGTCATGCGGGTGCCCTGCATGTTGGGGGTGTGATCCGCCCGCAACAGAAGGTCATCGGCTTTCCCGTTGTGCGGCACCACATCAGTCACCGTCCCCTTCAGCGTATCCGCCAACCGGCTGAACAGGAACGATTCCTCCGTTGTAGCCGAGGCCGACCCGATGAAGGCGATCCCTCCGGCCAGACGGTCGCGGATCGTCATCAGGCGTTTTGCAACATCCGGAATCACATCGGTCCAGACCACAGTGGTGGCCGGTCCCCCGCCTGTCCGCACGAGAGGCGCAGTCAACCTCCGCGCATCGTTGATAAACCGGTAATCGAGCCGCCCTTCATCACACATCCATGTTCCGTTGACCGCCTCGTTGTCACGGGGAGTCAGGCGATAGACCGACTCCTCCCGCGATGAGATGACGATGTTGCAACCGGTGGAGCAATGGGGACAGATGCTCCGGGTCTGCTTGAGGAACCACACCCGCTGCCTGAAGCGGAAATCCACGGAGGTCAAGGCGCCGACCGGACAAAGATCCACGCAGTTCAGGTCGTAGTTCGAGGCCGGCTCATGCCCCGGACAACAGGTGAGCGTGGAACCGCTGCCGCGATTAACGAAGCCCAGGCAATCCTGCTTCACGACATCCCTCATGAACCGGACACACCTCGAACACAGGATGCACCGCTCGTCGTCGAGCATGATTTTGGCGCCCAGCGGGGTTCTCTTCGGTTTCTTCTCCTTCGCCTCGACAAACCTGCTCTCCGCGCGGCCATAGTCCACCGCCAGTTCCTGCAACCGGCATTCCCCCGCCTGGTCACAGATCGGGCAGTCCAGTGGATGATTGATGAGGAGGAATTCCATGACCCCGCGCCTCGCCTCGACGACCCGGGGAGTATGGGTCCGGACTTCCATGCCTTCCACCACGGCGGTGTTGCAGGCTATGGTCAGCTTGGGACTCCACTCCAGGACAGGCGCTCCCGTTGGCGAGGTCCTGACCGTGCCCGCCTCCACCACACACATGCGGCAATTGCCCGCGATGCATAATTCCGGGTGATAACAGAAATGCGGAATCTCCACGCCTATCAATCGGGCCGCCTCAATGAGATTCATGCCCGCAGGGGCCTCCACCACCTTGTCGTTGATCTTCAGCCTGACCATGGCTTCGCTCATGGCCGCCCTCCCCCCGCCGCCCGATCGAAGTCGGCGCGGCAGTGCCGCAGGAATGCCTTCACCGGCCAGGCCGCCGCCTCGCCCAACGCGCAAATCGTCGCGCCATCAATTTGGCCGGCCACGTCCATGAGAAGATCCACATCCTCCGGACGGCCTTTCCCGGTGTGAAGGCGGTGCAGAATCTTTTCCATCCAAAGGGTTCCCTCCCGGCATGGCGTACACTGCCCGCAGGATTCATGGGCATAAAACCGGGCGACACTCAGGGCGCGCCCGACCAAATCATCGCCCTCTTCCAAGACAATCACCCCGCCGGATCCAGCCAGCGAACCTGCGGCCTGAATGGCGTCAAAGTCGAGGGTCACATCAAGTTTATCGGGAGGCAACATGGGCATCGAACTTCCCCCGGGAATAACCGCCTTCACCGGCCGTCCGTTCCGAGTGCCGCCGCAGACCTCGTCTATCAGTTGCCGCAGCGTGAGCTTGCCCATTTCGATTTCATAATAACCCGGCCGTTTGACAGCGCCGCTCACGGACAGGATACGGGTGCCGCAGGAACCCGGCACACCGAATGACCGGAACCACTCGCTTCCGTTCTGAATGATAAACGGAATGGTACAAAGCGTTTCCACATTATTCACCACGGTGGGACAATTGAAGAGTCCCTTCACGGCGGGAAACGGGGGCTTGATCCGGGGATAGGCGCGCTTGCCCTCCAGTGATTCGATCAGACCCGTCTCCTCACCGCAGATATAGGCGCCCGCCCCCCGGTGAATGAACAGTTCACAGGAAAAACCGCTGCCCAGAATCGAGTTGCCCACCAGATTGCGCGACCGGGCCTCCTCGATCGCACGGGCGAGAATTTTCGCTCCGGCGGCAAATTCACCCCGGATGTAGATGTAGGCGACCCTCGCCCCGATGGCGTAACACGCGATCAGAATCCCCTCGATGAGCAAATGAGGGTCGCGATAAATCAGATGCCGGTCCTTGAATGTGCCCGGTTCGCTCTCATCGGCGTTGCAGACCAGGTAAATCGGATTGCCGGAACGACGGTCAATGTATTTCCATTTCACACCTGTCGGAAAACCCGCGCCGCCCCGGCCTCTCAGCCGGCTTTCCGCCACCTCGCGGATCGTCTGTTCAGGTTTGAGTCCGAAGGCCTTGGGCAATGACTGGTATCCGCCGGTCGCGAGGTAATCCTCAATCGAGCCCGTATACTCCGGATTCGACATGGACTTCATCAGCATCCGCCGCTCCAGCGGATGCGCTGGCGGAACAGGCGGCATGGCGGGAGCCTCAACCTGGCCGGTGGCCCGGATTCCGGCGAGAATGCGCTCCACATCGGCAGGCGCCAGGTTTTCATAGAGTTCATCGTTGATCATCATCACCGGACCGGATCCGCAGGAGGCAAGGCATTCGACGGAAGAAACGGAGAACAAGCCGTCCGGGGTCACCGTCTCCGGGGACACGCCCAGGATTTTCTGGAGTTGCTTGAAAATCGCCCCGCACCCGCATTGTTCGCAGGAGACGGACCGGCAGACCTTGATATGGAAGCGGCCCCGGGGCGCTTCGGAAAACATCGGATAAAAGCGGATGAGTTCCCAGACATTGATCGCGGGAATGCCCAGCTTGACCGCGGTCCACTCCACATGTTCACGGCCCAGGAAACCGTCCTGTTCCTGAAGCAGGTGGAGAACCCAGAGAACGGCCGACCGGCGCCGGTCTTCCGGGTAGTGGAGAATGAGTTCATCCATCCTCCGCTCCAACTCTATGGGAACGTGCAAGGCCATATCAGCGGTCACACTCCCCCATGACGAAGTCCAGACTTCCCAGGATCGCGGTCATGTCGCTCAACATGTGCCCCACCGCCAGAGTGGGCAGCGCCTGCAGGTTTACAAACGAAGGAGCGCGGATTTTCAACCGGTGCGGAACGCCTCCGCCCTTGCTGACAATCAAAAATCCCAGTTCGCCCTTTGGATTTTCAGCCGAGAAATAGATCTCGCCCGCCGGCGCGTTGATGCCTTCGGTGATGAGCATGAACTGATGAATCAAGGGCTCCATTTTCGTAAGGACATCGGCCTTGGGCGGCAGGAAGACCTTGCCGTCTTCCACATGCCACGGACCGTCAGGAAGCCTGTCGAGTGCCTGTTCAACAATGCGCTGGCTCTGCCGCACTTCCTCCATGCGGACCAGGAACCGGTCGTAACAATCCCCTACCGACCCCCGTGGTACCTCAAAATCGAATCCGGCATAAGCGCTGTACGGATGCGCCTTGCGCAAATCCCAATCCACACCGCTCGCCCGCAATGTCGGGCCGGTCACACCCAGGTCAATCGCATCCTCTTTTGAGAGAACCCCGATATCCCGTGTGCGTTCGACAAAGATCCGGTTGCGGGAAAGCAAACCATCAATTTCCGCGACCGCCGCGGGCAGGTCCTGAAGAAAGGCGCGCACCCCCGGAACAAAATCCGGAGTGAGGTCGTTTGCGAGCCCGCCAATGCGGATGAAACTGCTGGTGAACCGGGCGCCGCTGAGGATCTCGAACAGGTCCATCACCTTTTCGCGTTCCCTCATGCAGTAGAGGAAAACGGTCATCGCCCCCACGTCCATGGCGTAACTCCCCAGCCCGAGCAGGTGCGAGGCGATGCGCGAGAGTTCGCAGCAGATTACGCGGATGACATGGCACCGGGGCGGCACCTCGATTCCCAGGAGTTTTTCCACGGCATAGGCATACGTCACGTTGTTGGCCAGCGGGGCGAGATAATCCAACCGGTCCGTGTAGGGCAGGAATTGCTGATAGGTCATGTTCTCGGCGATTTTCTCGTCGCCCCGGTGGAGAAAGCCGATATCCGGCGACACGCGCGTGATTTCCTCGCCATCGAGCTCAAGCACCACGCGTAGCACGCCATGCGTGCTGGGGTGCTGCGGTCCCAGGTTGATGATCATACGGTCGCTGTCGGCCATGTCAGATCTCCTCCTTTCGGTGGGGATCCCTGACAAGACGGTCGCGTTCGGCGGCGGTATCGCAAGCCAGCGGCTCACGCCGCGTCGCGCGGGTGGTCCCCGAGGTTGCCACAAAAGGTCCGCCCGCCATGGGGGCCGCTTCGACTGAACCGGCATCCTCGGCCGTGACGGGCAGGTCGGAGGGAAGGCCGGCGACGGGAAAATCCTTTCGAAGCGGATGATGCGGATAGCCATCCCACATCAGAATGCGGCGCAAGTCGGGATGTCCGTCAAAGCAAAGCCCGAACATATCGAAGGCCTCGCGTTCATGCCAATTGGCGGTCGCCCAGATGCCGCTCACGGAATCCACATGGGGATCCTCCTCGGGCACGCCGGTCACCAAACGCAGACGCCGCCCGCAGGAGAACGAATAGAGCAGATAATGGACCTCGAACCGGGGCGTCTCACCGGGAAAATCAACGCCGGAAAGATCGGTGAGCATGTCAAACCCGCCCTCCGTCTTGAGTAACCGGCACGCCTCGGCGATTCGCGTTCGCGGCAGATAAACGCCGGTTTCGCCGCGGAATTCGGGTTGCACAATGGCTTCGCCACCGAAACGGTCTTTCAGAAGGGTGATGGGATCGGGCGACTTCATGGGGTCATTCACCTCGGATAATGATCGGCCCCTTCGTCGCCTCGTCGTCGAGAAGGGCCCCGGCAGGATCTTTCAGCGCGGTGAATCCCTTCGAGTGTTCGATCTTCCGCTGGATGGCCATGAAGCCCTCCAACAGGGCCTCCGGACGCGGCGGGCATCCGGAAACATAGACATCAACGGGCAGGAAATGATCCACCCCCTGCACCACGGAATAGCTGCGGTACATGCCGCCCGTGCTGGCGCAGGCGCCCATGGCAATGCACCACTTCGGCGCGGGCATCTGGTCCCACACCCGTTTGACCACACCGGCCATTTTGTAGGTGCAGGTTCCGGCCACGATCATGCAATCGGATTGCCGGGGTGAAAAGCGCATCACCTCGGCGCCGAAGCGGGAAATGTCGAAACGGCTCGCCCCGGCGGCCATCAGTTCGATCGCGCAACAGGCCAGGCCCATCGGTTGCGGCCAGCAGGAATTCTTGCGGATCCAGTTCACCGCGGCATCAACCCGGGTGACCATGACATGAGCCCCCTCGCCCTTGGGGTCATAGGAGTTCTGGGTCAATGGGCTCATGCGCGCCCTTCCCTGGTGCGGCGGGACGGGCTCCAGTCAAGGGCGCCCTTCTTCCATGCGTACAGATGGCCGACTTCCAGCACCAGCAGGAAGATCACGCCCCCCACCAGCATGGGCCATCCCAGGCCGCCCTGCGCAACCGGTCTGATCAAATCCCGGTACAGTGCCGCCCAGCCAATGAGAAAGACGACTTCCACGTCAAACAGGATGAAGAGCATGGCGACGATATAAAATTTGATGCTGAACCGTCCCCGCTCGCCGATGGTGGGAATTCCGCATTCATAAGGCGTATCCTTGACCTTGCCGTGCGTCCGGCGCGGACCCAGCAGGATAGGCAGGGCAAAGGCGGCAACCGCGAATAACACCGCCGCCACCAGCATGGCCCCCACCTCGATAAACGCCTTATACTCAGGACTGATCAGCACAGATGACCTCTTTAAAAGTTCGGCAAGGATAACAGATGAAGGCGATAGATCAAGCGCGCCCCTCACTGTCAAGCAGTCACCTGACACCGTCACCTAACACAAATGGTTACGGGACGGATTTTTTCGCCGGGGCTGTCTTCGCAGGCAGTTTGTCAAGAAAACGGTCCAATTCTTCTTCGGAGTATGACTTGGGGATTAACGAACGTGCTTTTTCCACATCAGCCAGCACGGCCGCCTCCCGCGGAGTCTGGATCACATAGGGGGTCAGGAATATCAAAAGTTCCTCGCGCGCATTGCTGTCAACCCTTCGTTTGAACAGATTGCCGATCAATGGGATATCTCCCAGAAAGGGGATTTTCTGCTCCGTCCCGGACTTTGTCCGCTGCATCAGGCCGCCGATGACAATGGTCTGTCCGCTGAGAGTCTTGGCCACCGTATTGGCTGAAATTGTATCGATAACCGGGGCGTTGACTCCCTGCGCCACGGGCACAGTCAAGGTTGGATCCAGGGACGAACTCTGTGGAGCGATAATCATTTCGACCGTACCGTCGCTGCCAATGAAAGGGGTGACCGTGAGGATGATTCCCACATCCGTATAGGTGACGGAGTTGATCGGGGCGCCGGAAATCGTATTGTAACTCACGCTGGTGATCAACGGAACGTATTGACCCACCACCACACTCGCCGGTTGGTTGTTTCGCGCCAGAATCGAGGGCCGAGAAAGCACCTCGGCTTTCCCCGCCTGGGCGATGGCCCTCAAGGTCACCTGGAAATCATTTCCCAAAACCTGATACATTCCCGCCCCCACCCCCGCCGTGAATGGAGCGATGGACTGAAGGCTCTGGACCGGAAGACCAAATGCGTTGACAGAGGGCGTATTGGACCCGATGGCCGAACTCAACCCCGAAAGGCCGAAGGCGTTGGCCAGAACTCCCGTCCGTCCACCGCCAAGGGACTTCATCCATCCCCCTTCCATCCCGATATCCAGCGCATCATTGTGGGTAACCTGCAGGAACACCACTTTGATCAACACTTGCGGCTGGGGACGATCCAGATTGGTGACGACCTCCGTGATGGACCGTGTGGTATCATCGTCGGCGATGATCGTGATATTACGAGTGTCCGGATCGTATGAAATCGTGGCATTACCCACGGTTCCATTAAGGTTATACTGCTGAACCGTGCCGGCGCTTGAACCCCGGTTGCCCCCGGAGCGTTGCTGTTGAGCGTACCCCGCCACCGGTATGATCCAACACAGTACAAGTCCGGCCGCGAAACATCGTTTCCATTTCAAGAATGTATTAGTCATTATGATTTTCTCCTGATTTATGCGTATTGGAGCCACTGTTATCGGGATCCGCTCCGCATGGAACTTCCCATCCGGCCAGAATTTCCGACCCCACTGCCGGATAACGTATTCCCTTGATTCTGCTGAATCCTTGTCTGTAAGGGGCTGAGTTGTGAGGAGGATCCCCGCTGGCTTGTGCTGCCCTGGAACATGTCCTGCAAAACCTGCTGGACCTGCTGTGGATCGGCGTTGTCCAGGTGGATCACGCTGACATGCTGCACCTTTCCAGGCGATTCCTTGTCAAGTTCGGCCACCATCTCCCCAATCTGTTTAATCATGTTCCTGGCCGCCGTGACCACCACCGATGACGTGCGCGGATCCGCAACAGCAACGACCTGCTGCCGTTTCTTGGCCCTGTCGGTTTGGGTGCTGGCCGTCACGCCAACCGGAACGGTTCCGCCTCCCTGCCGAAACTGCCCGCCGCGTCCCCCTCCGTAATTGCCGCCAAATCCGAACCCTCCGAAGTGGAGCGGTGCTTGCGTTCCACCCGCCCCACCCTGATCGGAAAATAGTCCCATGAGCAGACTGGCAACTTCCGTCGGATCATGATGCTTCAGGTGGAACACCCTCACTTCCGTCACATCCTCGGCGCTTGAATCAATGGCCCTGATGATCTCCGCCAGGTGACGGATTGTGGCTTGGGTGTCGGTGATCACAACGGAATTTCCAGCCTCATTGGCCACGATAATCGTGTGGGGTGATGTCATCGACGACAGGTCTTTCACCAGTTGGACCGCCTCCACGAAACGGACCGGTATGATCACGGTCATGATCTCATCCGTCTTGGGTATCGAGTCAGGATCCTCGCTGACCTTCACGGGGATGTCTCCGTGGATTGCCTCATCCCGGCTCATAATCGTCAGTGTCCTTCCGTTGCGGATGGCGGCATACCCGTTGCGATTGAGTACTGAATTCAACAGGTCTATGGCTTCCTCTCGCGTCACAGGCTGATTGCTCCACACATCGAGCTTTCCCTGCACCGGCGTGTTCAAGTGTATGATGAACCCCGCGGCGTCGCTCAGATAATTCAAAACCAATTCGATCGGCGCTCCACGGAAATTCAACCGCAGATGATCGGCATCCGTAAAGGAGGCTGCGGAAACGGAGGATGTCAGTCCGGTACCCGCCGACTCGACTTCAGTCGTCTCCGCCGGAAACGCAATGTCATCGTCGTCCGTCATTGCCTGTTCCGCAGCTCCCCCGGCGGGTAAAGCCACCGGGATGGCGGGTGCCGCGGGGAGGGGCTGCGTCGCATCGGCGACCATCTCCCCCCAGGGGCATGCCAACAATAGGACGCTTAGTGTCAAGGTCTTCATTTCAACTCCTGTTCTCTCCGTTGCATCAATTTCTTAAGAACATCGTTCATTTCACCCGTGGAATCGCCTGCCGGTCCCGGCCCCGGCGACACCGAGGCTGCCATGTTCGTGCCCGCCTCGGGCAATGGCTCATCATCAGCCGCCAGCCGCCAACCACCCGGCTCATCATGGATCATCCGGTTCCTCACCCTTAGTTCCACCCGCTTGCCATAGCCTTCCATGGTCACCGAATCCGAAGTGATATTCAGAACGGTGTATCCTGCGATCGTGCCTTTTACTTCAACCACCCGCCGGTTCGTCGGACTCGACCCATCGAAGAAGGCATAGGTGCCTTTTTCATAACTGAGTGTTCCAACCAGAGCAAACATATCCGCCGCCGGCCCTTCGTGTGAATCCCGTTGCAGTACTTTTCGGGAAAGACGGTTGGGGTTGAAAATATTCCGATCCACCACCAGTTTAAATACTGAATCATCCGTTCCGGCCTGCTGGGCGGGAGCTGTCGGACACCCGCCCAAAAGCAAGACCGCGAGTCCGGCACTCCGGCTCAGGGCAGCCATCCGGCTCACATGCGAGTTCCAATGTTCCCGATCATGAATCTGTCGCTTCATTGTTCCTGCCCGCCCGGTGTCAAAACGAGTCCGTTGATACGCATGCCCATAGTCATCTCACGCCCCGTGTTGTCCCGCGATGTGAGATCAACCGCCTCCAACTTCAACGCCATCGGATTTTTCTCCACACTATAAAGCAGATGCATCAGGGCCGCCAAATCCCCGGTGGCATCAACATGGCAATCCCACGTCACATAGTCATCCGAGTCATGCTTCCACTGCGGTGTAATACCCGTGATGGTAACGCGGCTTTCCTGTGCCCAGGCGTCAAACGCCTTGAGTAACTGCTGTTCCGCCATCGAGGTATTGCCGGGCAGCGAGTTGGTGCGCATCTGCTCCCACCGGGCGCGCAGGCTTTGTTCCCGTTGCAACAGGAACGCTCCCTCCTCCACCTGTTTGCGAAGCGATTTCAACCGGACAGCCCGGTCCTTCCAGATTCCCGCCAAGGGTTCGATCACCAGGCGATCCGCCGTAAAAAGGCCGAACGCGAGAATCGTAATGAGGATCAATTTCTGCTGGCGGCTCTCAATTCTCACCGGACCCTCCCTCCCCGTATTGAAACTCAAATGAAAACTGCATGGGCGACCCTCCCCGGATCTGTGCCAGACGGACATCATGCACGTTGTCGGCGGAGCGCAATTGGTTCAACGTCCGCAGTAAAGCCGTGTTGTCACGAGCCGTCCCCGAACAACTCACCATGTTGATGTCACGAATTTCCAGCGTCTTGGCCGTGACGGAGCCATCCTCCGGAAACGCCAGCGAAAGGGATCTCAGAATCATCAGACTGCGGCACGAGTCATCGTACCAGGACCGGTATTGGCGGATTTGCTGCTGCAGAGTCTCCAGTTCATGGACGGTCGGAGCCATACCCGCCCACCGCGTTTCGAGCCAGGCCAGCTGCCATTGCTGGACCCCAAAAGCAGCGGCTGTCAACACGATCAACACCGAAGCCGCCGCAACGGCTGTCCTGACTTTTCCGGAAAGATGCCGGGACACCAGTCGTTTCCAAACCGAAACAGCAGGAGGCAGGAACTCGAAGGGAAGGCGTTGGCCCATCAGATGGCCGGCGGCGAGGCTAAACCCGGGCGTTATCTCCGTGTTCTCGGGCAGGACAGCGCCCCACTCTTCCGCCTCATAGCGGGATGCAATCTCCACGCCCAATCCGGCGGGTTCGAAGCGAGACCTCATCCCCGCAGCCAGTTGTTGTACCGACTCCAATCTGCCGACGATACGAATACGTTTCACCCTGTCTGCCATTCCGGATGGAAGCTGGCCCAGGGTGATGCGAGCCTCCCTCGTCACCAGGTCGGGGCTAACCCTGCCGTCGGTCTCCGTCACGTTCTCCAGCGATCGTAACGCGGCCACCCCACCGTCGCAGGTGATCTGCAACCCGACGCCGGACAAGCCGACGGCCAGGGTCAAAACACCGGCGTCTGTTTCCGATCCGGCGGACTGCAACGCCGAAATGCCGATTCTGAATCCCACGGGCTTGAGTCTGGCCGCGTGAAGGGCCTCCTCCAGACGTTGGAGTTGGGTGGACAACACTCCGACAATCAGGGCATACCGCCCACCCGTGGGTGGCTTCAGATACGAGACCGCCAGGCGCAACGAGGACACATCGCACGGGAACCCCCGTTCGGCCTCGATTTGCAAATAACTGGCCATATCTGCTTCCGCCAATTCTGGCAGTGTCACGGACAACGTTAATACCCATTTCAGCGGCAAGGCGACGACACAACGGCGCTCATGGATTCCCGCGGATTCAACCGCCTTCAGGATCTCACGTCCGGCACCGGCGGGATCGTCGGTGACGGATTCAAGTGAAAGCGGCAGGGTAAAGAACGCATCCGTCCGCAGGGATCCGTTCTCACGGTAAACCAGTGTTCCCTCCAGACACGCGCTGTCCAACACGAGCCCGATCACACCGGACCGCTTGCCACGCTTGGCTCCATTCATGAACATCAGTTGGCTCCTTTTGATTCGTTCTCCAGCACAGCGAGACGCACCGTTTTGCCCAAGGCCCATCCGAGCCGGTTCAGGTCACGGCGATACACAATTCTCGGCACGCCCGTGCTGATATCAAAGACAAACCGCGTGCGGCGATACCCCCGGCCATGAGGTCCCAGTGCCGCGATATCGGCCGTGAATTGGTAACTGCTGGTGGTGATGAAATCGCCTTGGGCCAGCGACTGCACCGCTGTATTGCCGGCCCCGAGCGCATCCACAATCCATGCGATCGAGCCCAGATTTCCGGGATTCCGGAGCCGGTAATCCACCAATTGCCGGGCGGTTGCGAAATCCATGCCGGGCAGGCATGACAACACGGTCGCGCTGGCGGTGTTGATATTTACCCGCCCTGCGATAAACGGCTCCGAACTGGCGGTGATAACACCGGCGATCCGGGCGAATTCAGCCGATGTCATTCCGCTTTGTAAATAAAACCGAAGCAGGTTGTTGACCGTCACCTGCTTGGTGGTCGATCCTCTCCGTCCGTTCGAAACCGGGGCGACAAAACGCTCCAGGATCTGATTCGCCCGGCTTGCACCAAATTGGGCTTGGAGCAGGGGTTGGAGCGCCGCGTGACTGTTCACATTCGTGAGCGATGTGCCGTCGGTATGGCAGTTCGGCTCGCGGCTGAAGACGGTGCAATAGTCCAAAAGCCCGCAGTCAACGCAGCGGTTATGATTCAAATCGGTCTCATTATCGTCCAGGACGCCATTGAGATTGCCATCTTCCCCGACCAGAATATCCATTCCGGCACCGTCGACCAGTCGCAACTCATCCACCGTCTCATACGGTGCGTTCTTGGGGGCGTACCCCATCCCGGCATAAGCCAGGCCGGACAGTCCGGCCCCGTTGGTGTTACGCCAATCCACGATGGCTTGCGCGAACAGCGGCGTCATGTCGGGCAAATTGAGAAGCACATTCGTACCGGAAGAGTTCACGTTCAGCTTGGAGGCCTCGTCAATAAGCGCAAAATACGGCTCCGTCGAATCCCCTCCCGGATTACGTCCGATAATCCAGAAGCGAGAGTCCCCTACTGGCACGGCATCCGCCTTGTACTGGGTCAGATCCGGCAGGGTACCGTTTGTCGCGCACCGTACGAGAACTGCGCCAACATACCGCGCCGCACCCTCTATGGCCTGGTCAGCCGCCATGCCGCACGCCAGGTTGTCGGACGCGCGCAGTTCGCTCGTCATCGCATCCGCGAAATACAACGCGATACCGACCAGACCGAAGGCGATCCACAGCACGATGATCAACACCGATCCGTGATCCGGGCCGCTCCGCGCTATGGAATCGTGTTGCTTCATTCAATTTCCCAGGCTGGAGACGACTTGAAGTTGGTTCGTGACAAACTGCGCCACCATGGGAACGACCATCTCAATGGGCTGCGGGGCGCCAACGACACCGCTGTCTGCGAGTTCAAGTCGGATGCGCACCGCAACCGGCAGGTTCGTGTTACCATCCGATGTATCCCAAGTGTCCATCCATTGGTCTCCATCATAACATTCTACCAGAAGATTCCGGACATTGCCCATCAGCCGTTGGTCGGTCACATCCGGGGTACTCGTGCTGAGGAGGTTGCGCGTGACACTCCGGATGAGATCCTTCCCGCCGGACGCCGTCGGCGTCGCAGAATCCTTCAATTCATAAGTCACCTTTTGGATATCCGCCCACGGCTCGGCATTACCCAGGGCACCCGTCGCCGTATACAGCTCCATCACCGCATCCCGGCTCAGGTTCGGCTCACTAACCTCGCCCGCCTTAAAATTTCCCGACAGGATGCCCGCGGGCTCCATGACGCATAACAGGTCCCGCCGCAGAACCGCAATCGTCCGCTGTATCGGCTGGATCTGGTCCACAATCTCGGTCGTACGGTCCCGCAGCCTCAACGCGGTGAAGAACACCGAATTGATCACGATCATCACGATGGTCATTACCCCGATGGCCAAAACCATCTCGATCAGCGTGAACCCTCGTGCGGTATGGGGCGGACCGTGTTTCATGGTGGCAATACCGACGGCACGCATGCCAGTGTTGTTAGTGTGACGGTATAATCCCGGCCCTGCGCCGAGTATGTCACCTCGGCGCTAATCCATTGCATCGTATCCACCGACCACCTATCGCTCTGCACGGTCCATCGGAATTCCCGTCCGTTTTCGACGACTAGACCGCTCTGGCGTCCGGTGCTCCCGGTCACTACGGTTTCGTTTAACACACGGTCGGCGACCCAGGCGGCCTCGACTTTACGCACGGCCACCTCTCCGGAAAGGCTGGCAAGATGCATGGCCTGGATCGTGACCGGGACCACGATGGCCATAAAGGTCAACGCCGCCAGCACTTCCACCAAGGTGAAAGCACTGTCCATCCGCCGGGGCAGGTTCCTATTTGTTGGTGTCATGAATTTCATAAGCCATCCGGCCTTCAGTCTGGACGAGCCAGAATGAAGCACCCGTCCCATCTTTCACCCTGACCGTTCGAGGGCTGCTTTCATCGACGATGCCTTCCGGCAGGAAACGGATCGCCGGAATCTGCCTCGCCGCCACAGTGTCCGAAGCAGACTCTTCCACCTCCACCTGCAGCCCGCTGTCCACCGCGAACTCCTCGGCACGGGCATCCGTCATCCCAGCGGTGTACTCCTGTTCCAGTCCGTAGCTTCCCTTCTCCTCGTCTATCCACAATCTCATCGGCATACCTTCCGAGATGGCGCGGCTCTGGCCGGCATGGGTCAACGCCAACAGCCGCCGCACTTCCGAATCCAGCGTCCTGCCCCGGAGGAAGGTCCCGAGCGTCGGCACGATCAGCGATGCGGCGACCGCCAGTAACGTCAGCACCAGGATCAGTTCGATGAGTGTGAATCCGCGTTGCATGACGGCCTATTTTTTCAACGTCCAATTACTGACATCGTCATCTGTTCCGGCCCGGCCATCCGGGCCGGGGGACACGAGATCGAACGAATTGGGGTTGTGGCGGCCCGGGCATTCGTAACAATAATCATTGCCCCACGGGTCCTTCGGAATCGAGTCCGATTGCAGATAAGGGCCGTGCCAATGGATGGCGTTTCTCGGCTTCTCGATCAAATCGACCAACCCGCCCCGCCCCTTGGGGAATGAACCCATGTCGACCTCGTATGCCGCCAACGCCGTCTTGAAGGCGGCAACCTGGGTTTCGGCGGCCGTGACGCGGCCGCGTTCCGTGGTGCCGGAGAATTTCGGCAGGACCACGGCGGCCAGCAGGCCTAAAATGACCAGCACCAGAAGCAATTCGACTAACGTGAAGCCACTGCGCGACCCGCGCGAATAACGGCCTCGGATTTCATCTGTTCCATTCATATTTTCATCTCCGTTCTTGATGTTTATTTTATGTATTGTTGCAGGGTGAAAATGGGTAGCAACATGCCGATGAATATCGTGCCGATGAAGGCGGCCACCACAAAGAGCATCAGGGGTTCGGCGAACGCCACGGCCATCCTCAATTGCCGGTCAAGGTCGCTTTCCGTAACAGCGGCGATACGGATGAGTTCAGCATCCAATCGCCCGCTTTCCTCGGCGACAGACACCATTTCCAGCACCGATCCTGGAAACAGGCCTTTGCAACCGGCCAGACTTTCGCCCAGGCGTCCGCCTTCCTGAACCCGTTCGATCGAGGCGGACACCGCATCCACCAGGATCTGGTTACCGATGGATTTTCGGGCCACATTCAGGGCCTGTACCAGCGGCACTCCCGCGCCCAGAAGGGTTCCCAACATCCGACAGAAACGCGCCATCGCGAACCGGGCGCTGATCGGTCCGACTACCGGCGCCCGCAACATCACACCCTCCCACACCCGGCGTCCCTTCTCCGAAGCCACCCAATGGCGGATCAGAAAACCGGCGATACACAACCCGGCTACAATGAAAAACCCGTACGCCCGCACGATGCCGCTCACCGCGATGATGATCTGGGTGAGCACGGGAAGCGTCCCGCCGAATCCCTTGAACAGTTTCTGAAAATTAGGAATAAAGAACACGAGCAGAAAGACCAGCACACCCATTGCGAGAACCACCAGGATACACGGATAGAGCATGGCGCTGGTGACCTTGGATCGCAGTTCCTTTTCACGGGACTGAAAATCCGCGATTTGCGCGAGCACCACATCCAGGAACCCGCCGGTTTCGCCAGCCTGCACCATGGCGACGTAGACGCGGGGAAATACATCCGGCGACTTCGCCATCGCGTCCGCCAGCGACATGCCGTCAATCACCTGGTCATGGATTTCCTTCCATTTTTTGGCGGCCACAGGCGTGGAGGCCTCCCGGCAGAGAATCACCAGGGCACGACTTAAGGGTACACCCGCCGCCAGCAGGCTGGACAGCAGCCGAGTGAAGTTCTCCAACACCCGCGCGGGAATTTTTTCCGGCTTCAGCCCTTCCATCACCTTGTTGAGCGCGGCTGGAAGGGCCACCTCTTTCCCCGCCTCCGCCGCACCAGTGGTTTCCAAGAGGCTCACCAGTCGCAACCCGCGCGATTCCATCTGGCGGAATGCATCGGGACGCCCGACGGCTTCGATCCGACCTTCCGTGAGCGAACCGTCGGTTTGCAATGCCTTGTATTGAAAAATGGCCATGTTACGTCTGTGGGGTGGCTTCCGGCGGCAACTCATCACTCCTGGCGCGTTCGACTTCCCTGGCCGTCGTCACGCTCAACACTTCCTCAACCGTCGTGATCCCGAGCCGCACGAGTCGCCAGCCGTCCTCAGCCAGGGTTCGCATGCCCGCACGACGGGCCGCATCACGGACCTGGTCTGTCGAAGCATGATCCAGAATCATTTGGCGGATGACGTCGTCGCTGTCCATCCATTCAAAGATCGCATGCCGACCGTGGAAACCTGTGTTCCGGCATTCGCGGCAGCCGACCGAACGGTAGATCACGGTCCCGGCGGGTATGCCGACCTTCGCTTTAAACGCCAGCGCCGTCGGCGACGGGTCCGGCTGCCGGCAATGCGGGCACAACACACGGACCAACCGCTGAGCCAGCACGGCCTCGAGTGACGATGCCACGAGATAGGGTTCGACACCCATGTCAATAAGGCGGGTCAAGGCGCCGGGCGCGTCGTTCGTGTGCAGCGTCGAAAACACCAGGTGACCGGTAAGCGACGCCTGCACGGCGATCTGCGCGGTCTCACGGTCGCGGATTTCCCCGATGAGAATCACGTCCGGATCATGCCGGAGAATGGACCGCAACCCACGTCCGAAGGTCAAGCCGGCCTTTTCAGAGACCTGGATCTGGTTGACCCCCTTGAGTTGGTACTCCACCGGGTCCTCGATCGTGATGATCTTGCGGACCGAATCGTTGATCCCGGCAAGGGCCATGTAGAGCGTCGAGGTCTTGCCACTGCCGGTGGGGCCGGTGACCAGAACAATACCATGCGGAAGATTAAGGACACGCTGGAAACACTCCTGCTCGCGCCGATCCATGCCAAGATCCCTCATGCCGCGCAACGTGGCATTTTGACGGAGCAGCCGCATGACGACCGCCTCGCCATGCAGCATTGGAATGACCGAAACGCGGATATCCACTTCGCTTTCGGCGACGCGGATCTTGATGCGCCCGTCCTGCGGAAGGCGTTTCTCGGCAATGTTCAAATGACTCAGGATTTTGACGCGGGACACGATGGCGGGCTGGAATCGTTTGAGTTGCGGGGGTACGGGAATGTCCTGCAACACGCCGTCGATTCGGTAGCGGATGCGGAATTCGTCCTCGAACGGTTCGAGATGAATGTCGGAGGCCCGCAATTCAATTGCATCGCGCAACACTTGGTTAACAAAGTGGATGATGGACGCCTCGTCTCCCGCCGAGGCATCGAGATTCGTCCCTTCCGAATCATCGTCCACCACCTCGAAGCCTTTTTCCTCACCCAGCGTGCTGATTGTATCCGCGCCGACGCCAAGCCACTTTTTCATTTCCCGTTGAATGGCGGCGCTGGGAGCCAAGACCGGCTTGAGATTCAGCCCCGTCAGGGTTCTCAGCGAGTCGAGGCCCTGCGTGACGAACAGGCGATGGGTGGCCACTTCGACCGTCCGGTTATTATGCCTCAGGGGAAGCAATTCCTCCTTCAGCAGGAGGCGGGCGGGAAAGCGGGCGAGAAGCTGACGGTCCGGTTCGATATCGTCGAGCGTTTCATACTCAAGATCGTATTCCTTCGCCAGCCAGCGGAGGACCTCGTCTTCATTCCGAAGGTTCGCCCCGCTACGCCGCAAGGCGTCGGCATCCGACAACGAAAGTTGCCGGATCGCGATCATGCGTTCCAGCAACTCCGTCGTCAAGGAATCCATCGGCGGAACATCTGCCATGGTTACCACCGTCAGTTGAGTAATCCCATGAGCACAGCCTCGGCTTCCTGGCGCGTCGTAAGCACCTTGCGGAGAGCGTCCTGGGCGGCCTCAAGTTTGGCCTGTTTATCGGTGTACGCGGCACGGTATTTATCGAGCAGATTCTTGATCTGCGCAGCAGGCGCACTGGCGTCAACCGCTTTCTGCAACGCGTCGGCTTCCGGACTTGGCGCCCCGAAGCCGCTTCGGCGTCCGGTGTTATTCTGACCACTCCGCATACCCATGCCAGGGAATCCCACATCCCGGCGTGCAT
>Ga0118677_10004015_pt1 | contig 27178 bp, 20 predicted proteins | sample AliMusrvi5mmetaG_FD_86154 | JGI IMG/M metagenome (GOLD analysis project Ga0118677, IMG submission 86154) | reverse complement strand
TTGATTTATGTACTATGTCCAAAAATCTTAATGAATTAACATGTAGTTATCCCGAACTCAGGTTAATAAATGCTGCTAATGGTTCTATCGTAGAGATATATAATTCTATTGGACAAAAACTACTTGCCAAACAATTTACTAGCACTATAGCTGAATTGGATGGTAAGTTTGCTCCTGGAGTTTATTTGTTAACCATTAGCAACTCCGGAAAAACCATAAAAACAAAGGTTGATTGTATTCAATTAAAAAACATCCTTTTAATAATATTTTGAACACATAAAAACTTGGCTTGTTTGTAATAATAATACCCCAATTACCTTTCGTGTAGCCAACCAACAATGGAAGCAATAGCGAAGATTCGTAGCGTGTATATATGAGTTACGTCATGCAAAAAATACTATCAGAATGAGAGTAAAATCAGGTAAGCAAAACATATTTATCCTTTGCTGCACATTTTTGATTGTTGTAACCTCCTCCTGTAATAATCAAAGTCAATTAAATAAGGGGAATAAGATAGTTCAGGCTAAAACTAATATTCAACCCTTTGAAAGTAGGAATGACACCATAATGTTGAAATATACAACAGGAGTTCGTTCAATTTTAGAAGATAGTAAAGGAAATATTTGGTTTGGTAGTTACAACGAAGGAGTGTGTTTGCTTCGTAATGGGGAGTTCCAATATTTCGCAACAGAAAATGGATTAAGACCTATGAACTTGCAGGGGATGAATCCTATACTCTCTCTGAGCTCGCTGCGGAAATTTCGAAACAGTCGGGAAAGGAAATCCCATACAAGAACCTGCCCGAAGCCGACTATGCAGCTATACTACAAAGCTTCGGATTACCCGAAGGATTTGCCAGGGCAATTGCCAGCTGGGACACTGGAGTATCCAAAGGCGATTTGCTGGATGAAGGCCGGCAGCTATCAGGACTGATTGGCAGGATAACTACCCCGCTTAAGCAGTCGGTTGCTGAGGCTTTGTGTGCTCATTAAATATCTGTTTATCAACCGGCTGAAATCGGTTGAACCCTACTGCAAACCATATCAGGTTATTCTGTATCCTACCATCTAAGAATAGTGTAATAGATGTAGCAAAAATTATAAAAGTGCCCGAAAGATATCATTTCGGGCACTTTTATTTGAGTAAAATTTGAGATTATTTGACCCTCCTTGACTTTGTATAATTCTTTACAAAATTCATTTACTAATAGAAAATTTCAGTAGTTTTAGCTTCCATATAATCACCAGGTTTTTTGTTCTATATATTTGTATATTAATCATTTAATTAGCCAGGCATTGTTGTTTTCAAAATATATCTGCTGTGTAATACATCCAACTCACATTAACTTATTATGAAAAAAATTATTTTGTCGGTATTACTGTTTCTGGCATTATGCCCGGCAACCCTGTTACAGGCACAAATCGATGAAAAATTAAAAGAGGATATTCGCAAAACCGGCTTAGTGCATCGCCCCCTGCCGCTGGACTACAGCAAATCATTCGAATCTTTTGGGCTGAACAAAAAAGTTCTGCATTCCGATTTGCTTTGTGATATGGAAAATCTCGACGGCTGGTCACACAAAGGTATCGGAAGCATATCGCTAACCAACGAAAGAAACATTTCAGGAAAACACAGCTTGCATCTGGCTGCCCCTACAACATATCCGCAATTTTTAAACTGGGGTTTGGGGTTTGGCACCTCCATGGCCAGTTTCGATGTTGGCGGGTTAAACTGGGAAAAATACAATCGCATTAAAGTGTACATCTACCCTGATTGTGAAGGCGCCCGCAGTATCTATCTCAATTTGTATGTTGAGAATGATGGTAAAATCAAGGTACCGGATAAATATGGCCGCGAGGGTTATCATGAAATGAATTTAATAAACAGGCAGTGGAACGAATGTTTTGTTGAAATGTCGGAGCTCTCCCGCGATAAAGTTACCAAGTTGTCGTTTGCCATCGAGGTCTTCGGGAGAGAACGCACAATGGGCGATTCACTGAAATTTGATATCGATGCAGTAACTCTCGAAAAAGTGGAAAATCCCGAGGTGGTAAGTGGCTGGATGCCGGCACCAAACCGGATCATCTACTCCACCTCAGGTTATGGAACAGAAAGTGAAAAATCGGCCATAACAACAGTACAAAATCACGATGGCCGATTCCAATTGGTGGACAATGGTTCATCCGGGGTAGTTTACGAAGGAAAGGTCAATAAAATGAAAACCAACACCGGAAATTATGAGACCGTCGATTTCAGTGATTTTAAAAAAGAGGGGCAATATTATCTGCGTGTTGGAAATATCGTCAGCAAACCGTTCTACATCAATCCTGATATTTGGGATGACTCTGCCTGGCGGATGCTGAATTTTGTATTTTGCGAACGTTGCGGCTACCCGGTTCCGGGGAAACACGGGGTTTGCCACACCGACCTGAACGGAATCCACAAGGGGAAACTGTTTGCACTGAACGGTGGCTGGCACGATGCAGCCGATATGTCGCAACAGGTATTGCAGTCGGGCGAATTGACCGTTTCGCTACTGGAAATGGCAAAAAATGCCAAAGAAAAAAACAATATCGAATTACATCAACGATTAATGGAAGAAGCCGAATGGGGCATCGATTTCATTCTTAAAACCCGGTTTGGCGATGGTTACCGTGCACAAACCTGGGGCACCAATTTGTGGACCGACGGTTATATAGGTACGAAGGACGATTCTACCAGGCGTCGCAGAGTGCGTGTTCATGACCGGGCTTTCGAAAATTTCCTTTTTGCAGGAATCGAGGCATATGCTTCCATGGCAATTGAAGATGATATCATGCTTAAAGAACATTTATTTAAGGTATCTAAAGAAGACTACTCGTTTGCCCGCGAGCGTTTCGATAAACAGGGTTTTGCTGAACTGAGTGGCGGTGGCGGTGGAGATCATGCGGCGATGGCTTCCAACAGCCAGGTAATGGCTAATATTTCATACAGCGCGAGTTTACTGTATCGTTTAACCGGAGATCCGTATTATGCCGATCAGGCAGCCAAAGCCATCCGATATACCCTTGATTGCCAGCGTACCGAACCGATTAACGACAAGGACAAGCTGCGCGGTTTCTTTTACCGCGATCTGAATAAAAAATCGATTGTTCATTTCACCCACCAGTCGCGCGACCAGGTGTATATGCAGGCATTAACGGCGCTCTGTGAAACACAGCCCAACTATCCGGATTATAACCGATGGAAAGAAGCCATCGTCCTATATGGCGGATACCTGAAAACTATAATGCAATATGTTCAACCGTATGGAATGGTTCCCAGCGGGGTTTATAACATCAATGAAATTAAGGATTCCGTGAATTTTTACAAAATACAGGTGGGTATTTCCGGTGGAGTTGCAAAAGATTTTAAAGAGGAGCTCCAAAACGGAGTTCGGTTGGATAATGAACACTACTTGCGGGTGTTCCCTGCATGGTTTTCTTTCAGAGGAAATGCCGCTGTGCATATGGCCACAGGAAAAGCTGCCGCCCTTTGCGGTAAATTTCTTCACGACAAAGAGCTGCTGAATATTGCCGAGCAACAATTGTTCTGGATTGTAGGTAAAAATCCGTTCGGGCAATCGCTCATCTGGGGCGAAGGGTCTAATTATCCTCAGCTTTATACTGCTTTGCCGGGCGAAACTGTCGGAGCCATTCCTGTTGGTATGGAATCGAAATTCAATGAAGATACGCCTTACTGGCCCCAGTTTAATACGGCTACCTATAAGGAGGTGTGGACTTCTTCGGCGTCAAAATGGCTCTCGCTGATTGCAGAATTTTAAAAAACAAAGGTTAATTAACAAAGAGAATAAATATGCTCTATCATAAATTTGGCAAAACGAATGAAATGGTTTCCATTCTTGGTTTCGGATGCATGCGGCTTCCACTTTTACCGGGAGGTGATCCATCGAAAATTGATGAGGAATTATCAACCAAACTAATCCGGTATGCCATTGATGAAGGAGTAAACTACATTGATACAGCCTATCCTTATCATGGCAAAGGAATGGGTTCAGGTGGACAAAGCGAACCTTTTGTTGGCAAAGCACTAAAAAATGGTTATCGGGATAAAGTAAAAATCGCTACCAAGCTTCCGAGTTGGCTGATTAAAACCCGAACAGATATGGATAAGTATTTAAACGAACAATTAAATCGGCTTGAAACTGAAACGATCGATTTTTACCTTGTTCATGCCTTAAATAGTACACTGTGGGAAAATGTCAAAAAAGCTGGTATCGCTGAGTTTTTAGACCAGGCAATTCGGGATGGGCGGATTAAACATGCCGGATTCTCTTTCCATGATAATCAGGAGAATTTTAGTGAGATAGCAGATGGATATGATTGGTCATTCTGTCAAATACAATACAATTATTTGGATGAGGAATTTCAGGCCGGGAGAAAAGGTCTGGACTATGCCGCAAATAAAGGATTGGGTATAACCATTATGGAACCTCTCAGAGGTGGCAAGCTTGCTGCAAATCTTCCTGAGGCAGTTCAAAATGTTTTTAAAAATGCAAATCCGAAATGGACTCCCGCCGAATGGGCTTTAAGGTGGGTTTGGGATCATCCTGAAGTAACTTTGCTGTTAAGCGGCATGAATAGCATGGAACAGGTAGTTGAAAATATAAAAATAGCTCAGACTGCTACAGTAAACTCATTTACAGCCCGGGAGAAAGATTTCATTGAAGAGGTTAAGAATGTTTACAGGCAAAGGCTAAAAGTAGATTGCACAGCTTGTAACTATTGTATGCCCTGCCCGTCAGGTGTAAATATTCCGGGTTGTTTTACTTTTTATAACAACTATTCCATGTTTGGCAGGGAGGAATTGTATCACCGTATGTTGCAGCCGGAACAAAGGGCTTCCGCTTGTACCGAATGCGGCCAGTGCGAAACGCAATGTCCCCAATCCATTGCGATTATCGGAGAGCTGAAAAATGTGAAGGCCATTTTTGAACCCGTTGGAGAAAAGTTTTAAATGGATAATTTGGTCGGCTAATCCATCATAGTTTCGGTCAGGCCAATTCAATAAGGGTTATTTCAGGCAACATACCCAAACGCCCTTGATAACCAATAAAACCATAACCACGATTGACATAAAGGTATTGGTTTTCATCCTGATACAAACCTGCCCACTGTTTATACACATATTGAACAGGACTCCATTTAAATCCGGGAATGTCAATACCAAATTGCATGCCATGCGTATGGCCACTCAAGGTTAATGCAATATCCCGATAATCTTTCCGGATTTCGGTTTCCCAATGGGAAGGATCGTGACTAAGTAAGATCTTTGTCTGCACATCAGCATTCTCCAGACCAGCAACGGCATTTTTCATGTCGCCATATTTGGTAAAGCCTCTGGCTCCCCAATTTTCAACTCCAATAAGTGCAATTTCTTGCTTGTTTCGTTCCAATAAGACATGTTCATTGACCAGCAGTCTCCACCCTAAATCAGCATGATGTTGCTTTAGCATTGCCAGGTTCTCTTTTTTTTGCTCTTCAGACGGCCACGTAACATAGTCGCCATAATCGTGATTCCCCAAGACAGAATAAATACCCATTGGAGCTTTTAATTGACTAAATATCTTCAAATAAGGAACAATCTCATCTGCCCGTTCATTTACAAGGTCCCCCGTGAATAAAATCAGATCGGGCTTTTCATTCATGATCGTATCTACACCCCTGGCTACAGCAGTCGGATCATCAAAACTCCCGCAATGAATATCTGAAATTTGAATGATCCGCAATCCTTTAAATTCTTCCGGCAAATTCTTTAATGATACCTTCACCCGAATAAGCTGGTATCTATACCGATTACTTATTCCGTAAACCAAACCTGCAGACAGCACACCTCCTATTAACAGAGCCATTTGGGAGATAAAAGTAGACCTGCCGATAAACCTCGAACCTTCAGGCGGAATACCTAATGGATGATTTTTAAACGAACAAAGAAAGCTAACCAGATTGGGAATAATCAAAAGAATATCAGCCGATAACATAATTACTCCAACAAGTAGTTTACCAACAAATATGACAATAAAAATATTCACAAGATATTTTAACGAAATCGATGGCCAAACGCTCCTTCCATAATGGGGGAAAGCATAAAGACTCCACAAGGCTGACAGCGATAAAATCAAATATAGCAAAAACAACCACCCGTGAAGATTGCCATTTGTATGCCGTATAACATTGCGTACGGCAATAAATGAATAATATTCAACGATAATTACAAAAAAACCAAAAATCAAAAGTTGTTTACTAATCATGTTTCTGTTTTCATTTCGGGTTCAATCAATTCCATAATTTTCTCGTTTTACTCAAGTTGCAGATAAACACGCCTTTCAAGGAAGCTTCAACATTAACAAACCGGCCATGTAAATGGTTGTCTTAACTGAAAGAAAAGGCAAGTTGCAGACATATTAGTTGAAAACACGACCTGATTTTGCAACTAAGTAATAGGAATAATTTAATCTTTTCCTGTAATTCAGAGGACCGCATAAAGGCACATTTATAGTCTCAGCGAAAAATACAGGCTACTTCAAGAATGCCTTAAACCATAAACCTGAATCTTTAATTGTTCGTTTCAAGGTATTAAAATCAACATAAACTAATCCAAACCGAGTTCTGAATCCTTTGTCCCATTCGAAATTATCAGTTAATGACCACACAAGGTACCCATTTACATTTACCCCTTCATCTTTTGCTTTCAACAGGGCTGCCAGATGATCTTTAAAGTAAGCGATACGTACCTGATCGTGAACTTCTCCGTTTTCAAGCTTATCTACGACACAAGTTCCATTTTCTGTCACAATGATGTTTTTTATACCACTGTATTTACTGAATTTTTTTAGTATAGAATACAACCCATCAGGATAAATCTCAACATCAAGCTCACTGGCAGGCACGCCTCGTTTGGATGCAGGGACCTGGTTTGCACGAACTCCGGGAATCATAGACCTTTTTGCAATAGTCCTGAAATAATACTGAACACCAATAAAGTCAAAATCGAAGGCCATTCGTTCCTCATCGCCTGGCTCAAACAAGTTTCGCATTTTCTTTAATATTGGAAGAGTATCTTCTGGATAACCAAGCCCCAGAGTTGGTTCAATAAAGAGCCTGTTGATGAGAGCATCCAGCCTTTTTGCAGCTTCAATATTTTTCTTCTGATAATCAACAGGCTCAATCCAGCTAGTTACAAAAGCCGTTCCGATATTTGCTCCCGGAACATTTTTACGAATAATCCGGCCTCCTTCAGCATTGCACAACACGGAATAGTGGACAGATTTCATGAATGCATTGAGGTTCTTTCTTCCCGGTGCAAAATGTCCCTGCATATAACCCATACCTGTGTACGAAAGCTGTTCGTTGATAACCATCCAGTTTTTTACTTTGTTCGCATATTCACGTGTTACAACTTCCACAAACTCCGAAAACCAACCGATAATTTGGCGATTGGCCCATCCGCCTTGAGTCTCCAATACCTGTGGCATATCCCAGTGGTAAATCATAACCCAAGGTTCAATGTTTTCCGAAATGCATTTATCAATAACTTTGTGATAAAATCCGAGACCGTTGCGGTTAACTTCCCCTGTTCCGTTTGGTATAATTCGTGGCCAGGAAAGCGAAAACCGAAACACTTTAAAGTTCATCTTCTTGATCAACTCGATATCTTCAGCAAATCGGTGATAGAAATCTGTCGTAGTATCCGCACTTTCACCTCGTTCAATTTTGCCATGAATACGAGAAAAATGGTCCCAGTTAGACTCACTTTTGCCATCGACATTCCAGGCGCCTTCAGTTTGGTATGAAGCTGCAGCAACTCCCCATTTAAATTCAGGTCCAAAATCAGCTTTTGTAAATTCAGATTTTGATTGAGAGAAAGTCAAATGGATAGCTTTAATTGAATTGTTCAAAAACAACAACCCAGTGCCTGTCAGACCTGATTTAATGATCCAATCTCTTCTGTTCATATTTTTGTCGCAATGTCAATTTCTAACGATAGGCTATCTGTATAGAACTAAGTATGTGAGGATTGTTATTTGATCGATTGGATTTCCAGGAGCACCTGGCTATCAGAATTAATTAATCTGACTTAAAATATTTTCAGATATGAGCAACTGATCTGAGGAACAGTTTAAATACTGCCAGCAATTCATACAGTTGAAAAAAAAATGAAATATCAAATAATTATTCACACTCAAAGAAACCAAACTAGTTAGTTTTATTGAAACCTGAAGATTACCTAATATATATGGTGTCTGACCAGAAAAAAATGACTGAAAAGATTGAAAAAACAATTATTAAAACCTCCCTTAAGTTAATTCAACCATTTTGCTATCTTAGATCAATCCAATAAAGCCGAAAAAAATTGGTAAATTAATCCAACAGATCACCCAACCCAGTCATCCTGAAGATATTCTCAACATCAGCACTGGAACTTTCGATTTTCAGCATATAACCCTGTCTTTTGACATCCTTTACAGCCATCAAAACCATCCTGATTCCAAGCGATCCGATAAATTTCACTTCCGAAAAATCGAGTATTACATTTGCCTCCAGGCCATTCAGCAGGGCAAAAAATTTCACCTCTATGTTGGAGACATTGGAGCTGTCCAACCTCCCTGAAAAAGCAATTTTCAATAATGATTCATCAGATTGAAGAACTTTCATATAAATTATAGTTTAAATTTTAGAACCTAAAGTCTCGCTTGTTGGTAATTGGGTGGAGAGAGTGTTAGTTGATAACCATGATCCCAATTATTATTTTGCAAAACGCGTTGTACGTTGATTTCAAATATCTTGCGAATAATAATACGGGTCAGATCCGGGTAATTAACCTTAACCTTCTCATCTGAAGCAAGCCAGTTAGCTATCTTTTTAAGATGTTTTTGTTTCAAATTTGGAATAACGGGTACACCCATTAATTTCAAAGCAGCGGCATTGCATTGTTGTTCATACTGCCCCTTCATGGGAATCACCATGAGTTTTTTATTTAAGTAAAGTGCTTCCGCTGGTGTTTCAAATCCGGCTCCACATAAAATACCTTTCGATTTAGCCATATCGGCTACAAATTCATCATTTGTAATCGGCTTGACAAAAACATTGCCAACCTGATAGGCTTTATCTATATGTTTGGAAAATATATGCCAGTTACTATCCTCAAAATTGGAAAGCTTTTTCACTAAACGTTCGTCATCATACGCGGGCAGGTAAACAGTGTAATAATCTTGTTCTTCTATTTCGCATTTTCTCACCTGACTCCTGATAACCGGAGTAAATATATTTTCGTTGTAAGGCTGAAAATGAAAGCCGATATGCATCATTGCCGGAGCATAATTTCTTAGAATAAACCTGCCAAAATGATCTTTCTCTTTAGGGAAAGGGATACTTGGACTTAGCAATGATCCCTGATGACTTAGCCCAATACAGGGAACCTTCTTTTTAATGCAGGCCCAGGCTGAAACTGGCTCAAAATCATTGATCACAAAATCGTAGTCTTCAACAGGAAGTTGCGCTATTTCACGTTTCAGATTTGTATAATTAGCATTGATGTAGGTATTCCACATGTCTATTCCGCCATTTTTGCCAAACCAAAAACTTAAACCCTTAAACCGGTATTTAACCGGAACACCAAGTTCAACATCACATTGTGTTCCACTGACCAGAATGTCACATTGGCAGTAATCCTGCAGGTAAGGAATAATCTCTCTTGCACGACTGATATGGCCGTTTCCGGTTCCCTGAATGGCATATAAGATCTTCATTTTCGAAATTTTTAGTTTATCGTTACTGTCATCCTTTCGTAAAAAGACTCAAATCAAAATATATTCACAAAGAAATACATCAGAGTCTATCTGGTCATTATTTGCGGCTGGCAATTGGCGAATTGCGGTTAAATAAAATTTCAGTTGCACCTAGCTGATTCACTTAACATTGATTGGATAAAGGAGAAATAATCCGGAAATACAGCTACAAAAAGCAATTTGCCAATTGCATACCCATCAATATTCAATTCGCCTATACCAACCAACTCTAATTCAAAAATTCTTTTAGAATTGCAGCCTAATTATGAAATTCAACCAACATATTATTAAACAACTCTTTAACCTTTGAATCAACCATCTTTTCATGTTCTGCAACGACCATTTCCGTCTGTTCAACAAAATCATTCCGGTAATTAAAAATCCGCCATTCTCCCAGATTGTACTCCAGAGAAGTAAGATTTTCAATCCAGTCTCCCGAATTCAGATAATTCACTGTGTGATTTTCAACCTGAATCGCCCTCATTTCCGGTTTATGAATATGGCCGCAAACTACTGTGTCAATCCCTTTCCGTGCTGCCACAGCTGCAACGGTATCTTCAAAGGCATTGATATATTTCACAGCACCCTTGACCGATTCCTTAATCTTTTTAGAGAATGAGGTAGGTTTTAAATTGAGATCGAGCATACGTACCAACCAATTCACAGCTGTATTTAGCCAAACTAAAAAATCATATCCAATTGCCCCCAATTTGGAAAGCCACCTGGAATGCTGCATCACAACATCAAATACATCGCCGTGAAAAATCCATACCGACTGACCATCAAGTTCGAGTTTCAGGTCATTAAGAATCTTAAGCCTGCCAATTTTCATCCCGGTAAACCTGCGAAACATTTCATCATGATTTCCGGTAATGTAATATACTGTACACCGGTCTGAAGAGAGGCCAATCAGGTGTTTGATCACCTTAAGGTGGGATTTTGGAAAATAGCGCTTTTTAAATTGCCAGATATCAATTATATCACCATTTAAAATCAGTGTCTTAGGTTTGATACTTTTCAGATACTTTAATAATTCACCCGCCTGACATCCCGCTGTTCCCAGATGAACATCTGAAATTACTACCAATTCAACTACCCGTTTTTCATCCATGTTAGTCGTTAATTTTATCCACGCTAAGAAACTGATAACGAATTACGGATTGATTACAAAAACATTAAGTCTTGATTACATTTTGTCGTGTCTGGTAATGATGTGATTAGGGAAGCTCTATAAAACTTTATAAAATATGGTAATACGCAATATCAGAAAAAAATCTCAGTTGATTTTTTGGTTTTGTTTTATATCTTCATTCGCCTTTGCAATAATGGAATCACCTGCTTTTAGGTTTCCAAAAATCTCGATGTTCCCATTATCCTCATTGCCTGTGCTGACATCAACCAGGAGAGCCAGATGATTTTCTACCTTTATGATGTATTTCTTTTCTGTTGAAATTATTACGGCTGACTGAGGAACAACAAAGGCATTTTGATGTCCATTCAGTGAAAGCAGGATCTCAGCATACATACCGGGCATTAAAGTTTTATCAGTATTTAATACATCGATTTCAACGATCTCACTCCTGTATTTCTCATCAAGACTATTTGCCTGACGGGCGACTGTCCCGGTAAACGTCCTGCCAGGTATTGCATCGCTAACAAAAGTAATTTCCTGGCCCGTTTTTAATTGTGTTACAAAAGTTTCGGGCACATTTGCCTGCAACCTCAGTTTAGCTACCTCCTGTAATTCCAGCATCGGCTTTGCATCTGATTTACTTCCAACGACCACAAGGGCTCCGGGGTGGATATTCCGTTGGGTAATCGTTCCGTCAAATGGAGCTCTTACAACCAGGTAAGCTTTCATAGATTCAGTAGCCATCCAGCTTGCTTTTACACTATTGGATAAAGCACTGTCCGACTGCATTTTTGACCGTGCGATTTGCAGATCATTTGGTGAAACAGCCCCCTGTGTTTCAGAAGTTTTTAGTAATCTGGAATATTGATCTTTACGCTCAATATAAGCCGAAAGTGCATCAATATATTTTTCATGAGCTGCAATATCATTTTGTTCAATATCAGGGGCTTCCAGTTCCATCAAAATCTGACCCTTTTTTACTTCTGATCCGACATCAACCGGAATTCTTTTTACATATCCGGTTATTCGGGGATAAATAGTTACCGCTTCAAATGGAAGAAGTTGTGCAGGCAATCGCAAAGTAGTTTCAATCGCTTCCTGTTTTGCAATAATCAACTGATATTTAACAACCTCTGCTTTTGAAGTTTTGGAACTTGACTCATTATTAGAGCAGGATAGGCATATTAAAAAGGAGAAGCAAACTGTTCCGATTTCAAAGAATATCTTTTTCATGTTAAAATTGATCAAATTTTAATTTAATTTTTCTGGTAGTAAAGAGGGGTCCTCGAATGATGCTTTTTGTTGAATCAAGGAATAAAACATAGGTACTACAAATAAAGCTGCTAAGGTAGATGCAATTAGGCCTCCAATAACTGCTCTCCCTAAAGGTGCTGTTTGATCTCCCGCTTCGCCAAAACCGCTGGCCATTGGAACCATTCCTGCTATCATGGCCAGGCTGGTCATTAAAATCGGACGTAAGCGGACTGAAGCACTTACTTTAGCAGCCTCAAGCGCATTCCGGTATTTGGGACGTAAGGTTTCGGCATTGGTAACGATCAGAATAGAGTTTGCAACCGATACCCCAACTGCCATGATAATTCCCATGTAGGATTGAAGATTAAGTGTAGAACCAGTTAACAGCAACATTAACAATGATCCCAGTAAAACAGCTGGAGTTGTGGACAATACGACAAATGAGAGTTTGAAAGACTGGTAATTGGCCGCCAATAATAACAGAATAACTATGAGCGCGGTCAAAAGCCCCATTTGAAGGCTTGAAAATGTTTCCAGTAATAAACTGGACATCCCCTTTACTTCAGTTTTCAATCCTGCGGGTAACTCGCCCAGTTCAGCGATTGATTTCTGAACTGCATCGGTAGCTCTTCCCAAATCTTTTTTATGAATATTGGCACTGACCGTTACAAAACGTCTGGGTCCTGACCGGTCGTATTCTCCCGGAACTGTATCGACAGAAAAGGAAGCCACGTCAGATAAAAATGGACGAGACGCCCCTTTTACAAGAGGAATAGATTTTACCTGACTCATGTCATTCATCATATATTCGGGTACAGATACCTGGGCCTGGTAGGTGTATGAATTTTTCTCGTCCAGCCAAAGATTTTTATCAGTAAACCGGCTCGATGAAGTTGCATCGGTAATCGAACGGGCCACATCCGGGAGATTCAAGCCCATCTGAGCAATCTTTAACCGGTCCATATTAATCCGAATCGTCGGGAATTTCATGGGTTGCTGGATCTGTACATCCCGCAGAAAAGGAATGGCTTTCATTTTTTGAAGTAAAATATCCGCATAGTGCTCAATATCTACCATATCTTTCCCAGCAACTCTAATCTCAATCGGAGTAGATGATCCTTGACTCATAATCTTCTCGGTAAGTTCAATCGGTTCAAAGCTAAGCCCCATTTCGGGATATTTATTGAGAATATTGGATCTTAACTTTTCCTTAAGATCATCAAGATTAACTTTATAGTCTTCATCCAATCCAACCTGGATAACGGCTTCGTGAGTACCGCTGTTAAAAACAAACAGATTGCTGGTAGGAAAACTGCTTGGAATCAGCCCAACATAAGCGGAACTAATAGCCACATGATTCCCTACTGTTGAATCAATAATTGCCAATACCTTATGCACTGCTTCTTCAGTCCGCTCAAGTCTAGTGCCATCTTTCTCCCGAATACGCAACTGAAACTGACCTGAATTTACCTTGGGCAACATATCCTTTCCAATCCAATAGAAACAAACTCCAGTTGCTAAAAGTGATGCCGCAAAATAAATGAGAACGTACTTCTTTCTTTTTTTAAAAAGCTTTCCCAATTGTTTCAAAAAAATTATTTTCACCCGCTCGAAAAAGTCATTCTTTTCAGGTTCAGCCAACTCTTCCTCTAAATGATATTTTATTTCACTTACTTCATTTTGATCCAGTGCGAGTCCTGCATGTGCATGTTCTTTACCGTGTTTGTAGAAATAATCTTCTGTCTTCAAGAGCCAGTTGGACATAACCGGAACCAACATTTGTGCAGCAAAATAAGAGATAATCATGGCAAAACCGATGGATAATGACAAGGGTAAAAACATTGCTTTAGGAACACCATGCATCACAAAGGAGGGGGCAAATACGGCTAATATGGATAGCAGAATAAGCAATAAAGGGAAAGAGATCTCTACACAGGCATCATATATCGCCTGTCGTTTGCTTTTTCGCATCTCCAAATGCTGGTGAATATTTTCTATGGTTACAGTCGCCTGATCCACCAGTATGCCAATCGATAAGGCCAAACCACTTAATGTCATCAAATTGATCGTCTGACCAGCTAGTTTGAGGAATAATATGGCACTGATAACCGAGATGGGAATAGTTATCGCGACAATTAGAGAACTCCGCCAATCGCGTAAAAAGAGCAGAACCATTAACGCGGTTAAAAGTGCTCCAAGTGCCCCTTCAATAACTAAACTTTTTACCGCATTAATTACGAAAACAGACTGATCAAATTCATAAGAAACTTTTACATCCTCCGGTAAAAGTCCTTTCATTTCATCAAGATGATCCTTCAAACCATTGACAACATCCAGAGTTGAAGCATCCGCTGTTTTTACGACTGGCATATAAACTGAGCGTTTCCCATTTACAAGTGCATAACCAACGGTTATATCTGAAGCATCAGAAACCTTCGCAACATCACTCACAAAAACTGTAGAAGAACCATTGGTGACGATAGGTATTTTCGCAAAATCTTCAACCCGTTTTTCCAACGAATTATTACTGATAACGAACATGGTATTTCCGAACCGGACATTGCCGGAAGGTGTAATTACATTATTTTTTGCTACTGCAAGAACGACCTCGTCGGGTGTTATATTATAGCTGCGGAGTTTTTGCGGATCAATATTCATGACTAAAGAGCGGGCATTGGCACCCATTGGCGGCGGGGCAGACAAACCTGGGACCATTGCAAACATTGGCCGTATACGAGTAGCTGCCAAATCATAGATCTCCTTAAGTGAACGGGTTTTGCTGCTGAACACCAATTCACCTACCGGCAATGAGGAGGAATCAAAACGAAATACCTGTGGTGGAACAGCTCCGGGCGGAAAGAAATTCATCGCCCGGCTTACCTGCAAAGCCACCTCTGCAGAAGATTCTGCCATATCTGTATTTTCATAGAAGGTAAGTTTTAACATGGTCAATCCTTGAATATTCTTACTCTGAATATTCTTTATTCCGGTTATATAGAGAAATTGATCTGCCATTCGGGTAGCAAAAAAACCCTCCATCTGCTGAGCCGACATTCCACCATAAGGTTCAAAAACATAGATGGTGGGTGAATTTAATTTGGGAAAAATGTCAACAGGAATAGAAAAAATGGACATGATGGCAAATAATAACACACCCAGGAATAAGACTATTGTCGTGATCGGTCTTTTAAGCGCAAAATCAACCATTCTGGTAATTTATTAAAAATGACTTATAAATGAGTTCAGTGTATTGTTTGTTACTGCCTTTTGAAGAAGTGTGTTCAGCAGTTCTGATCTTGCTTCAATCTCGTCTGTTTCGGCACTAAAAAGCAGGTAGGATACATTGGTAAGTTCAACGATAGTTACCAAGCCTGAGTCATACTGGGCCAGCTTCTGAGCATATGCATCGCGTGACGCTTTCAACTGGATTGGAATCTCCCTGAGCTTATCGAGTGAGGCCTGAATTGCAATATCGGACTGGTCTAATTGGGTCGCAAGCATAGATTTTTGTTCATATAATTCCTCTCTGACAGCTTCAGTCTGAAAATATTGTTCGTTGGTTTTATCTTTCCGGTGCACAATGTCCACAATATTATAAGTCAATGCCAAACCCAGCATATAATTGTACCGGTTGTAGTCGAACCCGGAGGAGAAATTACCATATACATCTTTTGAAGAGATAGCTGAACCCCTTGTCCAGGTAGCCCCCAAAACGGATATTTTCGGAAGAAAACTTTTTTTGATCAGTTTTTCCAATGAAAGCGAATAGTCCCATCTGCTTTTATAATAGTTTAAAAGCGGATTCCCTAAACTAATGGTATCTCCCGAAACAAGCACCCGTAGCTGACTGACTGCTGAAACCGGTAAATGGTAGAAATTGGTATCGACATTGAAAGATGTGCTTCTAAACCCGGTAAACAATACAAATTCAGATTTTAATTGTTTTAATATCTGCCGGGTCTTGATATATTGAATCTTAGCTTTTGAAACTTCGGCATTGGCCACGGATGAATCAACGCCAGCCTTTATGCCACTATTGGTATAAGCCTTAATATACTTGTAAAGTAACTGGTACCGGTCAATGTTTTTCTGCTGAACAGATGACAGCAGGTTGTATTTTAGCATATCGAAATACAATTGAGTAACATGATATTGTAACCAGTACTCTGTTTTCCGGTAATCGGCTACGGCCTCTTTACTCCGGGCTTTGGCTGATTCAATGCGGGCATGGTTTAATCCGAAGGTAGCCAGTTCATATTCAGAATACCCGACGGCAACATTTCCGGACGCAATATCTGAATTATTGGAGCCCCTTATTCCCCCTGATGTTGAAGGTACAATACCCATTGGGAAGTACGATCCGCCGATGCTGTTTGCAGTACCCATATCAACCTGATCACTCACTTTTAATGAAGGTAAGGCCTGGTGTTTTGCATCGGTAATTGCATATTCTGTACTTTTAATCTGCATTAGTTTTGCCTTCAGACCCGGATAGTTTTTCCCAACCGAATCTATTGCTTGTTTCAAACCTATAACAGGAATTGTTTGTGAAAAGGAGATTGAGAATATTCCGGATAGCAGAAGAGTGAAAGCAATCCGAATGAATGATATCTTTTGAAACATATTTTGCCTTAATTTATGAAAAATCGACAGCCAATGTGAATAACAAATCTTAAGCCAAAATGTTTGACAAATTAGAATTAATTCGCGGATCTACAAAAATTGCCATGTAATCTTTTTGTAATATTATTTAATTTAATTGTGATTTAGTTGTAATGCCATTGTAACAATATTAAGGAAATTTTGCATCGTAGAAAATCAATTAATTTAAAACATTAAAAAATGAAAAAAACACTGCTTACAATTTTTACGATGCTGGGGCTTATCATTGGCACCTTGAGTGCACAAGATAAATCAGCATTTAAACCTTCAGGTAATCTTTGGGGATACACTTTTGGTGACTATTATTACATGGGGCATGCCGACTCATTGGGTAGAGGTGCAGGAAATGTGCAATACAAACCTTACTCTACTACCTCATCCTTAAATGCCAGTATTCCGACAAGTGCAACCAGTGTAACAACTACCACAGGTGGAACCACCACAACTACTACAACCCTGACGAACACAAAAACCAACCTGCTTAGTTCAGGGACGAACAACAATACCAATTCCAACGCTTTTCAGGTTAGACGTTTTTATCTGGGATACGACTATAATTTTGCCCCAAAATTGACAGCTTATGCTGTATTGGCCCATGAGCAAAATCTTGATGCAAGTGGTCAGAATACAGTTTATTTAAAATATGCCAATGTAAAATGGTCGGATGTTTTTAATCACAAGAACCTGCTGAACCTGATTATCGGTCAACAATCTACACCTTCATTTGCCACTCCGTTTGGTACTGAGCCTTTGTGGGGTTATCGCGCTATTGAACGAACTGTTATGGATATTCATAATAACGATTCTTCAACTGATTTAGGCGTAGCTTTACAAGGAGATCTTTGGCATGGAATGTCGGGTGATTCACTAAAACCAAACCTTATTGGATATATGATTCAAATTGGAAACGGAAATGGAGCTAAACCTGAAAACGACCATTATAAGACATTAAGATATAATTTCTATACCAGTTTGATGAAGCAGAAACTTACAATGGGTGTTTACGGTGATTTTCGCACAATAGCAATTGGAGCAGTAAACCAATCTGCACATACTTTAAAAGCATACGCTGCCTATAATACCTCAAAATTCAAAATCGGGGGTGAAGTATTTTCACAGGTTCTAGTAAATGGTGCAAAATTAAAGACCGGAACCTATGAAGATGTTAATATTTCAGGATGGTCTTTATGGCTCTCGGGAAAGATCCTGCCAAAAATGAACTATTATGCAAGGCTGGATAAGTATAATCCTGATACAAAATATAATGCTAACAATATTTATACGTCTGTTCCTGGAGTAATTACTCCTCAATATACACCTTCAGGTTCAGTATATTCAATTGGATCTAGCGCTGTCAGCCAGTCGGCGGTATTTTCAACCCAAACATTTTACACCCTTGGATTGGATTTTACAGTGATGAACAGGTTTCATATTATGCCAAACGTTTGGGTAACCCAATTTAACAGTATGGCAAACCTTTCAGCAGCCGCAGTAAAAGCAAGTAAAGACTATGACTTTGTTCCCAGGGTAACATTCTATTATTTGTTCAATGCATCGAAGAAGGTAGGTAATAACGGTATGGACAATTAAATCTTTCTATTCATTGCATAGACAGAATAATTCAATTCGTGCAATATGTAACAAGATTGTAACATTTTTGGAATCAAATCGAAATATCACATTCTTTACTTTGTCGTAATAAAATTTAAATTAAAAAAAAATGAAAAAATTATTAGCAATCGTATTCGTCATGTCAGTTTTCGCAGCAGTTGCAGGAAACAACCAGAATACAAGCACAGGAAATGATTCAAAAAGCATCAGTATTTCGGGTGCAGGAGCAACCTTCCCTCTGCCATTTTACAATCAGTTAATTGCTGATTATTCAACCAAAACAAGCATGTTGGTCACTTATGGTGGAATTGGCTCAGGCGGGGGAATCCGCAGCCTAAAAGATAAAGTGGTCGATTTTGGCGCTACAGATGCTTTTCTTACAGACGCTCAGGCAGCAGAATTTTCTGCTCCGGTTGTCCATATCCCCACTTGTCTTGGAGCAGTGGTTTTAGCCTACAATTTACCAGGAGTAACCTCTTTAAAACTTAAGAATGACGTTCTGGCAAAAATCTTTATGGGTGAAATTACCAAATGGAACGACAAGCTGATTAAGGCAGAAAACCCTGAGGCAAACCTTCCAGATATGAGTATTTCAATTATTTACCGTTCTGACGGAAGTGGAACAACCTTTATTTTCAGCGACTTCATGAGCAAAATCAGCGAAAAATGGTCAAAAGAGGTTGGAACCGGAAAAACATTAAAATGGCCTGTAGGTATGGGTGCCAAAGGTAATCCCGGAGTGGCTGGAACGATTAAGCAAACAATTGGCGCATTTGGTTACATTGGTTCTGAATATGCTTTTGCTCAAAAAATCCCTTTTGTAAAATTGCAGAACAAGGCAGGCAATTTCATTGAACCATCAGTTGCCTCGGTCAGCGCTGCCGCTCAAGGAGATATCCCTGCAGATACCCGTGTAATGCTGACTAATTCTGCTGATCCGCAAGCTTATCCAATCAGCGCTTTTACCTGGATTATTCTTTATAAGGAACAGTCTTACAACGACAGAACTCTTCAACAGGCTGAAGAAACAGTAAAATTTCTTAGCTGGGTTATAGACACTGATGCTCAGGCAGTTGCTCAGAAGGTTGATTATGCTCCACTTCCTGCAAAAGCGGTTTCTCTTGCAAAAACTATTTTAAAATCAGTTACTTACAAGGGCACTCCGATTGTAAAATAAGTATTCGATTAACAAGAAAATTAAAATCAGATTTTATCTCTTCTGATTCATCCTGATAAACTTCGAATATAATTTGAAAAAAGAGAAACATGGAGATACAATTAATCCATGTTTCTCTTTTTAGTATGTTTAAGATAGAGTATCCAATGGTTTAAAATATCAACGTTCAGGAATTTTGTACTATAGCAGTGAAAATAAAGCATAAAATCCAGACAATTTATCTCTTTTAAAAAGTGAAAAGCGAAAAGATCACAAAACTTATTTTAATCATTGCTTCTTTGGTGATTCTTCTGATATTTGCTGGGATGGCCTGGGCGATGATTAAAGGTGCCTACCCTGCTTTCCAGAAGTTTGGTTTCTTTGGATTCCTCTTTTCAACTGAATGGAATCCTACCGAAGGAAAAGAAGCTTACGGGGCTATGCCATTTATTGCCGGCACAGTAATCACTTCAGTACTTGCCCTGATAATATGTTTTCCACTCGCTTTCTCAACCTCGCTTTTCATTGCCGAGTACTTCCGGAAGAGACGAATTGCAATAATCCTCGGGACTTTGGTCGATTTGCTTGCAGGGGTGCCCAGTATAGTTTACGGACTTTGGGGGTTTTATACCCTTCGTCCTTTAATTGCCTCTCTCGGATTTCAGGGGCAGGGTTACGGAATTTTTACTTCAGGTTTGATTCTGGCAATCATGATTATTCCTTATGCCACCTCGATCAGCAATGAGATAATCACAATGGTTCCCAATGAACTAAAGGAAGCGGCCTATTCTCTTGGGGCAACACGATTAGAGGTTATTTCTAGTGTCATCATCCCTAATTCACGATCCGGACTTGTGGCTGGTTACATCCTTGCCTTAGGAAGAGCGCTTGGTGAAACCATGGCAGTTACCATGTTGATCGGCAATGCCAATATCATACCCAATGGATTATTCAGTCCAGGAAATTCGATGGCAAGCGTCATTGCCAATCAGTTTGGCGAGGCAGATGGATTAAAGCTGAGTTCATTAATTGCCATTGGCCTGCTCCTTTTTGGGGTAACTGCGATAGTCAATGCCATTGGGAAAATCATCATCCGTAAATTCGCTTAGAACAAGAAAAATGGACAGCAAAGAGAGAATTGCCGAGGGAGAGAATTCCAATTGGAGGGAGAGAAAAGACAAACTGTTCTTCGGAATAGTTGTAATCCTATCCTTCATCACTATATCCCCTATTGCATTAATCCTTTATAAACTCATTGTCAAAGGATACAAACAAATTAATCTTGATTTCTTTTTTAAAGTGGCCCCTGATACGCTTCAGGCAATGACTGCAGTGCGAAACGGAGAGCTTCTGCCAGGTGGAATCGCCAACGGTATTACCGGCACCTTGCTTATGGTGGCAGTAGCTTCAGTGATTGCTATTCCGTTAAGCATTTTAATCGGCATATTCCTTTATGAGAATCAGGGAAAACAATATGCCAACCTCATCCGAAGCCTTACCGATATTCTTCAGGGGGTTCCATCAGTTGTTTTGGGAATAATTGCCTATATCTGGATTGTTCAGGGGATTACCAAAGGGTTTTCAGCCCTTGCCGGAAGTGTTGCCCTGGCCATCATGATGTTACCTCTGATCATCCGGTCAACCGAGGAGACGCTGAAAATGCTTCCAATTTCGATTAAAGAGGCAGGTGCCGCATTAGGAGTTCCTTATCATAAAATCATATTAAAAGTGATGATTCCATCAGGCTTTAGTGGGCTTATGACCGGAATATTACTTTCCATATCAAGGGTAATAGGCGAAACTGCACCTCTTATGCTTACGACATTAGGAAGTACTGCCATAAACCTGAACATTACAAAACCAACCAGTGCTGTACCTTTACAAATTTGGGAATTTTACAATAACCCAAATATGATTGACCTCGTCTGGTCGTCATCTCTTTTTCTATTAGGCTTTGTTTTAACCTTAAATATCATTGCAAAACGGATCTCAAATCAGTTTAATTAAGATTCGTAAAACAAAATAGCAATCATGAACGAGAATATTTTACAAATTCAGCATCCTGTTTTATCCATTAGCAATCTGATGATCGCCTATGGGAAAGATAAGTCAGCCGTGAGAGATGTAACAGCCGACGTGAAACGAAACGCGATTACTGCCATCATGGGTCCATCGGGATGCGGCAAAAGCACCTTACTAAGGGCCATCAACCGAATGCATGAATTGTACCCCAATATCCAAACCACTGGTGACATCCTGCTAAACGGTGAGAGTATCTATAAAATGTCGACGACACGACTACGCAGAAAGATCGGGATGGTTTTTCAACGGCCAAACCCATTCCCAACAATGAGTATTTATGAAAATGTAATTGCTGGATACGATCTCAATGGGAGTAAATTGAAAAAAGGGGAGAAAGATGCTATCGTTGAAAGTTCTCTTCACGATGTGGGTCTGTTCGAAGAGGTGAAGGATTCGCTAAACAAAAAAGGAAATTTTCTTTCAGGAGGTCAGCAGCAACGACTGTGTATTGCCCGTGCATTAGCATTTAAACCCGAGGTAATTCTTATGGACGAGCCAACTTCAGCTCTCGACCCGCTTTCAACCGCAAAAATTGAGGATCTGCTGGTCGAATTAAAGAAACAATATACCATCGTACTGGTTACCCATAATATGTCACAGGCTGCCCGAATTTCAGATAATGCCATGTTTATGTACCTTGGAGAATTGGTGGAATATGACAAAACAAAGAAAATGTTTACAAATCCGGCTGATTCACGCACTGAGGGTTATCTGACCGGTAAATTTGGCTGATCCGTAATTATAATTTCCAATGATATCTAAAATAAATTCCTTAACCTTAAAATACGACAACAGATGAATATTAAAAAAGAGAATGCGATCCATAACATTTTTGATCATTTTGAGGATTATGCTAACCTGATCTTAAGCCAGTTATCCATTCTTGAGAAAGTTATTAGCTCAGGATCACTGGTTATTCCGGAAGAAATTTTGAAGGAATTAAATATCAATGAAGATAAATCAGACAAATTTGAGGTCAAGCTGAGTGAAAAAATTGTCGATACGATCGTTTTACAAAAACCGGTTGCCTCAGATCTCCGTAAACTGATGGCCTGTTATCAGATCGTAATTAACCTCGAGAGAATCGGTGACCTGGTGATAGACATTGTAAAATTTATTCCCAGGATCAAAGAATCAGAAACCTACAACCGGATGTCGGAAGTGATCTATAACATGTTGCTGGTAAGTGTTAATATGGTACAGAAATCATTGCTCTCTTTTATAAACAGTGATAAGGAATTTGCAATTTGGACGATCAGAAATGATGAAGTCGTGGATGATATGAATCATAAGCTCATCCGAAAGGCAATTGGAAAAAGGTAAGGCCGGTTCCTATTATCAGGGATCCTAAAAGGGCCCCGCCCACACTGCCTAGTCCGCCGATGACGACGACTGCAAAGCACTCAATGATCGTCTGCATCCCCATGCCAAGATCGATATTCGAAAGACCGGCAGTCAGAACACCACCAAAACCAGCGAGCCAACATCCCAACATAAAGGTGGAAGTCATCACCCATGACACATTCACACCGAGAGCGCCCAGTGTATCAGGATATGATACGGCGGCCCTGATGATGTTGCCCGTCCGAGTCCTATACAACAGGAACCAGAGCCCAAAAGCGATCAACGGACCGACTATCAGAATGAAGACATTATACGAGGGTAGAGCCATACCAAAAATGTTCACCGAACCCGCTAGTAGGTCGGGTCGAGTTACACTTCTAGGCTCACCTCCCCAGATTACCCTGACAAGGTCGTCCAAAATAAGGACAAGCGCATAGGTGAGAAGCAATTGCAGAAGATGCTCCTGACGATAAACCCGACGGAAAAGGGATACTTCGAGGACGAATCCAATGATCGCGATTGCCGGAGGCACGATCATTAGGAGAATCAGGAATCCCATGGGAGACTCGCCTGCCAGAATGGTGGACAGAGAGTACGCCAAAAAAGCCCCTATCATATAGAGTGAACCGTGAGCGAAGTTGATTACTCGAAGGACACCGAACACAAGTGATAATCCTGAAGCGATTATAAACAGGAGCATCCCCTGGCAGAGTCCGTTGATCAACATAAAAACAAATAGTTGCCACGTCATGGTTTATGTCCACGCCACGAAACAGTATCAATACATAGTTGGGTAGAGGTGGCTCCAAGATTGGATCGAACAGACCTGACCGAAGAGCCACTTCCCGTAATCAAACCTATTTTTGTTCAGATTGACGTTTCTGGACTTCCTCCACGGATAGCCAGACTTCTTCAGCAGGTACTGCCTGAACATCTTTCATGATCAGAAATTCCTTATAATCTGGCGACTTAGTGGTAACACCGGAGTATATACCGACATTAGCCATGTGATCTTCCGCTCTGATGTATCGCTCGCCTCGCAGTGAGTTGAATTTGAGTCCGCCAAGGACATCGACTACCTTCTCCGATTCCGTGCTGTCAGCTTTTTTCATTGCCTCAGTCAACGCTATCATGCCGTCATACGCCATTATTGCCCAGTCAGCAGGCCATTCTTTGTTCTTGTCATAGTATTTCTTGACGAAATCCTTCATTTGAGGCGTGTCGATCGCGTAGAAAGGCGCGCGAGCATATCCTGTAAGGCCTTCCGGCATATCAGGACCGGTGGCTCGAAGCATATCAAGGTCGAAAAGAGAACTTACCGGCGCATCTTTAAAGACCCCGTATGGTTTCGCCTGCTTGATAAAGGCGCTCAACTGTCCTCCCCAGAAAGCGGCGTTGATTGCCTCCGGTTTTTTAGCCATGAGCGTTGGTATAAAGGTTGAAAAATTGGACTCTCCTAATTTTACCCAAACTGTGTCAAGGATCTCCACATCCGGCCGGCGTTTGGCCATTTCCGATTTAAAACTGTTCAGTTGTTCGTGTCCGTAGTTATAATCGGGGCCAATAAGGCTGTACTTCTTGTAAGGCTTCTTGGACAACACAACAGCCATACCACGGCCCTCGATTCCAGTATTAGGAACCACCTGGAACATGTACGGCTGGAAGGCGGTTGTGGTAAGAGCTTCCGAATTGGACGTGTGGAAGAAGATTATCTTCTTGAACTCCTTGGCCACTTTGGTAGCCGCTAAAGCTACAGCGCTACTGGTAGGACCGACAAGGAATTCACATTTCTCGCTGAGAATAAGCTCCCTGGCCTGGTTAGCTCCTATGTCGGGCTTGAGTTGTGAATCACGAACTACAAGTTCCAGTTTCTTCCCTTTTATTCCGCCGGCCGCATTGATCTCTTCAATAAACATGTCGAGACCAGCTTTCTGGGACTTATAAAAAGGGGCCCCAATTCCCGAAACATCCGCTATAAAGCCAAGCTTTATAACATCGGCGGCTGATGCGTTGGAACTAACAACCAGTGTCGCTGAAAACACAATCAATACCAACGCTAATAAAACCCTGAATTTACCTTGTTCCATGTAATCCCCTCCAAGCTTGAAAGATTTTTGGGTCTTGGCCCGTTTGTGAGGTTTTATAAAATGTCGATCTCCCCTTTTAAGGGAGAAATCCACATGGTTGACACGCCCCTGTTGTTCAAGTTGTCAGGGGCCCTATATTTTGAAGCGTCTTCCGTGAATCTAATGGAGAACGCTTTTTACTAACCGCCGGGTAATCTGTTCAAGATGCTCCATGTTAGTATGTCAACACCATGCCTCCATCGAACAGAAGATCTCCACCTACCAGGTATTTTGCAAATCTGGAAAACCCGAAAAGAAAAAGATTTCCAACCTCTATGGGCGACATCATCTCTTTGACACGGGACTTTCCCATCATGACATCCCGAACAACTTCTTCAGTCGTAATTCCTCGTTGTTCCGCCTGGGCTGGTATCTGCTTGAGGGCCAGACCGGTTTTCACAAACCCTGTGCTGACGGTGAAGGACCTAATCCTGCCCTCTCCTTCAGCGGAAATAGACTGAGATAAGGCCCTTAGGCCAAATTTTGTTATGTTGTACACCGGCTTGTTCATAGTGCACAAATGACCATGAACGGATGACATGTTGCCTATTGCGCCGCATCCTGTATCGCTTTTTTTCATGTGTGGAATGGTAAGTTGTGAAAGATAAAAAGGCGCTCTCAGCATGATATTGCTCATCAGATCATATTTTGCCATTGGGAACTTGTCCACAGGGTCGATGTGCTGGATTCCCGCTATATTCGCCAGATATTTAATTTGCCCCAGTTTTGCCGATTCTATGACGGCAGACTCAATATCCGAGTCACGAGTTAGGTCAGTGCGTATAAATACCATTTGCCCGCCCATATCACGGGCCATCTGTTCCGTCTTCTTTCCTTCTTTCTCATCAATGTCCAGGCCGACTGTCATCAGATTGTTTGCGGCTGCGGCCACCGCAGTCGCTCGACCGATTCCTGCGGCAGCCCCTGTGACTATACAAACACTTCCAGGATTGAAGTCTCCATCTACCATGACTAAGACTTCTTCCCTTAGAATTTTTGGTTCGTTAATGTCCATCGTTGTCTAGAAACCTCCGTCTTTTATGGGCTGTAACGCGCAAAGGATGCAAATCCCAAGCCAGTATTCAATTCACATCAATTTATTTGACAATGATAAGTGTCCAACCATTGTAGGACTCCAAATCCATGATTCTCCATCGAACTCGTCTTGACGAAATTAGGCTTATTAAACTGGCAAAACTGTTGCGCATTATGTATCATAAAGCCTACATGTTGTTTTGTTGATACACAAGGGGGTTGACATGTCTGACAAACTACACGATTGTCCGGCAATACGGATTGAAAACGGTGATATTTCCTCGCTGAGGGAAAAAACAGAGATGCTCGAGTTGATTCTGGACAATATTTACAACGGAGTCATGGTCACAGATCCTGAAGGCTATGTAAAGTTTTTCAACGCACCATACGGGCAGTATCTTGGGGTTGATCCGAAACAACAGATCGGAAAGCATTGCACTCAAGTCATAGAGAATACGAGAATGCATATAGTGGCCAAAACAGGGAAGGCCGAGATCAACCAAAGCCATTCCATAAAGGGACAAAACATGGTGGTGCAGCGAATCCCAATCAAAAAAGATGGGAAAGTCTTAGCGGTTTTTGGCCAGGTTATGTTCAAAGATGTTAGGGACGTGGGTAAACTCGCAAGGAAGTTGTCAATGCTGGAATCCAAGGTCGAATTGTACGAGCGTGAGCTGATTTCTCTTCGATCCACGCGATACACGATGGACAGCATAGCGGGAACAAGCGAGACGATAGGTTCCCTAAAAAAAGAAGCTCTTAAGGCTGCGGCAACGAATTTACCGGTTTTAATAACCGGGGAGTCCGGCACAGGCAAGGAACTGTTCGCTCAGGCTATTCATAATGCGAGTCCAAGGAGGCTCAATCCATTCGTCAGGATCAACTGCGCCGCTATTCCACGTGAATTAATGGAATCAGAACTATTCGGCTATGATCGAGGCGCTTTTACG
>Ga0118677_10004014_pt1 | contig 27181 bp, 28 predicted proteins | sample AliMusrvi5mmetaG_FD_86154 | JGI IMG/M metagenome (GOLD analysis project Ga0118677, IMG submission 86154) | reverse complement strand
TTTATACCGCGTCGGCGGCCACAGCGCGGTCAAGACCAATGTGCGCGTGATTGCCGCCACCCACCAAGACCTGGAGCAGCGCGTCAAGGAAGGGGGCTTTCGCGAAGATCTGTTTCACCGCCTGAATGTGATCCGCCTGCGCCTGCCGGCACTGCGCGAGCGTCGCGAAGACGTGTCCATGTTGACGCGGCACTTTCTGCAACAAAGCGCCTTGCAGCTCGGTGTGGAGCCCAAGCGCATTTCGGATGCGGCCCTGGTCTGGCTGGAGGGCTTTGCCTTTCCCGGCAATGTGCGGCAGCTGGAAAACCTGTGTCACTGGTTGACCGTGATGGCGCCGGCCCAGTTGATCGAGCCCAAGGACTTGCCGCCCGAAATCGGCGTGTCGCGGGCCGATGCCGCCCAGCCCAAGCCGGTCGCCGCGCCAATGCTTGCGGAAGCTGCCCCCGCCCACAGCACGCCCTCGTATTTTCCCGAGGCGGTCGCCGTTGGCTTTTTGGCCCGGTCCGACAGCCTGCAGGAATGGGAGACGGGACTGGAGGGCGAAGCCATTGCGTTGCTGGGCTCCGGACGCCTGGACGTGTGGGACGTGTTGACCAAGCGCTTCGAGTCGCGTCTGATTCTGGCGGCGCTGGCCAACACCAAGGGTAGGCGCATCGAGGCCGCCCATAAGCTGGGCATTGGCCGCAACACCATTACCCGCAAGATTCAGGAGCTGGGGCTGGAGTGAGGCCGTTTGAGGCAATCGCCTTAAGCGATCTCCACGAGCACCGGAGCGTGGTCGCTGGGGCGCTCGTTCTTGCGTGGAGTCTTGTCGATGATGCAGGACTTTACCTGGTCTTTTAGTGCGTTGCTGACCAGAATATGGTCGATGCGCAGGCCTTGGTTGCGCCTGAATCCGGCACCCCGGTAGTCCCACCAGCTATAGCTTTTTGGCGGCTGTGGGAACATCCGGTAGCTGTCTGTCAGGCCCAGCGCGATCAGGGCGTTGAGGTGGTAGCGTTCTTCGTCGGTGCAATGGATCTGGTCGCGCATGCCCTCCGGATCCCACACATCGAGGTCATCGAAGGTGATGTTGTAGTCACCCATCAAGAGCAGGCGCGGGTGCGCCAGCAACTCCTCTTTCAGCCAAGTGCGCAGGCCCTTGAGCCATTCCATCTTGTACTCAAACTTGTCGCTGCCGGGTTCCTGCCCATTGGGAAAATAGGCACCCACCACCCGCACGCTCTCATTTCCTTCGCCCACCGTGCCGGTGATCAATCGCGCCATGTCGTCGTCAAAACCGGGAATGTTTTTGATCACGTCGGTGGCTGGCGTACGGCTCAGCAGAGCCACGCCGTTATAGGTCTTCTGGCCGAAGCACTGGGCGTGGTAACCGGCCTGGCTAAACGCCTCACGCGGAAACTTGTCGTCCGTCAGCTTGAGTTCCTGCAGCACCAGCACATCGACTGGGTTGGCTGCCAGCCAGTCCAGCACCTGCGGCAGCCGTACGCTTAAAGAGTTCACATTCCAGGTGGCGTATTGCATGGTCTATTCGTGGCTATTTAGATATGCAGGGCGGCTAGGCCGCCGACCACCACACCGATGCCACCGGCGCCAAACATGGCGTATTCAAGCCATTTCTTTTTGGTCAGCAGGGCAATGGCGGCCAGCGCAATCGCTACTTGCAGCACGGTGGTGGCCTGGGCCCAGCGGTGGTGCTGGTGCATTTGTTCATCGCTTTGGTGGTCCCACTCGGTGGCTTCGTTTTCCAGCTTCTCGGCCGCTAGCTTGATCTCGCCCTTTTCCTTGTCGTAACGCTCGACCTTGGCTTGGTAGGTCGGCTTGTCGGCCTGTGCCGTCAGGTCGCGCGCAAGTTCGGCCAGGGCCTGCTTGGTACTCTTGGCCTGGTAGAAGTTCCACTGGTTGGATGCTTCGGTCTTCTTGATCGCGGCGTTGTTCTTAAACAGACCAGCATTGGCCTGGGTCGCGCCGCCCATGTACGAAAACAAGGCGCCCACCGTGGCGATGATGGCGGTGAACATCGCTATCTGGTTGATCATGCCGCCGTTGTCGTGACCGCCATGGCCGCCTTGCTGGGCGTGCTCAATCGCGTGGTCGTGCGGGCCGTGTACGTGAAATCCGTCTTCAGACATGGTTCAAATTCCTGTTCGGGTTAAAGAAATAAAGCGGTAGTGCAGGCCGTTGGCCGCCTGGTGCTCCTCACGGCTGGTTTCCTGCCAAGCAGAGCCAAAGCAGGGGGCAAAAGCATCGCCTTCAAGCACAGTATCTATTTCGGTGATGACAGCCGTATGTGCCAGCGGCTCGGCCAGTGCATATAGCTGCGCGCCACCAATGACCCAGACATTTTCTGCGTCGGCGCACAGCGCCATGGCGGCTTCCAGCGAATGTGCGCGCAGGGCACCGGCCTCCTGCCAGTCGCTCTGGCGCGTCACCACCACATTGGCGCGTCCTGGCAGCGGGCGAAATTTGGGCGGCAGCGAATCCCAGGTCTTGCGCCCCATGATCACCGGGCAGCCCAGCGTCATGCGTTTGAAATGTGCCAGGTCCTCCGGCAGATGCCAGGGCAGGCCACCGTCCTTGCCAATGACGCCGTTGCGGCTGCGCGCGAATATCAGATGCAGCTTCATCGCGGCAACCTAGGCGTCTGGGCGGCAGAGCGCTCTGCTCCGTGTCCCCCGCCCGCTACGCGGGCTCCTCCTTTACCTGCGCAGAGCGTTCTGCCGCTCATACTTCGGGCGCTCATCACACCGCCACCGGCGCCTTGATGGCGGGGTGGCATTGGTAATCCAGCACCTCAAAGTCTTCAAGCTGGTAGTCGAAGAGCGAATCGGGCCTGCGCTTGATGTGGAGCGTGGGGTAAGGGTAGGGCGCGCGGCTCAACTGCTCTTCCACCTGGGCATGGTGGTTGCTGTAAATGTGGCAGTCGCCGCCGGTCCAGATGAAGTCGCCCACGTCCAGATCGCATTGCTGGGCCAGCATATGGGTCAGCAAGGCATAGGACGCAATGTTGAATGGCACGCCCAGAAAAATGTCGGCGCTGCGCTGGTACAGCTGGCAGGAGAGGCGCCCCCGTCCGCCGGGCTCGGTGCTTGGCGCCACATAGAACTGGAACAGGGCATGGCAGGGCATCAGCGCCATCTTGGACAGGTCGCCCACGTTCCAGGCGCTGACGATCATGCGGCGCGAATCGGGGTTGGTTTTCAGCGTGTTCACCAGTTCGGTGATCTGGTCGATATGGCCGCCATCCGGTGTCGGCCAGCTGCGCCACTGCACGCCATAGACCGGGCCGAGTTCTCCGTCGGGCCTGGCCCATTCGTCCCAGATGCTGACGTTGCGCTCTTTCAGCCAGTGGTTGCTGCTGGAGCCGGTGAGGAACCACAGCAGTTCCTGGATGATGGAGCGCAGGTGCACCTTCTTGGTGGTGACCAGCGGAAAGCCTTCGTTTAGGTCAAAGCGCATCTGGTAGCCAAAGGCGCTGCGTGTGCCGGTGCCGGTGCGGTCGGCCTTGGTTACGCCGGTGGCGTACACGTGGCGCATGAAGTCTTCGTACTGGGAGCGCACGGGGCGGTTGGCTTGCGGGCTGGTCATGGCAGAGGTGCGGGCAATGTGAAAAAGGCTCTATTGTCGTCGGTGCAGGCAAGGTGCCTGCGGTATGCGGTGTGGGCGGCGGAATCTGGGTGGCAGAACGCCCAGCCACCCAGATTCCTTAGATTTTCAGCACGCGATTCGGGTTCATTCGGTTGTCTGGGTCCAGCGCCTGTTTGATGGAACGCATAAGGCTGATTGCGACCGGCGATTTATGCTCGGCCAGCTTTTCGCGCTTCAGGCTGCCAATGCCGTGCTCGGCCGAGATCGAGCCGCTGTAGGCATCCACCTGGGCATAGACCAGGGCGTTCATGGGTTTCTCTTGATCGCGCAAAAAGGCTTCGGCATCCGCGCCCTCGGGCGCTTGCACGTTGTAATGCAGATTGCCGTCGCCCAAATGGCCGTAGTTCACCATGCGTGCGCCGGGAAAGGCGGCTTGAATCGCTGCATCGGTTTCGCGCACAAAGTCAGGGATTCGCGACACGGCAATCGAAATGTCGTGCTTGATGTTCAGGCCTTCCTGCGCCTGGGCCAGCGGAATGCTTTCGCGTATATGCCAGAGCGCGCGGGCCTGGGAAATGTTCTCGGCCACCACTGCGTCGAGCACGCAGCCATCTTGAAGTGCATCCTCCAGCAGGCTTTCCAGCAGGGTGCGGGCGTGGGCTTCGGAGTCGTGGTCTGAGAGCTCTAGCACCACGCAGAACGGATCTTTTCCGGAAAAGGGCACATGCTGTTGCGGGAAATGCTTGCGCACCAGGCTCAGGGCGAACTCGCCCATCACTTCAAAGCCGGTCAGGCCGGAACTTAAGTGCCGGTGCGCCAGGCCCAGCAAGTCCACGGCCGCGTCCAGCGAGGGCAGGGATGCATAGGCCGTCATCATGGATTTGGGGCTAGGAAACAGCTTCATGGTGGCCGCAGTGATCACGCCCAGCGTGCCCTCCGAGCCGATAAATAGATGGCGCAGGTCGTAGCCAGTGTTGTCCTTGCGCAGGCCCGAGAGGCCATTCCAGATTTCGCCTTGTGCGGTCACCACTTCCAGACCCAGACATAGCTCTCGCGTATTGCCGTAGCGAACCACCTGGGTGCCGCCGGCATTCGTTCCCAGATTGCCGCCCACCGTGCAACTGCCCTCAGACGCCATGCTCAAGGGGTATAAAAAGCCCGCCGCCTCGCAAGCCTCTTGCAGGGCTTGCAGCACACAACCGGCCTCCACCGTGACCGTCAGGTTGGCTGCGTCCATCTGACGGATGCGGTTCATGCGGCTCAGGCTCAGCACCACTTGCCTGCCGCTGGCGTCCGGAGTGGAGCCCACCACCATGCCGGTGTTGCCGCCTTGCGGCACCAGGCTGATCTGGGCGGCGGCACAGGCACGCACGACAGCGGCCACTTCTTCTGTGCTGCCAGGGCGCACCACGGCCAAAGCCTTGCCCTGTTCGCGCTTGCGCCAATCCAGCTCCCAGGCGCTCAGGTCGCCCTCGGTCAACACGTTGTTCGTGCCGACGATGGCTTGCAGGATTTTCAGAAAAATTTTATGTTCGGTCGGGTTCATGGGGCGCAGGGTTTCAGCTTGCAGCATCGGGTGTGGCGGTTTCAGTGGCGGCGGCGCGGCTCTGGCGCGTTCGAACATGCAATAGGCAGGCAGCGAACAGGCAGAGGCACAGGACGACTTCGGCCAGGGCCAGGTAGTTTCCTGGCGCGCGGTCGCCCCAGGCGCGCACCACGCCCTCGATAAAGTACAGCCACACCACCAGGCTAACCCAGCGGTAGGTGTACATCTTGTTCTTCAAGAGCCCGGCAACGGGAATGCACAGCGGCAAGACTTTGAGCGCCAGCCAGGAGCCGCCCGGGCGCAGGGGGCTGAGCCACAACTCCCAGGCCAGGCCCAGAACAATCAGGGAAGTGAGGCTACCCACGGCCAGCCAGCGGCTGAGTTGAACGGCAGGAGGAGGGGGGGCGCAAGGGGCGGGGGAGGCAATAATCATGTGAGTGGCATCATAGCGGGATGCGCGCTCTTCAACGTTTACGAATTTGGCTGGCCGATGTGGCCAGCGTACGCTGGCTGGACGCCGCCCTTACCCTGCGCGAGCGCTTCCGCGAGGATAGGCTGGGCCTGACCGCCAGCAGCCTGACCTTTACCACCACCATTGCCCTGGTGCCGCTGATCACCGTGGCCTTGGCGGTGTTCACCGCCTTCCCCATGTTTGCCAAGTTCCAGGACGTGCTGCAGAAATGGCTGGTGGAAAGCCTGGTGCCCGACAATATCGCGCGCCAGGTGCTGGGTTATCTGAGCCAGTTTGCCGGTAAGGCCAGCAAGCTGGGTGTGGCCGGCCTGGCGGCCCTGCTGGCAAGCGCCCTGGCACTGGTCTTCACCATTGACCGCACGCTCAACAGCATCTGGCGGGTGCGCACACCGCGTCCCTTTGGCCAGCGCGTGCTGGTGTACTGGGCCGCCATCACTCTGGGGCCGGTGCTGCTGGGCGCCTCCTTGAGCATGACCTCGTATGCGCTATCGGCGTCCAAGGGGCTGGTGGGTGCCATGCCCGGCGGTGTCAGTCTGTTGCTGGACAGTTTGCAGTTTCTGCTGGTGGCCGGCGGTATGGCAGCCATGTTTCACTACGTGCCCAACACCTTTGTGCGCTGGGGCCATGCCTGGATGGGCGGCCTGTTTGTGTCGACCCTGATGGAGGTGGCGAAAAAGCTGTTGGCGATTTATCTGAGCAATGTGCCCACCTACTCGGCGGTCTATGGCGCCTTTGCCACGCTGCCAATTTTGCTGGTCTGGATTTACATGGCCTGGGTCATTGTGTTGCTGGGCGCAGCTCTCACCGCCTATGTGCCCAGCCTGATTGCCGGCATTCCGCGCCGCCGCAGCGGCATTGGCTGGCAGTTTCAGTTGGCGCTGGAAGTGCTGCGCGAGCTGGACCTGGCTGCTGCGCTGCCTGCCAAGGGCCGGACCATGGCCGAGCTATGCAGCTCGCTGGCCGTGGATGCCCAGCGCGTTGAGACGGTGGTGGAAGCCCTGACTGAGATGGACTGGATTGGCCAGTTGAATGAGGCGGACATGGTGGGCGCGCAGGCGCGCTATGTGCTGCTGGTGCGCCCCGACAGCGTAACCCTGGAGCCGCTGATGCAGAGCTTGCTGCTCCCGCGCAGCCCCGGCAGCGAAAAGCTGTGGCAGGGCGGCCGCTGGTCGGCCAGCACGCTGCGCGAGGTGATTTAGGCCGTTGTCTCCCCGAGCGCAGGGTCCAGAAAATCCACCAGCGCCTGGAGCATGGCCTCCGGCGTTTCGGTCATCTGGTGGTGGCCGCCGGGCAGCATCACCACTTTGGCGTGTCGGGCCTTGGCGACCAGGTTTTTTGCCGCCTTGGGTGGTGTCATCTGGTCCACCTCACCCAGCACAAACAGCGTCGGGCAGCTGACTTGTTCCATGGCGGCTTCGCCATTGCGGTAGCTGTCGCAGGCCACAAAGCCGGTGTGGAACAGATTGGCGTTTTTATTGCTGGCCAGCACGTGCCGTCCCAGGGCCATGGATGCACCAAAAATCCAGGTGCCCGGGCCCAGGGCAGAGGGCGGCGGCGCCAGCGTCGATCGGGAAAACACATTCACCATCTCCAGCGCACGCGTCGGGTCATTCAGCGAGGCATCAATCAGTGCGGGGGATACCAGCATCGGATAGGCGCAACCCACCAGCACCAGCTGACTCACGCGTTCTGGCGCACGCGCTGCTGCCTCCAGCGCCACCAGCGAGCCAAAGCTGTGGCCTATGAGCGCGGCTTTGGCCACGCCGGCTGCATCCAGCAGGGCGATCACCCAGTGGGCCGCCTGTTCCACGCTGGTGGCCGGTGCGCCGCCGCTGCGGCAGTGTCCGGGCAGGTCCAACGCCAGCACATTCCAGCCGTGGCTGGCCAGGTAGCGGCTTTGCAGAATCCAGACACTGTGGTCGTTGAGTACGCCGTGGATCATGACGACCGTGGGCTTGGCCGCATCAAAGGCCTTGCCGCCGGTGTAGCAATAAAGCGAAGCGTTGTTGACTTGGATGTGCATGTCAGGCTCCAGCCCTTTCTGCGGCGCGCAGCGCACGCTTGAGGTCGTCGAGCAAATCGTCGGCTTCCTCCAGGCCGATCGATAGGCGTATGGTGCCCTGGCCAATGCCGCCCTTCGCCAGCGCTTCGTCGTCCATGCGGAAGTGGGTGGTGCTGGCCGGGTGAATCACCAGACTGCGGCAGTCGCCCACATTGGCCAGGTGGCTGAATACCTTGAGCGTCTCGACAAAGGCCTGGCCCTGGGCACGGCTGCCCTTGATGTCAAAGCTAAACACCGAACCGGCACCGCGCGGCAGCAGCTTTTGCGCCAGTGCGTGGTCGGGGTGGCTTTCCAGCAGGGGGTGGCCCACGCGGGACACCAGCGGATGTTGGCCAAGAAACTCCACCACGCGCTGGGTGTTGCGCATATGGCGCTCCATGCGCAGCGACAGGGTCTCTATGCCTTGCAGAATCAACCAGGCCGAATGCGGACTCAGACAGGCGCCAAAGTCGCGCAGGCCTTCGCGCCGGGCGCGCAGCAAAAAGGCGCCCACCGTGGCCTCCTCGGTAAACACCATGTTGTGAAAGCCTGCGTAAGGTTCCGACAGTTCCGGAAATTTGCCAGATGCGTCCCAGTCAAAGCTGCCGCCATCCACGACCAGGCCACCAATCACCGTGCCGTGGCCGCTCAAGAATTTGGTCGCCGAGTGGTAGACCAGATCGGCGCCCTGGGTGAAGGGTTTGACCAGCCAGGGCGAGGTCAGCGTCGAGTCCACCAACAACGGCACGCCGTTGTCATGGGCGATTGCTGAGACCTCGGGCGTGTTGAGCACATCCAGGCCAGGGTTGCCGACGGTCTCGCCAAAGAACAGCTTGGTGGTGGGCCGCACGGCGGCGCGCCAAGCGTCCAGATCGCCCGGCTTGACAAAGGTGGTATCAATGCCAAAGCGGCGCAGAGTGTAGTGCAGCAGGTTGTGCGAGCCGCCATACAGCGCGGTCGACGCCACGATGTGGCTGCCCGCGCCCATCAGGGTGGCAATGCTCAGGTGCAGCGCCGCCTGGCCGCTGGCTACGCTGATGGCACCGACACCGCCTTCCAGGGCCGAAATGCGCTGCTCCAGCACCGCATTGGTCGGGTTGCTGATGCGCGAATACACATGGCCCGCGCGCTCCAGGTTGAACAGCGAGGCCGCATGCTCACTGGACTCGAAGACAAAGGAGGTGGTGAGATGAATCGGCACCGCACGTGCGCCGGTGGCGTCTGGTGTGGCACCGGCGTGCAGGGCGAGGGTATCGAATCCGGGGTCGGCGTAGCCTGGCATGCTTGTCTCCTCACTCTGGGTGTTCCTGTTCTGAAATTGGCTTCTTAGCCGTGCATTGTGGGCTATATTCACACACCAGATTCCCACTACGAGACAGCACCATGAAAGTCAGCGATATCTTGCGCGTCAAAGGCGGCACGCTTTTCACAGCCCATCCGGATGAACCTCTGCCGGTGGCGCTGAATTTGATGGCCGAAAAAGATATTGGCTCGCTGGTGGTGATGGAGCATGGCGATCTGGTCGGCATGCTGACCTTTCGCGAGGTGATCCAAACGCTGGTGAAAAATGCCGGCAGCATTGGCAACACCACGGTGCGTGGCTCCATGGATGATGCGCCGCTGACCTGCACCATGGAAACCGATATGGACGAAGTGCGCCGCATGATGCTGGACCGCCATGCCCGTTACATGCCGGTGATGGACGCGCACATGCTGATGGGCGTGATCAGCTTTTACGATGTGGCACGCGCCGTGGTCGACAGCCAGAATTTTGAGAACCAGATGCTCAAGGCCTATATCCGCGACTGGCCCGAGGGCGAAGCTCCTCAAGCATGAGTCTGCGCCAAGGCTGGCGCCACTTGCGCCGAATCTGCCCCAGCCTCTGGGATAATGAGGCATGAGCGGCAATACCCTTGGACTTTTATTCGCAGTCACCAACTTTGGTGAATCCCACGGCCCGGCCATTGGCTGCGTGATTGACGGCTGCCCCCCCGGCATGGACTTGAGCGAGGCGGACATCCAGATCGATCTGGATCGCCGCCGCCCCGGCACCAGCCGCCACGTCACCCAGCGCAACGAGCCCGACGCGGTGCAAATCCTGAGCGGCGTCTACCAGGGCAAGACCACCGGCACGCCGATTGCGCTGCTGATTCAGAACACCGACCAGCGCAGCAAAGACTACGGCAACATCCTGGAGACGTTTCGTCCCGGCCATGCCGATTACAGCTACTTCCAAAAATACGGCATCCGCGACCCGCGAGGAGGCGGCCGCAGCAGCGCCCGTATGACCGCTCCGATGGTGGCGGCCGGTGCCGTGGCCAAGAAATGGCTCAAAGAGCAATACGGCACCGAGTTCCGCGGCTGCATGACACAGATCGGCGATGTGCCGATTGGCTTTGAGTCCTGGGAGCATGTGCCGCACAACCCCTTCTTTGCGCCGGTGGCCGATGTGGCGGCGCTTGAAGATTACATGGACGCGCTGCGCAAGGCGGGCGACTCCTGCGGTGCGCGTATTCGCGTCTCAGCCAGCAAGGTGCCGGTGGGCCTGGGCGAGCCGCTGTTTGACAAAATGGACGCCGATATTGCCTACGCCATGATGGGCATCAACGCCGTCAAGGGCGTGGAAATCGGCGCCGGTTTTGCCAGCGTGGCGCAACGCGGCACGACGCACGGCGACTCGCTGACACCGGCTGGTTTCGCCAGCAACAACGCCGGTGGCGTGCTGGGTGGCATCACGACCGGGCAGGATCTGGAGGTCAGCATTGCCATCAAGCCCACCAGTTCCATCATCACGCCGCGCGATTCCATCGACTCGGCCGGCAATCCAACCCAGGTGGTCACCAAGGGCCGCCATGACCCCTGCGTAGGCATACGCGCCACCCCGATTGCCGAGGCCATGCTGGCGCTGGTGGTGATCGACCATGTGCTGCGGCATCGCGCCCAGTGTGGCGATGTGCAACATACGCTGGCACCGATTCCTGCCAGCCTGTGAGCTAGAGGCCCCCACGCTTCTTGCGGCGGACCGGCGCTGGCTTAGCGTTTGTTCCTCAGCGGCGAGTCGCCCACGATACCCCATCCGCTTGAGCCATTTCCGCTGCCAGCGCCAGATCCCAGCGCGGGTTGTTGTTGCGCCTGCAGCTGGTCCGCGTACCAAAGGGCTAGGCCGGTTCCGCCTATAAACACCACGGCGATCGCCAGCAGTTTGAGCACCGTCACCCAGAGTTTGGGCTCTTCATCCTTGTTTGCCATGTCTGCACCCCGGTGTAGCTTTATTGCCTGAACGCACATTTTCGCTGATGCCAGACAGGCTGGAAAGCGCCGGTACGCGCAGCCCGCAAACACATACTAAATAGTCACCCTTAGGTATAAATCCTAGGTATGCGATGGAAATAAGTACCATAAGCCGCTCCGGGAGTATCGTTCGTGCATCAGCGAGTCGGTATCTTCCATCTGTCAGTGCTGGCTGTTGAGGCGCATTGAACAAAGCATCTCATTTCAACATTCTGGAGACAAAAACATGTTACTCAAAACCCGCGTAGCACTCGCCGCAAGCCTGGTGGCTTCCTTGTGCGGCCTGTCGGCCTCGGCCACCGAACTGGTGATTGCCACGGTGAACAACGGCCACATGATCGAGATGGAAAAGCTCAGCAAGAACTTTGAGCAAGCCAATCCCGACATCAAACTCAAATGGGTCACGCTGGAAGAAGGCGTGCTGCGCCAGCGCGTCACCACCGACATCGCGACCAAGGGCGGTCAATTCGACGTCATGACCATTGGCATGTACGAAACCCCGATCTGGGGCAAAAAGGGCTGGCTCAAGGAGTTGAAGGCCGACGCCGCTTATGACGCGGACGACATCCTGCCGGCCATGAAGAACGGCTTGTCGGTGGAAGGCAAGATGTATGCGGCGCCCTTCTACGGCGAGAGCTCCATGCTGATGTACCGCAAGGATTTGACCGACAAGGCCGGCATCAAGTTTGAAGGCCGCCCGACCTGGGACCAGGTGCGTGACGCCGCCGCCAAGATCAATGACCCCAAGAATGGCGTGTACGGCATTTGCCTGCGCGGCAAGCCGGGCTGGGGCGACAACATGGCCTTCCTGTCCACCATGGCCAACAGCTATGGCGCGCAGTGGTTTGACATGAAGTGGAAGCCACAGCTCGAATCCAAGCCCTGGAAAGATGCGGTCACCATGTATGTGGAACTGCTGACCAAATACGGCCCTCCCGGCTCTTCGGCCAACAGCTTCAACGAAATCCTGGCCCTGTACAACGAAGGCAAGTGCGGCATGTGGATTGACGCCACCATCGCGGCCTCGTTCATCACCGACCCCAAGCAGTCCAAGGTGGCTGACAAGGTGGCATTTGCCCAAGGCCCTTACGCCGTGACGCAAAAGGGAGCCAACTGGCTGTGGGCCTGGGCACTGGCCATTCCGGCCGGCACCAAGAACGCCGACGCCGCCCAGAAGTTCATCAACTGGGCGACCAGCAAGGACTACATCAACCTGGTGGCCAAGAATGAAGGCTGGGCGCATGTGCCTACCGGCACCCGCAAGTCCACCTACGCCAATCCTGAGTTCCAGAAGGCTGCCGTGTTTGCTTCCGCTGAAAAGGCTGCCATCGATTCGGCCAACCCCAACGACAGCACGCTGCCCAAGTCTCCGTATGTAGGCGTGCAGTTCGCGGCCATCCCCGAGTTCCAGGCGATTGGAATTGCGGTCGGTCAGCAGATGAGCGCGGCGCTGGCCGGCAAGTCAACGATTGACGCGGCACTGAAGGCATCCCAAGTCGCAGCAGAGCGCGAAATGAAAAAGGGCGGTTACTACAAATAGCATCCGTCTTGCTACTGCGCGGCCCGGTCTGAGGCCCGTGGTGCGCGCCGTACGAGAGTACGGCTGTGCGCCTCGGACCTCACCTCGGACCGCTCGCTACGCCACCCGGACGCTATTTGAGGACCTCCATTCATTCTCCTAAATCAACCCAACCCCATCCCCATGAGAAAACTCTTACCGCGGCTTTTGCTCACACCGGCGGTGCTGAGCCTGCTGATGTGGATGATCGTCCCGCTGGTGATGACGATTTATTTTTCGCTCATCCGCTACAACCTGATGCAGCCCGAACAAACCGGTTTTGCCGGGCTGGAAAATTTTGAATACTTTTTGACCGACCCCTCCTTTTCGGTGGCGGTGGTCAATACGCTTCTGCTCTTGGGCAGTGTGATCGTCATCACGGTGCTGCTGGGCATTGCCATCGCGTTGCTGATCGATAGCCCGTTTCCTGGGCGCGGCATCGTGCGTCTGCTGCTGATCTCGCCCTTCTTCGTGATGCCCACGGTCAATGCCCTGCTGTGGAAGCACATGATGATGAACCCGATTTACGGCGTGCTGGCGCAGGTCTGGAAGTTTTTTGGCGCCACGCCGATCGACTGGCTGACCGACTTTCCGCTCGGCTCGGTGGTCATCATGGTGGCCTGGCAGTGGCTGCCCTTTGCCACGCTGATCTTTATGACCGCGCTACAAAGCATGAACCGCGAGCAACTGGAGGCCGCCCGCATGGATGGCGCCACCTACCTGCAGCAGCTGCGCTACCTCTACATCCCGCACCTGGGACGTTCCGTGGCCGTGGTGGTGATGATCGAGATGATCTTTTTACTTAGCGTGTTTGCCGAGATTTACACCACCACTGGTGGCGGGCCGGGCGACGCCAGCACCAATGTGGCCTTCCTGATCTTCAAGCAGGCGCTGCTCAACTTTGACGCTGGTGTGGCCTCGGCCGGTGCGCTGTTTGCGGTGCTGCTGGCCAATATTGCGGCGGCCTTTCTGATTCGCATGGTCGGCAAGAACCTGGACAAATAACAGCATGGCAAACCTTCGTTCCGAGCGCTCCAAGCGCTCCAAATATTCTCCTGCGCTGATGGCGCGCACGGTTGCTGCCTGGGCCGTCACGCTGCTGCTGTTCTTCCCGCTGGGATGGCTGATGCTCACCGCTTTCAAGACCGAGCTGCAGGCCATCGCCGTGCCACCGCTGCTGCTGTTCACACCGACGCTGGAAAACTTCACAATCGTGCAGGAGCGCAGCGACTACATGCTGTACGCGCAGAACTCCTTCATCACCAGTGTGGCTTCCACCCTGCTGGGCCTGATGCTGGCCTACCCGGCGGCCTATGCCATGGCCTTCTTCAAGGGCAAACACACCAAGAACATTTTGATGTGGATGCTGTCCACCAAGATGATGCCGGCCGTGGGCGCCCTGGTGCCCGTCTATGTGATGGCGCAAAGCACCGGCCTGCTGGATTCGCGCACCGCACTGATCGTGGTCTTCACCCTCTCCAACCTGCCCATCATGGTGTGGATGCTGTATTCCTACCTGAAAGAAGTGCCACACGAGATTCTGGAAGCCTCGCGCATGGATGGCGCCACGCTGTGGCAGGAGTTCCGCCTGGTGCTCTTGCCCTTAACCCTGGGTGGCCTGGCCTCTACCGGTCTCTTGTGCCTGGTGCTGTCCTGGAACGAGGCCTTCTGGAGTCTTAACCTGAGTGCCGCCAAGGCCGGCACCCTGGCCACGCTGATCGCCAGCTACTCCAGCCCCGAAGGCCTCTTTTGGTCCAAGCTGTCGGCTGCGTCGCTGATGGCGATTGCACCGATCGTGGTGTTCGGCTGGTTCAGCCAAAAACAACTCGTCCAAGGCCTGACCTTTGGCGCAGTGAAGTAATCCAACAATTCAAGAGAGACAAACCCCATGGCATACCTTCAACTGCAAGGCATTGAAAAGGAGTTCGGCAATGTGCGCGTGATCCGCGGCATTGACCTGGAAATCAAGCAGGGCGAATTCATCGTCTTTGTCGGCCCCTCCGGCTGCGGCAAGTCCACGTTGTTGCGCCTGATTGCCGGGCTCGAAGAGACCGACGGCGGCAAGCTGATGCTGGACGGGCGCGACATCACTGACCAGCCGTCCAGCAAGCGCGACCTGGCCATGGTGTTCCAGAGCTACGCACTGTATCCGCACATGAGCGTGTTCGAGAACATGAGCTTTGCGCTGAAATTAGCTAAGGTGGATGAGGCGGTGATCGAGGAGAAAGTAGGGCGCGCCGCCAAGATACTGAACCTGACCGACTACCTGCAGCGCACGCCCAAAGAATTGTCTGGCGGTCAGCGCCAGCGCGTGGCGATTGGCCGCGCCATCGTGCGCGCACCCAAGGTGTTCCTGTTTGACGAACCCTTGTCGAACCTGGACGCGGCCCTGCGTGGCCAGACCCGCATCGAGATTGCCAAGCTGCACCGCGACCTGGGCGCCACCACCATTTATGTGACGCACGATCAGGTCGAGGCCATGACCCTGGCCGACCGCGTGGTGGTGTTGCGTGACGGCAGAATAGAGCAGGTGGGTACGCCGCTGGAGCTCTATGACCGCCCGGCCAACCAGTTTGTGGCCCAGTTCATCGGCACACCGCAAATGAATATCGTGCCTGCCAAAGACCTGCAGGCCCTGGTCAACAGCACTGCTTTGCCAGTTCAGCCCGATGGCTTTATCGGCATGCGCCCGGAAAACATCAGCCTGTGCGCACCCGGCAAAGGCATGTTGAATGGCAAGGTCGAGCTGGTCGAAGCGCTGGGCGCCGAGACCCTGATTTATGTCTCCACCGATAGCGCGGTGCAACTGGTGGCACGGCAGATCGAGCGCACCGAGTTGGTGGTGGGCAGCGCCATCGGCCTGCATATCGATGTCGATGCCGCCCACCTGTTCGATGCCGCAGGACATATCACCCGAACGGGCGCTGCCCGAGAAACCCTGGTTCATTAAGCATGCCACACACCACCAAACCTTTTCTGATGCTCCACCTGGGGCTGGGCTCTTTTCACCGCGCGCACCAGGCGCTGTATCTGCACCAGTTGCAGCAAAGCGGTGACACGCGTTGGGCGCTGGCCGGGGGCAACATCCGCCCCGACATGGTCGAGACGATTGACGCACTGATTGCGCAGCACGGCGCCTACACCTTGGAGACCGTCACGCCGCAGGGCGAGCGCGCCTATACGCGGATCACCTCCATTCAGACCGTGGTGCGGCATGACCCCATGCTGTCCGGCCTGATACGCCTGGGCGCCGATGCCAACACGCGCATCCTCTCGTTCACCGTGACCGAGGCCGGTTACTACCTGGATGCCGGAGACCGGCTGGACCTGAATTTTGCGGATGTGAAGGCCGACCTGTATGCGGTCAAAGATGGCCGGCCGGGAAGCACAATTTATGGCGCTCTCGCGGCCATTCTGCGGGCCCGCATGCAGGCCAAGGCCGGGCCGGTGACGCTGCTGAATTGCGACAACCTGCGCCACAACGGCGACCGCTCGCGCAGCGGCCTGTTGCAGTTTCTGGAACTGGTGGGGGATGCCGAGCTGCTGGCCTGGGTGAAGGCCCACACCAGCAGCCCCAACGCCATGGTGGACCGCATCACGCCGCGCCCCACACCGGCAGTGACTGAGCGCGTCAAGGTTGCCACCGGAATGGATGACCCCGCCGCGCTGATGGGCGAGAGTTTTATCCAGTGGGTGATAGAGGACCACTTCATTGCCGGTCGCCCCGCCTGGGAGTCCGTGGGCGTGGAGATGGTGGACTCGGTGCAGGCCTACGAGGAGGCCAAGATCCGCCTGCTCAACGCCACCCACAGCTGCATTGCCTGGGCCGGCACGCTGGTGGGCTATACCTATATCCACGAAGGCACGCAGGATGCTCAGATTCGCCAGTTCGCTTTTGACTATGTCACCGACGATGTGATCCCGGTGCTGGACACGCCCGAGCATCCTTGCCCGATCAACCTCGCCAATTACCGCGATGTGGTGCTGGACCGGTTTGGCAATCCGGCCATTGCCGACACCAACCAGCGCGTGGCCATGGACGGTTTTTCCAAGATTCCCGGCTTTATCGCGCCCACGATTCGCGAACGTCTGGCTAAGGGCGAATCGATCCACAGCGTGGCCATGTTGCCGGCGCTATTCCTGGCCTATCTGCAGCGCTGGCACGCCGGAACCATCAGCTATGAGTACCAGGACCAGGCGATGGACCCTGCGGTGGCGCACGCCATCTGCGCGTCTGCCGACCCGGTGGCCGCCTTCTGCGCCGATCAACCCTTGTGGGGCAATCTGGCCGGTGATACGCGCCTGATCGAAGCGCTGCGCGGCGCTACCACACGCGTTCAACAATTCATAGAAAGCACAACCGCATGACCCGCTTGAATAACAAACACGCTGTGCTGACCGGTGCTGCCGGCGGCATTGGCCTGGCAGTTGCCACCGCCTATCTGCGCGAAGGCGCGAAATGCACCGTGGCCGATATCGGCAACAGCCCTACGCCCGAACTGGCCGCGCTGATGGCTGCACACCCGGACACGCTGGCCTATGTGCCCACCGACGTCACCCAGCTGCCTGATATCGACGCGCTGATTGCCGCTGCCTCGGCACGCTTTGGCACCATCACCACGCTGTACAACAACGCCGCCATTTTCGACATGGCGCCGCTGCTGGAAAGCAACGAGGCCATGTACGACAAGATCTTTGCGGTCAACGTCAAGGGCGCCTTCTTTGTGCTGCAAAAGGTGCTGGCGCACATGGTTGAGCACAAGGTGCAGGGCGGCTCCGTGATCAATATGGCATCCCAGGCCGGACGCCGTGGCGAGGCCCTGGTGTCGCATTACTGCGCCAGCAAGGCTGCCATCATCAGCTACACGCAAAGTGCCGCGCTGGCCATGGCACCGCACAAGATCCGTGTCAACGGCATTGCGCCGGGTGTGATCGCCACACCGATGTGGGCGAATGTGGATGCACTGTTCGCCAAGTACGAGCATCTGCCGATCGGCGAGAAGAAGAAGCAGGTCGGCCTGGCCGTGCCCCTGGGCTATATGGGCGACCCCACCGATATCTGCGGTGCTGCCGTATTTCTGGCCAGCGATGAGGCCTCCTACATCACGGCGCAGACCCTCAATGTCGATGGCGGCAATGTAATGTCATAGACTGCGCGGCAATTACCTCAAGCAAAGCCCCCCATGTCCTTCAAACCGCGTCAGCTCAAGCCCGAGCTTGAGCACGACTACAGCCGTTCACCCGAACTGGGCTATGAGCGTCCGGAGGAGGTGGGCATCATCCGCTGCCTGTCGCATGGTTTTCCGACACCGCTGGCGCGCTGGCATTACCACGACGAGTACGAGCTGCATCTGATTACCAGCACCTCTGGAAAGGCCTTTGTCGGTGACTGGATCGGCCAGTTCCAGCCCGGGCATCTGGTGCTGACCGGGCCGCGTCTGCCGCACAACTGGGTCAGCATGGACCTGCCAGAAGCAGGCGTGCCCGAGCGCGACCTGGTGATCCAGTTTCCACACGCGCCGATTGAAGAGGCCAGCCGCCACATTCCGGAAATGCGTGGTGTGCTGCCACTGCTGGAGCGGGCCAAACACGGTATCGAGTTCTTTGATCTGTATCCCCAGGCCGTGGCGCACTGGCAGAGGATCAAGTCTTCGCAAGGGCTGGCGCGCTTTGGTGCTTTTTGCACCTTTCTGAACGAACTGGCGCAGTGCAAGGATTACCGTCTGCTGTCCAATGCGCAGATTCAAAGCGTGGACAATGACGCGCAGCTGGACCAAATCAACGCCATCCTCAGCCGCATCACCAACAACCTGATGGACCCGCTGTCGGCGGCCACGCTGGCCGAAGAACTGGGTATGAACGAGAGCCGCTTTTCGCGCTTCTTTCGCCGCGCCACCGGCAACACCTTTACCGATTTTGTGAACCATGTGCGCATCAACCGCGCCTGCCAGTTTCTGATGGAGTCAGACCGGCAGATCACCAGCATTGCCTACGATGTGGGCTTCAACAACATCGCCAATTTCAACCGCCGCTTTCTGGACATCAAGGGCATGACGCCGCGCGAATTTCGCCGTCAGGTAGCGAGTAGGTTTGGTACGCAACCCGTGCGGCCGTGAACTTCACACAATTTGATGTCCTCTGTGAGTAGGCAACGCTCACTGCCGTCAAATAGGTTCGATCGCTAGGATGGCTGGCGCTGGCCAGCCATCCTTCACTTTCCGAACAACTTGGCCAGGTGCTGCCACAGGCGCTGCAGCAGGCCGGCGCGTTCCACCTCGGCCTGGGCCACAAGCGGGGCTTCGCCGACCGGCTTGCCGTTCGAGGTCGCGATGACCCGGCCTATCACAGCGCCCTTGGCCACGGGTGCTTCCAGGCCCGACTTGAGCTCCACCGAGGTCTGCACTTGCACGCCACGCGGCACGGTCAACATCCACGGTGCCCCCAGACCCGCGCTGACCGTGTCTGTCACGCCGAAGCTGAGCTTGGCCGTCGTGACCACCGTGTTCGGCTGAATCGGGGTGATCTTCTCGAAGTTGCTGAAGCCCCAACCGAGCATTTCTCGCGTCTCGTCAGCACGCGCCTGAGCGCTGTGGGTATTGAGGATCACCGTGATCAGGCGCATCCCGTTGCGATTGGATGAGGTGACCAGGCAGTAGCCGGCCTCTTCGGTGTGGCCGGTCTTGAGCCCATCAACGGTCGGATCGGTGTAGAGCAGGGCATTGCGGTTGCCTTGCTTGATACCGTTGTACTTGAACTCGCGTTCCGCGTAGATCGGGTAATAGTCAGCGCTGTCGTGGATGATTGCGCGCGCCAGGATGGCTAGGTCACGCGCAGACGACTTGTGGTTCGGGTCGGGCAGTCCCGTGGGATTTACGAAATGCGTGTGCGTCATACCGAGGCGCAGTGCTTCGGCATTCATCAGCTTGGCAAAGCCTTCTTCCGAGCCAGCCATGTGCTCGGCAATTGCCTTGGACGCATCGTTGCCCGACTGGATGATGATGCCGCGCAGGATGTCGATCACCGTGGCCTGGCTGTTCAGTGGCAGATACATGCACGATTCGGTGCTCGAACCTCGGCACCAAGCGTTCTGACTGACCGATACCAGGTCGGTTTGCTTGAGTTTTCCGGAGCGCAGCGCCTGTTCGACCAGGTAGCTGGTCATCATCTTGGTCAGCGAAGCCGGTGGCAAGGGTTCGTCCGCGTTGGCCGAGGCGAGCACCTCGCCGGAGTCGAAGTCCATTATCAGCCAGGCCTTGGCGGGCAAGGCCGGCGGGTTGGCCGCCAAGGTGGTCTGAGCAGCAAGTGGTGGCGCGGCGTTCACGGCGGCGGCTGCCTGCTTGTGAGGGGCGGGCTTGCTTGCGTGGTGTACAGCCGCGAAGGAGACCGAGCCAGGAACCAATGTGCCAGCAGCAATTGCGACGAGGATAGGGAGTATGGAGAAAGTCTTGTGTTGCATGGAATTTTCGGGAGTAGGGGAGATTGTCGCGTATCGGCCAAGTGCAGGCACTGGGTTGGATCGCTCGTACCGTCACTCAAGGCTGATTGCGCTCCTATGTGCCGACTACCTCACCGACCTATGGCACTGCGACGGGTATACAGTTGTTTGTGGATGGTCTTGGTGAATGACGGCTCTATCGGGTTGCGCTGAAAAAGCTCTGGATTTGTCCAATTTTCATGTCGCTCGCTCTGCCAGCCAGTCAGCGAGTCTAAGCGACAGGCAGCTATCTGGTGATTCAGTCCAACTTCAGCCAACCATTTCGCCATAGTGCCCCTGTGGGCGACCATCCGTTGGAATTGCCTTGTCTTATGCCGCCATGCTAGAAACCGCTGCATACGGCTGCTTATGACGACGGGCTTTACGTAATGCGAATCGCGGCCGTCAGCGTGTCAGCCAATGCCTGGGCCACCCCATGCAGTTTGTCGCCCTTGCGTACGATCAGGCCCAGCGTCCGTGTGATGGCCGGGTCGACCAGCGGTATACCGATCAGACCGGGCTGTCTATCAGCAAGCGATTTCCGCTGGTGCTGGACACCGAGACCAAGGTTTCACTTTCCAGCGAGCGCCACGCCACGGTTTTGCGACGCGCCAATGGATGGCCGCCGGGAACGACGACCACATAGCGCTCCGCACGAATCGGAGTGAACTCCAGTTCAGCCTCCTGGCTACCCAGGAAATTCAGGCCAAAGTCTGCGTGGCCACTGACGGGACGCAGGCAATGGTGACCTTGCCCGTGCGCACTGCGGCCTTGGCCTCAAGGCCCTGGTATGCGCGTTCCAACTCGCGTTCGGGACACAAACTGGTGGCGGTTTGGGGTTCCTCCATGGGCGAGACCAGCGGCGCGATACCCAAGCGACTGGAGCGGGGTGAGCCGATTGATGTGGCAACTCAAAGATGGGTGTCGCCGTGCCGATCGGGTCTGTCAGACCCGATGTAAGCACCGTCGAAGGTTTGAAGCAGGCACTGCTGAATGCCCGGTCCATCGCCTACTCGGACAGTGCCAGCGGCGAATACCTGTCCAAAGTGCTGTCCCCTGTCACGGCCTCCACCCATTGAAGGACTTCACCATGAGCACCAACAAAAAATCAGAGCAATCGAATCTGTCCACCGTATTGCGGGTGACCAGTGGAAATTTTCTGGAGATGTTCGACTTCTTCTGGCTGCCGGTGATGGGCGCGCTGTCGGAAAAGGTGGGGCGCAAGAAGATTCTGTTGACCTTTACTGTGCTGCCAATCCTGACTGTATATCCCATCATGCACCGGTTGGTTGCGAACATCAGCTTTGAAAACCTGCTGGTGACAGAACTCTGGTTGTCCTTTATGTACGCCAGCTACAACGGCGCTGCGGTGGTTGCCTTGACGGAGGTAATGCCCGTCCATGTGCGTACCGTGGGCTTCTCTTTGGCCAATGACCCTGGTTGACAATGCCAGTCAGGTCAGCAGCGTGGCGGTGTAACCTCGCTAGCTTGTTAACAAGCTAGCCTGGCCCGCCAGAGCAGCAGCGCGCTTTACGGTAGTTACCGATGTCTATCAAAGTGGCTTATCCACAGTTGATCGTCGGTATTCACCGACCCTGCATCATGCCTTGAAAGACCCATTCTGGGCAATCGTGGCCGCAGAACCCAATTGCTCGATGCGCCAACACGTGTCCATCAGCGTTTGCATCCTCGCTTTAGGAAGAATTCCATCGGCGAGGTCCACAAATTTTGACTCAAGCTGCTGATCCGTCATAGGCACTTCCACACTGCCGATGGCGTGCGCAACGAACTTATGCAGTTTTTGGCCGTCCCGCAGGATGATGGTCATGTCGACCTGTTCCGGCTTGATGGCGGCATCGACAGTCGCAATGACCTTGTCTCGCAACGCAATGGTTTTTGCATCTCGAACAGCCAGATCACTGTACTGCTTCTCGCCGGCAGCGCCATCCTTGATTGCAACGGCTACGGAATGGTAAACGCTGAATTTCCCCTCCAAGCCGATCTGCGGCGTCTTTTTACCGGTCAGTTCGATTACGAGTGGATGCACACGCATTTCAATGCGATCGATTTGCTCAGGCGTGATCTGGTACTCGTTGCGCAGTTGAATCGCGGCGTCAATCGCCGGATGAATCACAATGCCGCAGGCAAACGGCTTGTAGGTATTCAGCGCGGATTCGTACCGAGTACCGAGTCCTTCGGTGATTTCAGAAAAATCCTGCTTGGTGCTGATGGTATTGGCCCAGCCGCGTTTTGCTTCAATCATGCCTTCGGAGCTGGTGTAATTTTTTGATGCCAGAAGGGCTGCAAACAGGCCATTGCTGGCGGCCCTGCCGGGATTAAAGCTCTTGTTCATCGAGCCGAAGGACTCGCGAAGTCCCACTGGCTGTGAAGCCGCAAGACCGAGTGCCCAGACCATTTGTTGTTCTGTCAGTCCCAATAGTTTTCCAGCTGCCGCCGCAGCACCAAAAACACCTGCAGTACCGGTAATATGCCAGCCAGTATCGTAGTGATTCGGATAGACCGCGTTGCCGATGCGGCAGGCGGTTTCAACGCCCAGAACCAGGGCATTTAAAAACTCTTTTCCGGAACAAGGCCGGTATTCCGACAGTGCCAGAATGGCCGAGATGATCGGACCGCCCGGATGAATAACCGTTTTCAGATGCGTATCGTCATAGTCAAAAATATGGCTGCTCACGCCATTAATGAACGCCGCATTCATGATGTCAAAGCGCTCGGTACGGCCCATCAAGCTGGCTTGCTGCGGACCGGAAAATTCCGCCAGCGCGGACACGGCCCGATCGACGGTCTCATGGTGTGAGCCTCCCACCGCAACGCCGACCCAGTTCAAAAGGGTGCGCGTGCCTTCCTTGCGGACAGTGGCAGGAAGGTCCTCGAACTTTGCATCGACGATGTAACGCGCCAAGGTGCGTGTCACCCCCTGCGCGGAAGACTTGGAAGCGGTCTGTTTCTCATCCGCTGCCAGGGACAGGGTCGGGATAAGTGGCGTTGCTATGGCGAGAGACGCGATAGCACCGGATGTCAAAAAGTTACGGCGACCAGCTATTGTCATGAAATATTCCCCAAATACATTGTTGATAGGCGTTGTTGCACGCGTACGTGGCGGTGGCCTGGTAGACGTGCGAGCCGGTAAAGGCTGCTTAGCTGGCACATGCAGAGGCAGGACTGCCTGCGAGATGCCAGCAAGGCTACTATGGCACCACCATCAGCGCGAACGGCCAGACATAGGCCTGCAGTGTGACATACAGTCCCACCAGACTTGCCAAGGCAATCGAGTGGAAGAACACGTAGCGCAGGATGTCGCCTTCATGGTCGAACCAGCGGGTCGCGGTGGAGGCCACCACTATCGACTGAGCATCGATCATCTTGCCCATGACACCGCCCGAACTATTTGCAGCACCCATCAGGTTGGGACTCAGGCCTAGCTGTTCGGCCGCGACTTTTTGCATGCCGCCAAACAAGACGTTGGAAGCCGTGTCCGAGCCAGTCATGGCCACACCCAACCAGCCCATCAGGGTGCCGAAGAATGGATAGAACACGCCGCTGTTGGCGAAGGCCAGCCCCAAGGTGGTGTCGGTTCCTGAGTAACGCGTCAGTGTGCCAAGCGCCAGCATCAACACGATCGTCAGCAGCGAGTAGCGAACCAGCCAGAAGGTGCTGAAGTAGTTGCTGACGATCTGCATGGGGCGGTACTTCATCACCAGTGCGCCCACGCAGGCCGACAAAAATATGCCGGTACCGGTTGCCGACAGCAGGTTCAGTGTATACACCGCCGCTTCCGGGCGCGGCGTGGCAACCACGGGTGGCGCCTTCATGATCAGGTTGTGCAGACCCTCGATGGGAAAAGCGGGTGCGAACAGGCCATTGAGATAAGCCTTGAAATTAGGCAAGCCCCAGATGAAAACAAAGACCGACAGAATAACCCAAGGTGTCCAGGCCCGAACCAGAGCTGCCGTGCAATGGCGCGCAACCGGCGTAGCTTCCTTGGCCTCATGGGCACTGACATCTTTGCCGCGCATGCTTGGAGAAGTCCAAAGCTGCTTGGGTTGCCAGAAACGCAAAAACAGGATCAGCGAACCCATGGAGACGATGGCCGCAATGATGTCCACCAACTCCGGCCCAATGAAGTTGCTCACCAGATATTGCGGTATGGCAAACGACAGTCCGGTCACTAGAATGGCCGGCCAAATCTCCATCATGGCGCGGCGTCCGGCAAAGGCCCAAATCAGCCAAAACGGCACCAACAAGGAGAAGAAGGGGAGCTGTCGGCCGATCATGGCGGTGACCTGCATCAGGTCATAGCCATGTACCTTGGCCAGCGTGATCACGGGTGTTCCCAGCGCGCCGAAGGCAACTGGCGCGGTGTTGGCAATCAGACTCAGGCCGGAAGCGGCCAATGGCGAAAAGCCCAAACCGATCAGAATACCGGCCGTCACTGCCACGGGCGTGCCAAAGCCCGCAGCCCCTTCAAAAAATGCACCGAAGCAAAACGCGATCAACAGCAATTGCAGCCTTCGGTCTTGCGTGATACCGGAGAGGGAGTCCTGCAAAATTTTGAAGCTGCCATTCTTTTCAGCCAGCTGTTGCAAGAAAATAATATTCAGCACGATCCAGCCAATCGGCAACAAACCCGTGAGCCCACCATACATGGCAGCCCGGCCGGCCATGCCGGCTGGCATGCCATAGGCGAACACCGCAACCAATAGTGCTGCCAGCAAACCCATGCCAGCGGCGGTGTGTGCCTTGATGTGAAAAAATCCCAGCGCGGCCAGCATCACCAAAACGGGGATGGCTGCAAGCGCCGTAGATATCAACATGTTTCCGAAGGGATCGTATATTTGCTGCCAGGTCATTTTTCAGTCTTCAGTTAATTTGAGTTGTAGTGTGTGCTGCCTGCAGTAACGCGGGTCAGCTCGGCAATATCGTTTGCTATGCACTGATCGTCCTTGGGTGCCAGGCCGCTAATGCCAATCGCGCCCAGCAGCTTTCCCTGTGCATTTTTGAGTAGCGCACCACCGGGCATTGCCGTCAGCAAGGGATCGCAAAAACTACTGATCTCCAAGCCCTCGGAGCGCAACCTTGCAAGAAACGCATCGGTTGACGAGCCCATACGATTGGCGGTGTAGGCCTTGCTTTGCGCAATTTGGATAGTCCTGACCGGTGCACCGTCGGCACGGGAAAATGCCATTAAAAACCCATTGGCATCGCAAATCGCAACACTGATAGGGCGGCCATAGTCTTCTTTTGCTTTTTCAGTCGCACGGGAAATCAATGCCTGGGCATTTTCAATCAAGAGTAAATCCATATGTCACCATCGCTTTTAAAGGCTTATTTCGGACGGAGTCGTGAGCGCGTCCTTGTCAATCGACAAATGAGTTGAACCGCTGCGGACTTAGAGCCCGCAGCGGTTTCAATACGACGAATTCAAGACTGCCAAGCTGCTTATCTAGGCAATGCCGAAGACAGATACAAAAATCAGGGCAATGAACACCATCAAAATCTTCAGGATCGTCATGGCAAAGATGTCAGGATATGACTGACGATGGGTCAGTCCGCACACCGCCAGCAGGGTAATGATGGCGCCGTTGTGCGGTCCGGTATCAAAACCGCCAGAGGCGATGGCAGCGACACGGTGCAAAATGGCAGGCGACATATTGACCGCAGCGGCCCAATCCAGCCAGTGTTTTCCGAACAGATCCAAGGCGATGGACACTCCACCCGAAGCCGAGCCGGTGATGCCGCAGATGATATTGATCGTCGCAGCCATCGATGCCAGCGGATTGTTCCCAAAGTCCATGGCCATCACGCTCGCAGCAATCGATTTAAATCCTGGCAGTGAGGCAATCACGTTGCCGTAGCCGACCTCGGACGCCACGTTCATCACAGCCAGCAAGGAGCCCACGGCACCCAAGGAGATGGCTTTCTTCAACCCACCTTTGGGCATACGTCCCACGCCGACACCACTGGCTATCACGATCCCGCAAACCACTGCAATGATGAGTGACCAAGTGCTGATCACGTTTTTAATGGCCGGTGCCATCAGCGGCAACTTCATGGCTGCGATGGGCAGCAGCACCGACGCGTCCCAACTGACCAGGTTGTTGCCGGCATAGTTCACCACCAGTACCGTGATCAGCGGAATCACGGATATTTGCCAGGACGGTAGTTTAATGTCCTTCAGTTCAGGTTCGTTCAGGGTATGGTTCCCATAACCCTCACCGCTGGCCTTGGCCTTGTTCACCCGGTAGGTCAGCCATGCCATTCCGGTGGCAAACATGATGACGGCGATGAAGGTCCCCAAAATCGGGCCTGAGTACACACTGGTGCCCAGAAAGTTCGAGGGAATAATGTTTTGTATTTGCGGTGATCCTGGCAAGCTGTCCATCGTGAAGGTGAACGCACCCAGAACAATAGTTGCCGGCACCAGTGATTTAGGAATGTCCGCCTCTTTGAACAAAGCTGCTGCAAACGGATAGACCGCAAACACCACCACAAACATGCTGACACCACCATAGGTGAGAATGGCGGCAGACAGCACGGTCGACAAAACGGCGCGTTTGGGCCCAAGCGACTGGATGATGGCGTGAGCGATGGATTTGGCCATGCCGCTTTCTTCCATGATCTTGCCAAAGATGGCTCCCAGCATGAATACCGGAAAGAAGTTCTTGATATAAATAACCGCCTTGACCATGTACAGCTCGGTATAGGTCGGCATAACCGGCAGACCCTGGGCGACTGCAGCCAGAATGGCCAAGACCGGAGCAAAGAAGATAACCGAGTAGCCCCTGTAGGCGAAGAATATCAACAGCACCAAGCTGAGCGCGATTCCAATAACTTCCATTTTCATTTTCTCCTGATTTATTTAAATTGCCGTAGTTTGGCGGATACGATCCACCGCCAAAAATTTCCGGACATGAATGAGCCCTAGCACATCAATATGCCGTCACCCGACTGTTACAAGCTGCTCAGTAACGCGCCGCGCCACTGAGCAAACGCGAATTACTTCGCTGTAGGCATCACAAACTCGGCGCCCTTGCCAATGCTCTCGGGCCAGCGCTGCATGATGGATTTTTGCTTGGTGTAGAAGCGCACGCCTTCTTCGCCGTAGGCGTGCATGTCGCCGAACAGACTCTTCTTCCAGCCGCCAAAGCCATGCCAAGCCATGGGTACGGGTATCGGTACATTGATGCCGA
>Ga0118677_10004013_pt1 | contig 27185 bp, 22 predicted proteins | sample AliMusrvi5mmetaG_FD_86154 | JGI IMG/M metagenome (GOLD analysis project Ga0118677, IMG submission 86154) | reverse complement strand
CAGATTCACCTGCTAGCGGAAATTATCTGATAGGTTAAACACCACCCCGTTCATGATTTATACTGCAGGAGGGCAAAGATTGTTCACTGTCCTTGATCTTTTGGCGGGCTACATCGCGAATTGCCGGATGCAGGTCAAGAGAATCCGCAACCAGCCGCAAGTCCTGCAGCATCAAAAAATGCACCAGTTTAAGCCCCAGTTCGGTAGGGCTGTAGGGATTAAAGATCAGGGCTTTTTTTACGGCGTAGCGCGCGATCCATTTGCGGCTCTTCATAACTTCCTGCTGTACGGCGGCAAAGGCCGGCCTGCGAGAGCACAGCTTCAGCACATCTGATTCCGTCAGCGACGGGTTCTGGAGAACTGCGCGGATAACCCGGGGATCAGTATCGGCAAACATACGGACAAGCTGCGGGCCCCGCAGCTTTTTTGCCCGTGCAATGCGGACTCCCGCAGGCAGGTCATCCTGCGGCTCAGGCTCCTGGTCCGCGGACCTGCTTGCCTCGGGCCGGGATAAAATGCCTGTCAGCTCTTCAAAGCCCTCAACCTGCGCGACACTATATATCTCGCTCATGAAGGGATTGCCCAAACGGGTGGCGAGCAGCGGTACATTAAGCGCGTCAAGAAGCAGGCAGTAGTCGCCCTTATCGCGGGAGGCGCCCAGCACGATAGCCTGCAGCAGCTCCGCGGCCTGCCGGGCGGTGAGCCCCTGCACTTTCTCGGCAAGCAGCAGCGATCGCATGGCGCTGTCAGGCACTGAGCTTAAGCTCGCGTTTATTTGTTGCAGGAGGGTTATTTCCGGAGCCATGTTCGTCGAGCCGCTCCCCTGGGTATTAGCAGGTTGTTGAAAAAGTCAATACATACTGGCTGTTCAAAAATGCTCAGATGCAAGGCGCACGAAATCATGCGAAATGAGGCGTACTTTTTCGTACGCCGCAGTGAAGCATGATGAGCGCAACGCAGCAGATGGGCGTTTTTCAACAGCCTGTTAGAGCATGTATCAAAATTCCATAGTCATTACCTGTGTTGCGCGATGGGCACATAACCGTGTCATTCCGGCTTGTCCTGAATCATTTTCCGTGCAGCAAAAGGGATTCCGGGGAATGACGAGGAATAAGGTTATGCGGCTCCATATAGTCAACCGTGCTTTTGATTTTTGGATACAAAAAAAATTACCTGCTCAAGCCCGAATTTCAGGCCGCAGGTTCGGTATGCACGCTCACCGAGCAGATACGGCTTGAAAAAGCGTTGATGAGCATTTCAACCTCCGTTGCAACCCGGTGAGCCGCCTGGAGCGCCATGCCGGGATCGAGCAGGCAGGTAAGGCTGATGTGCCAGCGCCCGTCACTCTCGGCAATCAGAAGCTTCTCGACGCCGCTTACGCCCGCAACCATCCGGGCCTGGCCGGTAATGCGGGCGGCCTCATCGGGAAAGCTGTCCGTTACATCCCGCCTGCCGATGCTGCATTCGATACATCCGCTTTCAAGGTGCGAATGCACGATGGCCAGCTCGGGAAACAGCTCCTGCAGCCGCTGCTCAAGGGCGGTTGCGGCAAGGTGCGCCTCTCCCAGGGTCGTCTCGAAGGGCCATTCAAGATGCATGTCCATCTGCAGGCCCGCGCCGATGCGGTGCACCTGCAGGTCGTGAATATTGATGCCCCGCATCTGTGCAAGGCGGAACGCCGTTTCAGCCATGCCCTCGGAAACCGGCCCGTCGGGCTCGGCATGCACGATCACGTCGGCGCCCTCGAACTGGCTGCGCAGCGCGCCCTCGACATTTTCCGTCAGCTCATGGACCAGTCCCAGCGAAAGATTTGGCTGCAGGCACACTTTGAGATCGATAAACTGTTTGGCCCCGGCATGCCGCATGCGCACATCATAGGCATTGCGCACGCCCGGCACCGCGGCGGCAGCCAGCCGCACCTGCTCGATCTGCCCTATCGGCGCGCTGTCGGTAAGGGCGTCAATGGCTTTTTTTCCGAGCTGGAAGCAAATCCAGCTAACCATCACCGCAACGCCAAGCGAGCAGATCGCATCGGCCTTGGGATAGCCCCAGGTGGTAAACGCCAGGCCGGCCAGCACCATGAGAGAGCTTGCGATATCGCTTAAAAAATGCATGGCGTCTGCTTCAAGGGCCGCGCTTTTTGTTTTTTTTGCGGTTCGGGCAAGGGCCATGCCGCGCGTATAATCAACAATAATGGCAATAATGATCACGGCAAAGCTGTAGACGTTGACTTCGACAACGACATGCTTGAAAAACAGGCGCTGCACAGCTTCATGGATAATCCAGAAGCAGGTCAAAAGCAGCAGCAGCGTTTCAACAAGCGCGGAAAGATTATCGATTTTACTGTGGCCGTAGGGATGATCGGCATCGGCCGGGCGGTCTGACACGGAAACCGAAAACCACGTCACGGCGGCCGCAATCAGGTCAAGGCCCGAGTGGGCGGCCTCCGACAGTATGCCAAGGCTGCCGGTCCAGAGGCCGACGGCAAGCTTCATGCCCGTAAGCAGCACAGCGGCGAGAACCGAGTTGCGGGCTATGCTGATTTTTTCTTTATAATCGTTGTTTTCGGCGAGCGTCGTCATTGGTAGCGTCAATAGAAATAGATGCGTTCACGGATGCGGGGGCACCGGCCCATCTCGCCGGTCAGCGGCTTTTTGAGCCCTTTTTTTCGGTCAGCTCCTGGCGCATCAGCTCCAGTTCCTTGCGCAGCTGCTCCTGCTCCTGACGCATCAGCTCCCGCTCTTCTTCTAGCATCATATTTTTCTGGCGCAGGCGGCTGGCATCGGAAAGATAGCGGTCTTTTATGTCGTCATAATAGGTGCAGCGGTTGCGCCCGTCTTCCTTGCTGACATACAGCGCCTTGTCGGCCCGGTCGATGGCGTCCATAACGGCGTTCATGCTTGTTTCAAATTCAGCAATGCCTGAAGAAATCGTTATCGTATGCTCAAGGCCCGCGATCGGAAAAGCTGTGGTTTCAATGCGCTTGCGCAGGTTCTCCATGGCATCGAGCACCTCCTGCTGTTCCTTGCCGTAAAACACCGCGCAAAATTCCTCGCCGCCGTAGCGGTAGGCATACGGAACGCCATCGCGGATGAGCAGGGAGACCTGTTTGAGCACTTCATCCCCGACGGGATGGCCGTAGGTGTCGTTTAAGACCTTGAACTTGTCGATATCGATCATGGACACAAACAGCTTTTTTTTGCCGGTTTTAAACTGCTTGAACAGGCGGCCCATCTGCTCATTGAGCTTGCGCTTATTATACAGCTGGGTGAGGTCATCGGTATAGACCTTCAGGGCATGAAGCCTGTTCTGATTTGTCTCGATAATGCGGGCCGCAACCGGCGTTATAAAGTCGACGTCCTCTATCCATCGGTCCCGGTTGAAATCATCTGCTCTCGTGCACCGTATGACGTAGTGCCCGATCTGCCGGCCTTCCACGACAAGGGGGGTTTCATAGATGGTTTCCTGAACCTCCTGAAATGTCGGCGCGTCAACGGCATGCGGCAGCTCATGGATCTCCTCATGCTGCTTGTTGTAGGTGAAAATTTTTCCGTCGGTTTTCAGCTCATTGGTCAGAAAGCGGTCGTCATCGAACAGATACACTTCGATGTTCTTGGCGTCAAGAAAGCCGATGATCCTGCTCATGGCCTCCTCAAAAGGCACAAGCAGTATGTCAACCAGCATCTGGCTTTTCTTCATGTTCTGCTCGAACTGCTCCACTTCCTGCACATGGCCAATCTGGGATTCAAACATCTCCGTCTTTACCTGCTCGAGCCGGTCAACATCCTGCAGGCTCTTCTTGGCGATTCTCTCGGCATGCCTGTACTGTTCAACCAAAACGGCTATTTTTTTATATACCTGCTGCATGCGGTCGCGGTTTTTAAAAACCGAGCCGAGCTTGCCGGGATCAAGGGCCTCGATAATCTCGCCGCCAAGTTTTTCGCGTATTTTGTTGATGTAGTGATGCGGGATGCCGCGCCGGAACTCGATGGAGACGGTATCCTCAAGGTCGCGCAACTTTGCATAGAACTCGTTTATGGCGGCAGAATCGGGCCGGGGACCGTCTGACCTCTTTTCGATGTCCCCGAGTATCCCCTCGACTATAGTACGGGCATTATCCAATGTTCTTTTCATATTCTAGCGGCGAACGCCCTTATATTTATTGTGTTAAACGCAATGAGCCGGGCCAGATGCCCGGTATTCCCCCAGATCATCTGTTTAATTTAACAAGATATACTATTATTGTAAAGAAAGAGTTTATGAATGCCTGCCGCGCGGCGATAATAATGCTTGAAAGCCACCCTCGAAAAGGATACAAACTCGAAGAAACATTGCGCTCAACCAGCAATCACCCGCGTAGCGGGCAGCTTGTTGCAGACAAAAAGCTCTGTTCACATCCCCCGGTAAAAAAGGATATCAATCGTATGAAAAAAGTTTGCACCTGTCTTGCCTGTTGTATCTGCACGTTTTTTTTGGGGCTCCTTTTGGCTGCCCCGGCGCCCCTGCGGGCACAGCAGATTGATACGCCACCGACCTATACCCTGCAGCTGATGACCATACTGGATAAATTCACGGCGGATGCCGAGCTGCAGAAAATCCGCAAGCGCGGCTATGATGCCTATCTTGCTGAGTATACGACGCAGACCGGCAGGATTATTTACAAGCTTCGCAGCGGAAAATTCAAGACCCGTGCCGCCGCGGTTGCAGCTGCCGACCAGTATACGGAAAAGGAAGGCGGCTCGGTCATGATAGTCTCCGAGAATGCCGGCGCCGGAGAAGCATCCCGGGCAGCCGCTGAACCGGCTGCCGCGGACGGAGCAGCCGCCCCCAAAGGCAAAACCGTACGGGTCACGGTAAAAGATAAGGATACTGCCGCCCGCCCGAACAGCCTTCAGGAAAAAGTGAGCGCCCTCAGGCGCGGTGAAACGCCGGCAAAAATGAAGGCCGAGCAAAAGCCCGAAGACGAAATCTGGTTCACCATACAAACCAGCACGGAGTTCGACAAGCGGAGCGCTGAACGCAGAATAAACAAATTGCGGGACAAGGGCTATGATGCCTATTGTACCGAAATCGTGCAAAACGGTAAAGAGTTCTACAAAATACGCTTCGGCAAGTACGGAACTTCCAAGGAAGCAAGCGAAGCTGCTGAAAATTATAATGCCCGGGAACGCAGAAACGGCATGGTGGTGAAAATTGCTTCCGGCGTGGATGTTGCCTCCTCCGGTGACCGTGCCGCTGCTTCAAAAAAACAGGAGCCGGCCGAGAATACTGATACCCGGGAGCAGGGGCAGCCTGCAGCCCCTAAAAAGCCTGCCGCGCTGGCTGCGGCCCCGCGGAATCAAAATTCGCAGGAGCCCGAAGAGTTGCCGGAGGAGATCGATGATCGCCAGCCTGCAAAAGAGCAGCGGCCCCCGGCAGCCGGTCCTGCGAGGAAAGTACAGCCGCCAACGGCTGAACTGCCTTCGGAGCCGGAGCCGCAGGCTGGACAAAAAGGAGCCTCTGATGGCGGGCGCGAAGCGCCGCCTCTTGACGATACTGATGCAGCGCAGGTTCAGCCCCCCCCGGAGCAAGCCCCGAAAGCCGATGAGCCTGAACACATGACAAAAATTTATGCCTACCGGGAAAAAAGCGGCGCTCTGAATCTGACAAACCGTTATGAGGACGTTCCCGAAGCGCTGCGTAAAAGCATCGATTGTATTTCCCGCTATCCGGTACGCATCAGGGAAATTGCAAAAAACAGCATCCGGCTGACGGTGGAGGACCAGGAAGAACGCACGGAAATCATTCTTGCAGGCCTGACCTTTTCCGGGCAAAGCGAGTCAGCCCGCGCTTATCTGAAAGCATTGGGCCGTAAGCCCCTGCGGCTTAAATACAATCCCTGGCTGCAAACCAAAGACAACGCCGTCGCCGGACGGCTGTACACAAAAGACGGCTTTTATATAAATCTTGACATAATGCGCAAAGGCCTTGGGCAGTATGACGCGGCAACGCTGCCGCCCGACCAGCAAAAAGCCTTCCGCCAGGCTCAGGGCGGGGCAAAAAGCCAGAACGAAGGGGGGCGGGAATAAGCAGGTTGGGCAAAGCGAAGCGTGCCCAACAATATTGGGAAGAATGAGGGACATCGGGAAAAATTAATGGCGTACAGTATAGCTACTTGCTTTTATTTTTTATCTTCCGCTTTGCAAGCTCCACGCGCTTCTGCTTGGCTTCGGCATTTGTCGGGTCAAGATTGAGTATGGCTTTGTACTCGCCCATGGCTTCATCAATTTTACTTAAATCCTCAAACAGATAGGCAAGCTTCTGATGCCAGAGGATTTTTTTCGGCTCGGCCTTGGAAAGATTTTTATACGCAGCCAGTGATTTTTCCTTATTGTCCGCCTTATACCAGAGAACCGCTATCGCTTCCAGCGTCTCCTTGCCGCCCTTGTCCAGCGAAGCGATTTTTTCATAGGTCTCAGCCGCCTTTTTCCACTGCTGCTCCTTTTCATAGGCATCGGCAAGATTTTTTGCAAATGCGGCATTTTTGGAGTCCAGGGCCGCGGCCACTTCATAGTTCTCGATGGCCTCTTTTCTCTTTCCGTTCTTCTCCAGCAGCATGCCGAGATTATTGTAGACGACGGGATTTTTTTTCGTGTTCGACTGAACCGCCTTTTGGTAAAACTCGATTGCCTGATCGTCTTTTTTAGCTTTTTCAGCCAAAACGGCAAGCTGCAGAAAAATCGCCGGATCGTTCGGGCGCAGCTTCTGTGCTTTTTCAACGGCAGCCAGCGCTCCATTGAGATCGTTTTTCTTGTAGCAGATGTCGGAAAGATACAGATAGAGATCGGCGTTTTTCGGGTCAAGGTCGATGAGCACCTTTGCATGCTCGATCACCTTGTCCCATTTTTTGCCTTTTTCATAGAGCTTGATGATCTTTTGCCGGGCATCTATATTGTCCCTGTTTTTATCAAGCAGCTTTTGATAGATACCGAGAGCCTTGTCATCGGAGCCCTGTTTTTCGGCAAGGGCCCCGGCCCGCGAACTATACTCGTCGGCCCGTCCGGGATCGGCCTTGGCAAGCTTTTCATACATGTCAAGCGCCTTGTCATCCATGCCGGTCTTCTTGTACAGGCTGATAAGTGCCTGCATGGTCGGAACCGCAGCGGGCTTCAGGCGAACCACCGCCTCAAATTCAGCTATCGCCAGCTTGTTTTTTTGTTCGCCCTCGTAGAGCTTCCCGAGCGCGGTGTGCGCATCTTCGGAATCAGGATCAAGGGTCACCGCCTTTTTATAGCATTCTATTTGCTGCTGCTTATCCTTCAGGGAATCGGCGCGAATGATCCAGTCCTGCGGCCCCATGTCGAGGGTGAGCGCAATCTTGCCGAGCTCAGCGCCTTTCTGGCGCAGTACGATATCATAGCTCAGCCGCTCTTCCGGCTTCAGGAGCGGTATCAGGTCGTCAAGAAAGCGGTTTGTCGTGTCCGGTATGCCCGTGATTTCCACTTTTACATCCGTCGGGGGCAGGAAACGGTAAAATCCCTTGTACTCAATCGCCTTGAATTTGAGTCCGTCGCTGAATTTAACGCTCAGAGTGGCGCCGTTTTTAGCCTCCATTTCGCGTCCGCCGGTTATGATCTGCAAGCTGTCAACGGCAACATTGAATGAAAAATCAAACAGAAGAAAGCAGACCATCAGTCCGCCGACTATCATGGAGGCGATAGCAAGCAGCAGTATCTTGCCGAAGCTTAATCCTGAGCTGCCTTTGCCGGGCTGCCTTCGGGGGGTGTAAATACGCTGATCATAGCTGCCTGGGGCGTCACTCCGGCCGCTATCGCTGAAATCGATGCGCTTGTTGCGGCCTTTTACCTCAGAGGGGCGTGTGCCGAATCCGATTTTTTTCATTATTCACTATCTCCCGCATGTAAAAAGGCATGCTTGCGCTGCCCGCACTGTTTTTGAAATTTAATTTTCATAGCATAAAAAAAAACAATAATAAATAGATTCGCTGCAGGCTGTGTATAGTTTTCCAGAAAGAAGCACCTGCAAACACATCCCGAGCCAGCCCGGGGCTGGCAAAAATCCGGTTGTTATTAAGGCGAACGAAAGTACGCGTACATTGAAAATCCAAAATTAATATTTTGTGTAAGGTGATTATCCAGTGGGTTTGGGGCTGTTACGGAGCAAGCGGTGCGCCCTCGCATGCCGCAAGCCCGCGCCGTACCATTTCCTGCTCAACAGATAAACCGCTTTTAAAAAAGAGGGCGCCATGGAGCGTTCCATCCGGATCAGTGCGCGGCGGATAATATAGTATGCGCAACGGATTTTCCCGCAGCAGGGATTCAAAATCAAGCACAGCCTGCCGGGACGGCGTTTGCCGGGCCTGCGTTATGCCGTCAAGTCCTATTTCAACCGGTTTTTTTTCAATCTCAACCTGCATGCTCATGTCGTGCAGATTCATCTGCTTAAAGCAGGCAGGGAATATGGTGATTTGCCGCAGCTGCTTCTGAAAGGGCTTCGGAATTGTAGTTTCGTCATTGGTAATATGCAGGGTAGCGTTCTGCGGATCAAAATAAGAATATTGCTTGTCCGGCCTGCACTGCTCTACGGTCGGTGTTGCTGCAGTTGCCGGGGCCGCTGCCTGCTCATTGGTAAAGGCGGGTACGGGGTTGATGACCAGTTCAAAAATTTTTGTATCCGCCGCGGGAACGCCAGCCGCGGCTTCCTGCTTGCTGCCTGCCGCCGCCGGCTGAGCGGATTTCTCCGCGGGTTCGGCGAGCTTCGTTTCAGGCGCGGGTGGCGCCGGAGCTTCAGCAATTTCCGCAGCCCCCGCGGGCTGGGAAATTTTCTTTTCGGGCGCATCGTTTTCGGGAAGAGGTTTTGTCTGCTGCGCAGAGCTTTCCCCCTCGGCAACGGCTACCCAACTCTCAACACCTTTTGCCCGCAATGCTTCTTGAATCTTTTCAGCGTTTTTACGGTTGCCGAACCTGCCGATACGCACTCTGTATACTACGGCTGCTTCACCTCCTGCTTCATGCCGCGCAATATAGGCATCGAACCCATCTTTCCGCAATGCTTCTTTTGTTTTTTCAGCCGTGGCATTATTAGAGCTGGACAGCACCTGTAGCGTGTACTCCTGGGCGAAACCGACAGAGACCGTGACTGCAATCATCAGCACTGCCCCGATAATGGCTGGCAAAAAAAGTCTGGAATGTGAATTCATCTCCTGCCCCGTCTTATCCTTCTCCATATCATACCCTAACTATAACTTCGCTGCAAATGTTGCAAGGGTTTTATACCATAAGTTTGAAATACTAAGATATTTCTAACCTTTTAAACCCATGATGGTGAAAAGCCAAACTTAACGAATCCTCAAGGACAGACCCGCTGTGTCGGATGTCTGACCCTAAAAAGGGCGTACATACAGGTGCGCCCCCTACGGGAGTTTATCTGCCGAAGGCGGGCAGGTATGATGATTCTGTTGAATTTTTGACGTGTTACGAGGAAAGCAGGCATGATTTTTAAAAAAATAGTAAAAAAAAGTTTATTGGAAACCACAATATATTGACACTGTAAGGCGTCAGGCACACATTATTTAGTGTGGGCTGTGTATTGCCTTCAAAATATCCGAAATAGCTTGTTATTTTCTCTTGACAAAAAAATCCGCTGAACCTATAAACTACAAGTAAGTGGTAAAAGGTGGTAAGATTTGGTTTTAAAAACCTAAAAAGCTCTTCTTGAAGGGGGTTTTTAATGTTTAGAGGGCGCACCGATTTGGCAATTGATGATAAGGCTCGCATCATGCTGCCGGTGAAATTTCGGGAATATCTTGCCAAAAAGGACGAAACCACACTCTTCCTTACCAATATTGATAACTGTCTGAGAGCCTATCCTACCGCGGTTTGGTCTGAAATTGAACAAAAGATACTTTCAAGGCCAGTACGCACAGATGATGAACGTAATTTTAAACGTTTTTTTCTCGGCGGCGTACAGGAATGCCCTCTTGATAAGCAGGGTAGGATTCTGGTGCCGCAGAGTCTCCGGAAGTATGCCGGTCTTGAAAAAGATGTGGCCATCATCGGTCTGACCAGTCATTTTGAAATCTGGAATATCGATCGCTATGAAAAAACAAATCCGCAGATCAATACTGAAGAAATTCTTTCGCTTAGACATGATTTGGGCGTGTAACCATGATGGCTGCCGGGCATGTCCCTGTTCTTTTTAACGAGGTGCTTGAATATGCATGCTGCAGGGAAGGCGCTGTTTTTGTCGATGCAACGCTTGGCAGCGGCGGCCACAGCCGGGGTATTTTGGAACGCTACTCTGGAATACGGCGTCTGATAGGCCTTGATTGCGATCAGGACGCAATCGACCGGGCAACTGAGAATCTTGCGCCGTTTAAAGAAAAAACAACCATCCTGCAGGGCAATTTCCGGCATTTGCGCCGGCTTTTACTTGAGGCAGGTACTCAATCGATAGACGGCATTTTGTTTGATTTCGGCATTTCAACGCCGCAGCTGAAAGACCCTGAGCGGGGGTTCGGGTTTGGAAACGACGGGGCTCTTGATATGAGAATGGACAGAAGCATGCCGCAGACCGCACGGAATTTGGTGGAGCAGATGACCGCCCGGGAGCTTGAAACCGTGATCAGCTCCTATGGTGAAGAGCGGTTCGCCCGGCGCATTGCCGCTGCCATGAAGCAAGCCATTGCCCATGATCCGCGTCTTTCAACCCGAGAGCTTGCCGATCTGATTTTCCGGACCATACCGGCAAAATTTCATCCTGAAAAAATCCATCCGGCAACCCGGACCTTTCAGGCCCTGCGCATAGCCGTCAATGACGAGCTTGCGGTGATTGCAGAGGGCCTGGATCAAGCCCTTGAACTGCTCACACCCGGCGGCCGCCTGCTGGCGATATCGTTTCACTCCCTTGAAGACCGCATTGTAAAGAACAGGTTTCGCGATTGGGCAAAGGACTGTACCTGTCCGACGGACCTGCCAATGTGCGTGTGCGGCGGAAAAAAACGGCTCAGGATTCTGACCCGTAAGCCGCTTTCGGCGACAGAGGCTGAACTGCGCGAAAACCCGAGCTCGCGCAGCGCCCGGCTTCGCGTCGGCGAAAGGATGAATTAAAGAGATGCAGAACTTTTTGACATCCGCGGAAAAATTCATTCACACCAATGTGCTTGCCCGTCAGCGGGTCCGCCGGGACAGCGACGTCTCGCGCAGGGAAATGGCGGCTCTTGTCTGCATGAGCCTTGTGATCATGCTTGCATTTTTCATGTTTCTCTGGGTGCGCATCTATTCTCTGGAAATCGGCTATCGCATTTCAGATGATCACCGGCTCAATGAAGAGCTCATACAGGAGAATCAAAAGCTGAAAGTCGAGCGGGCATCTCTCAAGTCCTCTTCCCGGCTTGAAGCAATAGCCCTCAATCAGCTGGGCATGAGTGTGCCCCGGCCAGAGCAGGTGGTGATCATACCATGGTGAAATTAAAATCGCGAAACGAGCTTGCAAAAAATATCCGCTTTATCGCCATGGGATTTGTGGTGCTGTTTGCCATAGCGGCTCTGCGGGCGTATTTTCTCCAGGTGCTGCGATCAGGCGAACTGGCCGACATGATCAGGGGCCAGTCTACAACCAGCATCGAACTTCTGCCGCGCCGCGGCACGGTTTACGACAGAAACGGCACGGAGCTGGCCGCAAGCCTTGAGGTCGATTCGCTGTATGCCCGGCCCAGCCTCATTCACGATCCGAAAACCGTCGCGCAGCAGCTTGCCCCCATTCTGCAGCTGCCGCTCTCAGCCGTGTATAAGGATCTTGCCAGCACCCGGCCCTTTGTCTGGGTGCAGCGCAAGGTGATGCCCACACAGGCCGATGAGATACGGGCGCTGAAGATAGAGGGCCTGGGGTTTTTGAAGGAAAGCCAGCGCTTTTATCCGCAAAAGGAAATAGCGGCGCAGGTGCTCGGATTTGTCGGGGTTGATTCCCAGGGCCTGGAAGGAATCGAGCGGCAGTATGACCGCCTTATTAAAGGCAAAACCCGCAAATTGTTTGCCGATCGCGATGCAAAGGGCCGGCATGTATTTGTCGAGGGGCTGCAGCCCTCGGATCAGAGCCGGGAGGGCAATGACCTCGTGCTCACCATTGATAAAAACATACAGTATATAGCTGAAAAAGAGCTGCAGACCGCGGTGTCGGCGGCGCAGGCAAAAAGCGGCACCGCCATTGTCATGGACACACAGACGGGCGAAGTGCTGGCAAGCGCGGTCTGCCCGCTGTTTAATCCCAATCAGCTCGCGGAAGCCGAACCTGATGCCTGGCGAAACCGGGCTATTACCGATATTTACGAGCCGGGCTCGACATTTAAAACCTTTCTTGTCGCCTCCGCCCTGGAAGAGGGCGTTATCAAGCCCGCGGATATGTTTTTTTGCGAAAACGGCGCCTATCATGTGGCAAACCATATAATTCACGACCACGGCTCATACGGCTGGCTTGACGTAGCAAATATAATCAAGCACTCAAGCAATATCGGTGCGAGCAAAATCGGCCGGCAGCTCGGCAAGGAGCAGATGTATAAGTATATTCGCAGATTCGGCTTTACGGCTGAAACGGGCATCAGCCTGCCCGCGGAGCAGAGCGGTTTTATGCCATCGCTAAAAAATTGCTCGGAGCATACGCAGTGCACGATTTCCTTCGGGCAGAGCATTACGGTAACGCCGCTGCAGATGGTGACTGCCTATGCCGCTATTGCCAATGGCGGCATGCTCATGCAGCCGATAATAGTCAAGCGCATCAGCGATTCGCAAGGCGGGATCGTGCAGGAGAATTCACCGGTTATGCGGCGCCGGGTCATTTCTCCGCAAACCGCCCGCATCATGCGCGACATACTCAAGCAGGTGGTCATTCCCGGAGGCACGGGCACGCGTGCCGCCGTCAACGGGTATACGGTCGCGGGCAAAACCGGCACCTCCCAGAAAATAGAGCAGGGCGGGTACTCGCATTCCAAGGTCATGGCGTCATTTGCCGGGTTTGTGCCCGCCGATGAACCACGGCTTGCCATGATTGTCCTTATCGATGAGCCCCAGCGCATGAAGTTCGGGGGTGAATGCGCTGCTCCGGCATTCAGCCGCATGGCGACCGATATTCTCAACTATCTTCATGTCGCCCCTGATGCCGTGCCTGCGCAGGATCCGGGGCGCGTAAAAGAGCTTAAGACAGAACCATTTAAAGTGGCAAAGCTTGATGCAGATTAAGGAACTTCTTACAGCTCTCGGGCAGTATCAGTTGAGCGGCGATCAGGATCTTGAAATAGCCGCGATAATAACCCATTCCAAAAAGGCTTTCGCAGAAAGCCTTTTTGTCGCTTTACCGGGTACGAAAACCGATGGGTATGCCTGGCTTGAAGAAGCATATCATAACGGCGCCCGGGCCTTTGTGACCGAAAAGCCCTATGGCCGGCCGGGCATCGTCAATATCATCGTTGAAGATGCCGGACTGGCCCTGGCCCGCCTTGCCGCGCGATTTTATGGTGAGCCCACGCGCTGCATGCAGGTTGCGGGCATTACGGGCACCAACGGCAAAACCACATCAGCCTATCTGCTTGAAGCGATATGCGCCGCCGCAGGACGCAAAACCGGCCTGGTCAGTACGGTCGCCTACCGCTGGGTGGGAGTCAGTATTGCCGCCGAGCGCACAACTCCCGGCCAGCTCGAACTGCAGGAGATACTGGGCAGGATGGCAACCGGCGGCGTCCAGACCGCCGTCATGGAGGTGTCGTCCCACGGGCTGAAGCAGCACCGCGCCGCGGCATGCCATTTTGATGCCGCCCTGTTTACCAATCTCACGCCCGAGCATCTTGATTATCACCTGACCATGGATGACTATTTTGCCAGCAAGCGGCTTTTGTTTACGGAGCTGCTGCCGGCGTCGGATAAAAAAAATAAAACCGCGGTCATAAATATCGATGATTCCCGGGGGCCGGATCTTGTTCGCGACTGCCCCTGCAGAGTAGTGACCTTCGGCGTTTCCCGCGGTGATGTCCATGCACTCACGCAGCGCATCACGCTTGAGGGAATTACGGCTGACATTGCAACACCGCGGGGGCCTATCTCCATAACCTCACGGCTCATCGGCAGGTATAATCTTGCCAATATTCTCGGCGTGGTAGCCCTGGCGCAGACATTGGGCCTGCCTGCCGAGGCGATCCGGAAAGGCATTGCCGCCATGCCCGGCGCCCCGGGGAGAATGGAGCGCATTGAGAACAGCCGCGGGGTTCTGGTGTTTGTTGATTACGCCCACACCGGCGATGCTCTTGAAAACGTGCTGAATACTCTGCGTGATACCGGCGCCCGGCGCATCATAACGGTATTCGGCTGCGGCGGCGACCGCGACCGGGAGAAGCGGCCGGTCATGGGCGGCGTGGCCGCGCGCCTGAGCTCGACCGTGATCATCACCTCGGACAATCCCCGCAGCGAGGAGCCCGAGGCGATTATCCGCCAGGTCGAGTCCGGCGTGGTGGCCCAGGGCCAAAGCCTGTTCGACGTCAGCAATGCAGACGGCAGCGGCTATTATGTTATTTCAGACCGGCGGCAGGCCATTGCAAAGGCCATCGGTATGGCAGGCAGCGGGGATGTTGTGCTTATCGCCGGCAAGGGCCATGAAGACTATCAGCTGATCGGCGGCACAAAGCTGCATTTTGATGACCGGGAGGAGGCACGCCGGATTCTTGGCGTGCACTGACTATGGAACTGAGCTTACAGCACATACTTGCGGCCACTCGGGGAAGGGTTCTTGCGGGAACGCTTGATCTTCCGGTTACCGATGTGATCATAGATTCACGAACGGCCCGGCCCGGCAGCCTTTTTGTTCCTCTTGTCGGCACCCGGGCTGACGGGCATGACTATGTTGTCGCAGCGCGGGCGGCTGGCGCGGCAAGTTTTGTTAAAAAAGGGCATGCAGCCTGTGAAGAGCTTACCGCAGCCGCAGTCGGTCCCGTGCTCATTGAGGTTGATGAACCGCTGGCGGCCCTGGGTGACCTTGCGGCCTTCTGGCGCAGGCAGTTCGGCATGAAGGTCGTCGCCATAACCGGCAGCAACGGCAAGACAAGCACCAAGGAAATGGCCGCGAGCATTATCGGGCAAAAATTTCACACCATAAAAAATCCGGGTAACTTCAATAATCTTATCGGCCTGCCCCTGTCGCTGTTTCAGCTTGATGCAACCGTTGAAGTGGCTGTGCTTGAGCTGGGCATGAGCGAGCCCGGCGAAATTGCCCGGCTGGCCGAAATCAGCGATCCCGATATCGGCATCATTACCAATGTGGGGCCCGCGCATCTTGAGCAGCTCAAGACCCTCGATCGCATTGCTGCCGCCAAGGGCGAGCTTTTTTCCTGCCTCGGCACGGATGACCTTGCCCTTGTCAACAGCGATGATGCACGCGTTGCCGCTCTGGCACGGAACACGGCTGCCAGCAAATCCTACTATGGCATGGCGCAGGGCCGGGTGCATGCCTCGGATATACGGCCCTCGGCCGGCGGTACGAGATTCACCCTGCATATCGGTGAAGCTTCAGCCGAGGTCGCTCTCGGCGTGCCGGGCGCTCAGTTTGTCATAAACGCCCTTGCCGCAGCCGGTATTGCAGACGCGCTTGGTATCGGTATTGAGGATATCAGCTCCGGGCTTACGGCATTCCGCGGCGTTAGCGGCAGGATGCAAACCCTGGAGGCCGGGGGCAGCACCTTCATAAATGACGCCTATAATGCAAATCCGGTTTCAACCAAAGCCGCTCTAGCCGCTCTTGCCGGTTGCGCCGCCGGACGGCGCACCATCGCCGCTCTTGGCGATATGCTCGAGCTTGGCGACAGCAGCGCCGCATTTCATGCGGAGATCGGCGCTGCCGCGGCGGGCCTGCATATCGACCTGGTGCTGGTCACCGGAAAGTTCAGCGGCGCAGTGCGCGATGGCGCGCTCGGAGCGGGCATGGCTTCCGACCGGCTGCTTGTGTGCTCGAATATTGAAGCGCTTGCGGAAAAACTCAGGGGCTTGATGCTCCAGGGTGATATTATTTTGCTCAAAGGGTCGCGCGGCATGAAAATGGAGCGCATTCTGGAGCTGATGAAACTGCACCCGCCGTCAGGCGGACATTAATACAAGGAATGGGCGATGCTGTATCATCTGCTGTATCCGCTGCATGAAGTGGTGACGTTCTTTAACGTTTTTCGCTACATAACGTTCCGGACGATCTATGCCGCCATGACCGCTTTGCTGATAACGCTTTTTGTGGGACCGTGGCTGATACGGAAACTTGAGGAGCGCAAATTCGGCCAGGTCGTCAGGACTGACGGCCCGTCGACCCACCTGAAAAAAGGCGGCACTCCCACCGGCGGCGGCATTCTGGTGCTCGGGGCCATTATTATTTCGACGCTCCTGTGGGCTGATCTTTCCAACCACTATATCTGGGTGGTGCTGTTTACCCTCGGGGGCATGGGAGCTGTCGGTTTTCTTGATGACTGGCGCAAAATAACCGGCGGCAGTTCAAAAGGAATTACGGCGCGGCAGAAAGCGGGCCTGCAGCTCGTGGTGGCGGCGGCAGTGGCGGCGTATCTGTGCCTGCAGCCCGGCGTTGATACGCATTTGAGCCTTCCGTTTTTTAAAAGAGTGCTTCCGAATCTCGGCCTTTTGTACGGCCCGTTTATCGTGTTTGTGCTCGTCGGGTCCTCAAATGCCGTGAACCTGACCGACGGCCTTGACGGGCTGGCCATAGGGCTCGTGCTGATCGTGTCGGTCACGTATATGATTTTTGCCTATATCACCGGCAATGCCGTCATTGCAGAATATCTCAAGATCACGCTGGTTCGGGGTGCGGGGGAACTCACGATATTTTGCGGCGCCATGGTGGGGGCAAGCATGGGTTTTCTCTGGTACAACAGCCATCCGGCGCAGATATTCATGGGCGATGTGGGGTCGCTGGCCCTTGGAGGGTCGCTGGGCACCGTTGCCATTATAACCAAGCATGAGGTGCTGCTCGCCGTTGTCGGCGGCGTTTTTGTCATGGAAGCGCTCTCCGTTATACTGCAGGTTGGCTCATATAAGCTGAGGGGCAAGCGGATTTTTAAAATGGCCCCCATTCATCATCATTTCGAACTTCTGGGCTGGGCCGAATCAAAGGTGATTGTGCGGTTCTGGATCGTGGGCGTCATATTTGCGCTGCTGGCGATCAGCACGCTGAAGCTGAGGTAGGGATGGATCTCTCAAATAAAAAAGTGCTTGTGGTCGGCTCGGGCAAAACCGGCATATCCTCGGCCCGCTTTTGTCTTGAAAAGGGCGCTTGTGTTACCCTCAATGATCAGCAGGAACATATTACGGCGCCGCAGGACCTTCTGGACAGGGGGCTGCGCCTTGTTGCCGGCGGGCATGATAGTGAAACTTTTGCCAGCCATGATCTGATCGTCATCAGCCCCGGGGTGTCCGTTATGATCGCTCCGGTCGTCGAGGCGCTGGCCCGCGGCATTGAGGTGGTGAGCGAAATCGAGCTTGCCTGCCGCTTTTTGCAGGCCCCCCTCATAGCCGTAACCGGCACCAACGGCAAGACCACCACGACCTCGCTCATCGGAGCGCTGTTTCAGGCAGCGGGGAAAAAAGTGTTTGTGGGCGGCAATATCGGAACGCCCCTGATCGACTGCTGCCTGACCGGTGAGCAGTATGACTATGTTGTCGCCGAGATCAGCAGCTTTCAGCTTGAGGCCATCCGGGAGTTCAGGCCCGCAATCAGCGTGCTTTTGAATGTCACCGATGACCATCTTGACCGGCATGACGGGTTTGCCGCATACCTTGCCGCCAAGGCCCGTATTTTTGAAAATCAGCGGGCCTCGGACATTGCCATACTCAGCGCTGATGATGCCGCGGTAGCTTCGCTTGCGCCCTCGATCAGGGCCGAAGTCTTTTATTTCAGCCAGTCGCGGCCGTTTGAAAACGGCGCTTGGCATGACGGCCTGTTTCATTTTTTACGCGCGAAAGACCGGCGCAGCCTCTCCCTTGACGCCAGGGGCGCTCATTTGCAGGGCAGCCATAATATCGAGAACATGCTGGCTGCCGGATCAGTCGGCTTTCTGTGCGGCCTGCCGGCCGAGGTGCTGCGGGAAACGCTCATTTCTTTTAAGGGGCTTGCCCACCGCATGGAATTCGTGACGGAGCTGCGGGGGGTTAAATTTTTCAATGATTCCAAGGGCACCAATGTGGGCGCAGTGGTCAAGAGCCTTGAAAGCCTTGACGGGCCCATCATACTTATCGCCGGCGGCAAGGACAAGGGCGGAAGCTACCAGCCCCTTGCGGGGCTTTTGAAGAATAAAGGCAAAGCCCTGGTGGTTTTGGGAGAGGCCCGGGAGCGCATAGCAGCCGAGCTTGGGCGCGTCGTGCCCACGGTTATCGCGGACTCGCTCGACGCAGCAGTTACAGAAGCGTTTAACCGTGCGGCCCCCGGAGACACGGTGCTCTTTTCGCCGGCCTGCGCAAGCTTTGACATGTTTTCAAGCTATGCGCACCGTGGCCGGTGTTTTGTCGACAGCGTGATAAAGCTAAAGGGATAGACATGTACAATAAGAGCCTGACGCAGAGTGTTATTCTTTTTGTTCCGGTGATACTGGTGGGGCTGGGGATGCTGATGATCTACAGCGCAAGCTCGATTTCCGCGGCCGACAAGTTTCATGACAGCATGTATTTTCTCAAGAAGCAGGCGCTGTTCGGCCTGATCGGCATCTTGTGCATGCTGATTATGATGCGCGTGCCCTACGGTTTTTTTAAGCGCTGCGCCTATCCCTTATGGATGCTGACGCTGGGGCTTCTGGGCCTGGTGCTCATTCCCGGCGTGGGGTCGAAAGTGGGCGGAGCCGTGCGGTGGCTGCATGTGGGCCCCCTGTCATTTCAGCCCGCGGAGCTTGCCAAGCTAACGGTCGTGATACTGCTGGCCTACAGCCTTGCCAAAAAAGAGCATGACCGCATCAAGGAGTTTTCAATCGGTGTGCTTCCGCATCTCCTGCTGGTTCTGCCCCTGTGCCTGCTCATTATCGTGCAGCCGGATTTCGGCACCTGCATGATGATTGTAGCGCTGCTGTTCAGCATGCTGTTTGCCGCCGGCATTCGCAAGCGGTTCGTGCTGGGGCTTGGCGGTTTGGGCGCCCTGGCAGCCGGTGTTCTGATTGCCACGAAAGGCTACCGCATGGGGCGGCTGGTCACTTTTCTTGATCCCTGGAAAGATTCAACGGGCGCGGGCTTCCAGATCGTGCAGTCATTTCTGGCCTTCGGCTCGGGAGGGGTTTTCGGCACGGGCATCGGCCGGGGAACGCAGAAGCTTTTATATCTTCCGGAGCCGCATACGGATTTTATTCTGTCGGTCATCGGCGAGGAGCTGGGGTTTATCGGGGTTCTGTTTGTCATAGCGCTGTTTGTCACCATTATTGTGTGCGGCATAAAAATCGCCATGAACTCCTATGACCTGTTCGGCACATATCTGGCCCTCGGGATCATTCTGCTCATAGGGCTGCAGACAATTATCAACATGGGGGTCGTCATGGGCCTGCTGCCGACAAAGGGCATGCCACTGCCGTTTTTGAGCTATGGTGGCACGGCCCTGCTGGTCGACATGAGCTGCATGGGGATACTCTTGAGCATATCGGGCCAGTGCCATTTTGTGGGGAAGTCGTGAATATCGTCATTACCGGCGGCGGAACAGGCGGGCATCTGTTTCCGGGCGTGGCAATCGCCCAGGAATTTCAGCGCCGCGATCCGTCCAGCCGCATACTGTTTATGGGCACGGCCGCGGGGCTTGAATCCCGCGTCCTGCCCGGGCTCGGGTTTCCCCTGGTAACCGTGCCCGTGAGCGGGTTTAAAGGCAAGGGACCGGCAAAAAAACTGCAATCGCTCGCCGCAGTCCCCCGGTCGTTTTTAATGGCCGCGGCCTGCCTGCGCCGCCATAAAGCCGATATCGTACTCGGGATGGGCGGCTATGTCTCATTTCCCGGGATTGCCGCTGCCAGGGTATTGGGCATACCCGCGGCCATTCATGAGCAGAACAGCGTGCCCGGACTTTCAAATCGCATGCTCGGAAAAATTGTGGACAGAATTTTTATTTCCTATGAATCAAGCAGGCCGTTTTTTAATGCCGGGAGAACGGTTTTTTCCGGCATGCCGGTACGCCTGCCGCGTGAGCCAGTGCCGGTCCCGCCGCAATCCGGGCGGGTCCGCGTTTTTATCTGCGGCGGCAGCCAGGGCGCACATTCCGTGAATGAGGCAATGATTGATGCGCTTGAGGAGCTTGAGCCGGCGCGCGGCCGCCTTGCCTTTATACATCAGACCGGCGCCCAGGATGCGGACATGGTTGCCCGGAGCTACGAAAGCCGGGGCTTTGAAGCTGCCGTGTACCCGTTTATTGATGATATGTACGCCTCGTACGGGCAGGCTGATATGGTTGTGTCGCGGGCCGGAGCTTCGACTCTGGCCGAGCTTGCGCTGTGCAGCAAGCCGTCCATTCTGCTGCCGCTGGTGCATGCGGCGCATAATCATCAGGAGCATAATGCCCGCGCTTTTGTGGAAAAAGGCGCTGCAGTGATGCTCGTGGCCCATGAACTCACCGGCGCCTCGCTTGCGCAGGCCATAGTGTCCCTGACTGTTGATCCCGCGAAACGCAGCGCCATGGCCGGGCAGGCGGGCCTGCTTGCAAAGCCTGATGCCGCGGGTTGCGTGGTTGACGAGTGCCGCAGGCTGGCTTCGGCACGGAGGAGGTAACATGAGAATAGTTTATGTGCGCAACAGTATCAATCATCTGATTCTCAACCGAATCATGATCTTGCGGTATCAGCTGCGCAAGCGCCCCGGGTTGATTCGTATCATTATCGGCATTGAAACGCTGTGTCTCAGAGCGGGAGTGATATTTTACGGACGCAGTCACGACGGGCTGCAGGGAAAGGTGGATGATGTATAAAAAAAATCAGCATATTCATTTCGTGGGCATCGGCGGTATCGGCATGAGCGGCATAGCCGAGCTGTTGCTCAATCTCGGGTACCGGGTGAGCGGATCGGATGCCCGCACGACGGATATTACCGAGCGCCTGGCGGGCCTTGGCGCGCGGATATGCTACGGCCATGAAAAAAAGCATTTGACCGATGCAGATGTCGTGGTGACGTCGTCGGCCATTAAACAAGGCAATCCGGAAGTACTTGCGGCCCAGGAGCAGGGCATACCGGTGATCCCGCGCGCGGAAATGCTCGCTGAGCTCATGCGCCTGAAATACGGGATTGCCGTTGCCGGCGCTCACGGTAAAACCACCACCACGTCGCTGGTGGCTGCGGTGCTCGAGCACGGCGGCGTCAACCCCACCGTGGTGGTCGGGGGCAAGCTTTTGAAAACCAATACCAATGCTGTCCTCGGCTCGGGGGAGTTTCTCGTCGCCGAAGCCGATGAAAGCGACGGCTCGTTTCTGAATCTGCCGCCCACTATCGCCGTCGTGACCAATATCGACCGCGAGCATATGGATTTTTATCCCGACATCGACGCCATTAAGGATGCCTTCGTCGCCTTTCTCAATAAGGTTCCCTTTTACGGCGTTAATATCATCTGTCTTGATGATGAAAACATACAAAGCATCATGCCGCGCATAAAAAAGCGGATCCTTACCTATGGCCGCGCAACGCAGGCCGATCTGCAGGCCTGCGATATTGAGCTTTCCGCGCAGGGCACCTCGTTTACCGTGTACCTGCAGGAGAAAAAGCTCGGCGTGGTGAAGCTCGGCATTCCCGGCATTCATAATGTGTACAATTCCCTGGCCGCCATCGGGGTGGGCCTTGAACTGGGGCTTGAATTCAAGGTGATCAAAAAGGGCCTGGGGGATTTCAAGGGCATACAGCGGCGCATTCAGCAGCGCGGAAAAAAGAACGGCATCACCTGGATCGATGACTACGGCCATCACCCGACGGAAATAAAAATGACGCTCAAGGCCGTGCGCCAGATCGCGCCGGGCCGCGTCGTGGTGCTGTTCCAGCCGCACCGGTATTCGCGCACGTATCATTTGTTTAATGAATTCATGACGGCGTTTTATGACGCCGATGTGCTGGTGGTGGCCGATATTTATCCCGCGGGGGAAGCGCCGCTGCCGGAGGTGAACTCGCAGCGGTTCTGCGAAAGCCTGAAGGAATACGGTCATAAGGATGTAAACTATATACCTGATTTCAAGACCGCCGAGGCCTATCTGGCGGAATTTCTGCAGCCGGGCGATGTGCTGCTCACGCTCGGGGCAGGGGACGTGTGGCGCTCCGGCGAGGCGATTATAAAAATGCTTGGAACCAATAAAGGGGTTTAGGCTGTAGGGGGTTAGGCTGAAAGGAAAAAGCTGAATTGCAAATCTAACAGCCCACAACCTAAAAGGCTACAGTCTAACAGCCTTTTTACTTGAGGATGGCTGAGAAAATAAGAAAAGAAAAAAGTTGCTCGGATAAAAAAATGATGCCACCAAATGCAGAAGAATTGCGGAAAAAGTTCCGGGAAAAGCGGATCGCTGTTTTGCTGGGCGGCATGTCATCGGAGCGCGAAATATCCCTTAAAACGGGAAATGCCATACTCGCGGCGCTGCAGAGGCTCGGCTATAGTGCTCAGGGTATTGATGCCGATCGTGAGCTTGCCGAGCACCTGAAAGCGCAGCGTATTGATATCGCCTTTATCGCCCTGCATGGCGCGTTCGGCGAGGACGGAACGGTGCAGGGCCTTCTGGAGCTTCTCGGCATCGCCTATACGGGCTCCGGCGTGCTTGCAAGCGCCGTCTCCATCAACAAGGTGGCCACAAAAAAGATGCTGGCATATCACGGCCTGCCGACCCCGGCATTTCAGGTGATCGGCTCGCCGGATGGTACGGTGGACAGTGCGGTCAAAGCTATAACGCTTCCGCCGCCGTTTGTCGTGAAGCCACCCGAGGAGGGCTCAACCATCGGCATCAGCATTGTCGCCGATTCCGCTCAGATTCGGGATGCCGTGAGCCTGGGCCTGCGCTATGACCGCGAACTTTTGATCGAGGAATTCATACTGGGCAGGGAGCTGACCGCGGCGGTGCTTGATGGCGAAGCGCTGCCCCTTGTGGAGATCGTGCCGCGGGACGGCTTTTATGATTTTCAGGCAAAATACCAGAGTCAGGGTGAAACCCGGTATGTGGTAGCACCCGGGATCGGCGCCGATCTTACCGCGCGGATTCAAAAGCTTGCCGCCCGGACGTACAGTGTCCTCGGGTGCAGCGGCGCCGCCCGGGTTGACTTTCTGCTGACTGCCGGGGGCAGGCCGTATATTCTTGAAATAAACACCATACCGGGCATGACCGAGACAAGTCTCTTGCCGAAGGCGGCAGGCCAGGCCGGTATGGATTTTGCGCAGCTTGTGGAGCGGATTTTGTGGAGCGCACGGCTGCATAAAAAACGCACGACATAAGATGTTTGCAGCGGGAGCCCGGAGTGGCCAGAAGCTTTTTTAAAGCACGGAAGAAAATGACAACGGCCGAAGCGATGCGGCGCCGGTCACGCAAGAGCGCGCAAACCGGAAAATTTCTTGCTGGCGGCGCGGTTCTGCTGCGGCTGCTTCTGCCGGTGCTGCTGGGCGGCAGCGCCTGCTATTATATCGTCACCGCGGACTTCCTGGAAATTCGCACCATACGCACCAGCGGCTGCGATCTTATCGACTGTGAAAAAATTGCTTCTCATGCCGGTATTGTTCCGGGGCGCAATATTTTTTTTGCCGATGTGGCCCGTGCGACGCGCCTCCTGGAGGATGATCCGTGGATCGACCGGGCCATCGTAAAGCGCATTCTGCCCGATACCATTGAAATACGGGTTGAAGAGCGCCGGGCAGTGGCGGTGCTTGAACTGGATACCGCCTGCCTGGTGGATAGCCACGGCATGGTGTTTTACTGCACCGAAGCCCGTGATGCCAGCCTTCCGGTGATAACGGGTCTCACGCGGGAGTATGTGCTGGCGAACGGCGAAGCAGCGGCTGGCCTTCTCGACGGCGCCCTGCAACTGATTAGCGGCCTGCGGCGGCACACTATGGTTAAGCCGGAAGGAGCGACCCGAATACACATCGAACCATCCGTGGGCCTGACCATTGATGATAACGGTACGCAGATATTCATGGGCCAGTGCCAGTTTGAAGAGAAGCTGAAGCTGCTCGTGTTCATACAGGGTGATCTTGCGCTGAAAGGCCTGAGCGCCCGAAGCATTCATATCGGGAGCGACCGGGAGGCGGCGGTGAGCCTGAACGGGCCCGAGCCCGCCGGGCAGCAGATGAAACATAATAAAAAAACGGGTTAAGAACGCAGACAAACGTTTTCTTGGAGAGAGGATGACGTTCCATGGCAAGAAAAAAGATAATCGCCGGTATTGATATCGGCACCAGCACAATCAACGCGGTCGTGGGGGAGGTGAGCGGCACGGAGGTGACTATTACCGGCTATAACTCGCAGCCTTCCTACGGCGTTAAAAAAGGGTCCATCATCAACATGGAAAGCACGGTGGACTCAATCGAGCGCGCCATGAAGCATGCCCAGCGCATGGCCGGCGCTGATGTCACGTCGGCGGTGGTAGGTATCTCCGGCAGCCATATACGGGGCATGGCCAATAGCGGCGTCGTGCCGCTCGGGTCACGGGAGGTGCGGCGCAGCGATCTTGCCGCTGTTCTTGACGCGGCAAAGGCGGTGGTCATTCCGACGGACCGCGAAGTGGTGCAGATCGTGCCGCAGGAATTTGTTGTCGATAATCAGGCGGGCATCAAGGAGCCCCTCGGCATGTCGGGCGCCCGTCTCGAATCGCGCGTATATATCATTACCGGCACGGTGGCGACCGCTCAGAATGTGGTCCGGTGCCTGAACCGCAGCGGGCTGAAAGTTCAGGATATCATACTGCAGCACCTGGCCGCGGCCGAGGCGGTGCTCACCCCCGATGAAAAAGAGCTCGGCTGCGCGCTTATCGATATCGGCGCTGGCACGACCGATATCGCGGCATTTTACCGGGGAGCCGTCCGGCACTGCTCGGTGCTGCCCATCGGCGGCAATCATATAACCTCCGACATCGCCATAGGCCTGCGGACCCCCATTGCCGAGGCTGAAGAATTGAAGTGCGATTCAGGCACTGCTTTCCGGGTGCGGATGCGGCAGGACGATACCATGGAAGTGCTCTCCATCGGCGAAAGCGGCCGCCGCACGGTATCCAAGGAAACACTGTGCCAGATCATTCATGCCCGGGTGGATGAAACCCTGCAGCTCGTAAAAAAAGAGCTTTCCCAGGCCGGATGCCTTGAAAATCTTGCCTCGGGAATCGTACTGACCGGAGGGACCGCCATGCTGTCGGGCATTTGCGAAGTCGCCAAACAGGTATTTGGCGTGCCGGTGCGTATCGGGTATCCCCGGGGCGTAAGCGAACTGGAGGGGGATGTATCCCACCCGATGTATGCCGGCGCGGTGGGGCTTGTCTATTTTGCCGGCCGGGATAATCGCAGCAGGAGATCACAAAAAAGCCCAACAGCGGGAGCTGTTGTCAATACCTGCTGGGGAATCAGCGGCAGGATGAAGCAGTGGTTTGCCGAAGCATTTTAAACTGCAACAACAAAACATATAAGGAGGACGCATCATGACTTTTCAATTCGAACCGGAACAGCAGCAGAGCGCGTGCATTAAGGTCGTCGGCGTGGGGGGTGCGGGGTGCAATGCGGTCAATACCATGATCGCCTCAAAGCTTGACTGCGTGCAGTTCATTGTGGCCAATACAGATCGCCAGGCCCTTGAAAACAGCCGCTCCATGCACAAGATCCAGCTTGGCGACGGCCTGACCAAGGGGCTCGGGGCGGGGGCAAACCCGGAAGTCGGCAAAAAAGCGGCCCAGGAAAATATCGACCGCATTCAGCAGTCTCTCGAAGGGGCTGATATGGTTTTTATAGCAGCCGGCATGGGGGGCGGCACGGGCACCGGCGCTGCCGCGGTTGTTGCCGAGGCGGCCAAAGCCATGGGCGCCCTCACCGTGGGCGTTGTCACCAAGCCGTTCCGCTTCGAGGGCAAGGTCAGAAGCCGCGTTGCCGAGGGCGGGCTCGAGGAGCTGAAGCAGCATGTTGATTCCCTGATCGTCATCCCCAATGAAAAGCTCTTTACCATAGCCGAGAAGCGCACGACGCTGCTTGAAGGGTTCAAGATGGCCGATGAAGTGCTGCTGCATGCCATTAAATCAATATCGGACCTTATTAATGTGCCGGGCCTGGTGAATCTGGATTTTGCCGATGTGAAAACCATCATGGGCGACATGGGCATGGCCTTTATGGGCATCGGTATGCACAGCGGGGAAAACCGCGCTGTTGAGGCCGCCCGCAAGGCGATCACCAATCCGCTTCTGGATGACATTTCGATCCGCGGCGCCCGCGGGATGCTCATAAACATTACGGGCAGCAGCACGCTGACCCTCAATGATCTCTCCGATGCCACCGATGTCATCCGCGAAGAGGCCCATGAAGACGCCAATATTATTTTCGGCGCCTCAATTGATGACAATATGGCTGAAAAAATTCAGATAACGGTCATCGCAACCGGCTTTGTAGCTGAAGCCGCGCAGAAAAATGGAAACGGACAGATGCGGCCGACACTGGTGCATGACCGCTCCGCTGCCGGGTCGCCGCCAGCCGCGCAAAATGTCAAACCCGTCTCGCATCCCAAGCCCGCCCCGGTGCAGGAGGCTATTGCCCGCGAGCGATCCCATGATACAGGGCAGCGGCACGCCAATGTCATAAAAATAGGGACCATCATCAGTGAATTTGCCGATGACGGCGAATATGATATCCCAACCTTCGTTCGCCGTCAGCAGGGCCTGTAAAATAAGGTAGGGGCGTATGGCCATGTATAAGGCAAGGACATAGGTAACAACTAGTGCAATAACATAGGTAACACTTTCACGGGATAATTCATGGCATAAACCTAAAACAAGGAGGTTGAAATGCCGTGGATGGAAAGACGAGTGAGAATGTTGCGGGAAGAGTTCATTGCCCAAATTGGCAAAGCAGATCGAAATATAAGCGCATTGTGTAGAGAATTTGGAATCAGTCGCAAAACTGGTTATAAATGGATCAAAAGATACCAAGAAAGTGGTTCTTTAGAAGACCAAAACAGAACACCAAAGACAAGCCGTTCCAAAACGGACGAGAAG
>Ga0118677_10004012_pt1 | contig 27191 bp, 25 predicted proteins | sample AliMusrvi5mmetaG_FD_86154 | JGI IMG/M metagenome (GOLD analysis project Ga0118677, IMG submission 86154) | reverse complement strand
TAAATAGCGAGTTCGTACAGCCATGCTCTTCACCACGAAGACGCCCAACACGGCTGACGCCGCGACTTTACGCATGTGGTGGCAGGCGTCTCGCCCGACAAGCAGTGTCACTGATTCCCGTAGGAGGATTAAATTCGCAGCACGCGGCGTGACGCCGCCCACTCCGGCACGCGTGCCGCCACAAACAACATCACGCCTCTTGGACGTCCACGGAAAAAGGCTTGGGGCAGCGGCCGAAGAGCCGGCAGAAACGATACGTGATACCTTCGCGGAAGCAGGCCACCATAAGTGCAAAACCATCGCGAATCGCATGGCTCTTCATCTTGCCGCCGGCGCGTTTGTTCTCGTGCGTCGGAATCTCGGCGCCCGCCTCGATGCGCCACCGGGCCAGGGCGACGCGATAGCAAACTGCCGTGATCAAAACGCAGTGGTAGCGCTGCGCGAAAATAGCGGGGGCGGTGGTGGTGGAACATTCGTGACCCAGGAAGGGAACGCGGACGGCACCGGCAGATTGGTCGGACAGGAACCCCATAATCACGCCCGACCGATTCATAAAGGCCTTCAAGGCCAGGGAGTCAAACCGGCGCTCGAAGAAGAAGCAGCCCGAACGCTCGCGCAGCGACTGCATCAGCCGGTTAATGGAGGGCTGGCGCAGGGCGCGGTAGGTGGCACCGCATTGATAGGCGGGCGCAAACTGACCGAACCGGGCATAGAGCTCGAAATTGCCGAAGTGGCCGATAGCGGCGACGACGTTCTGTGGCTTCCCCTCCGCGGGGGGCGAAGTGATCCGGGGGTTGCCCACGAAAGTCACTCGCGGCCGCAGCTCTTCGTAAGTCATATCGGCGGTCTTGATGGCGCAGGCGTAATTCTCACCGAGGCGACGGAAGTTCTCCCGCGCCAGCGCGCGAAGCTGGGCCGGCGATTGCTCGTGACCAAAGCACAGGGTGAGGTTGCGCAGCACCACCCGCCGATGGCGCCGATCCAGCCAGTAGGCCAAGCCCCCGCCCCACCGCCCCAGGCGCGCCACCCAGGTCAGCGGCAGCGCCTGAATCAGTCCCACGCCCGCACGGGCGATGTAATAAAGCGCAGGTTCCATCGTCAGCGGAAGCAGATCTTCCGCACGCAATCCTGGAAGTCATCCGCGCCACGGAGGATCTTGATTTCGACGCGCATGAAGTACACCGGCAAGTCGCGCCGGTCAATTTTGGGGAAGCGCACGGCGTCCTTCTGGGTGGTGATGATGGTCTCGGCCTGGCGCTTCTTGCTGCGATTGATGGCATTCAGGACCTCCTGCTGGGTAAAGCGGTGATGGTCGGCGAAGCGCTTTGAGTAAACCAGTTCCGCGCCGAGCCGGACAAGGCTTTGCTCAAAGCTCTCCGGCTGCGCAATGCCGCTCAGGGACGCGACCTTGCGCCCCTTCAGGCAATCGAGCTTCAGGCGCTCGCCGGTAAACACATCCTCGAGGTAAAGCGGGTGATGAACACATTCGATGATGCCGGCGGTCGGGTTTAATTCGGTGAGACGGCGGCGCAGATCGCTCGTGTTTCCGTCGCTCTTGGTGATGAAGATCGTGCTGGCGCGGGCCAGATGGGAGGGCGGCTCGCGCAACGTGCCCCGCGGGAGCAGCCGCCCGGTGCCGAAGGGCTGCTGGCAATCCACCAGGACAATGTCCAGCCGCCGGCCACGGAGCTTCCAATACTGGTACCCGTCGTCGAGCAGCAACGTGTCGCAGCCGAACTTCTCAATCGCGTAGCGCCCGCTCTTCACCCGGTCCTTGTCCACCAGCACCACCACGTCCTTGAGATTGGAGGCAAGCATGTACGGCTCGTCGCCCGCCATCTCAGAATCGAGCAGCAGGGATTTGCCATCCGATACAACGCGGGGCGGCGTGGTGTCAGTTCGGAGTAAGAGCGCATTCAACAGCCGTTGATGGACCGGCGGCGGCTTGGATCGGTAGCCGCGGGAGAGGATGGCCACATTGCGGCCCTGGTCGCGCAGCTCGCGCGCGAACTTCTCGACCACGGGGGTTTTGCCGGTGCCGCCGACGGTTAGGTTGCCGACTGCGATGACCTGCACGCCGAGCGTCGAGTCGCGCAGAATCCGGACGTTGTAAAGGAAGCGGCGGGTCTTGATGGCCGCCTCGAACACCTTGGAGAAGACATGGAGCAGCCCGCGCACGAGCCCCTCGCGTGCCCCAGGCCGCTCTTCGACAATGACTTCGAGCCCGAAGGCTTCCAGTCTTTCTCTCCAATCACGCAGCGTTGCACGCATCTGGGACCAGTGTGCCAAGATCTTGCGGATCGGGCAAGCCGAAGGGAGCCGGTCCAGCAATTCTCGTTATGGACGAGCTGGGGGCGCCGGGTGAGGGCACCCGGCCTACAAGCGGGTGGCTTTGCGGGGGATGTAGGCCGGGGGCCCTCACCTGGCGGGGGATGACATGGCCATAATGAGCAGGCTGGTAGATGACACGCACCCTGCTGGGGACGAGTAGAATCCGGTCCGATTCAGGTGCTGGGGCTAAAGGGGCATTGAACTTTGGGAGCGCCGAGGCAGAATCCGCCTCGTAAGCTGGCAGGCGTCTGCCGGCTAAAGATATGAATCGAAAACTCTGTAGCGAGGGTGCATTATGGCTGAGCGCACTGCTGTGCTTTGCGCCCAACGCGCTCATGGCCCAGACCAACCAAACCGATGCCGAACGCTGGCTGGCGAAATCCGAGATCGCCCGCCCGTTCGTTGTGCCCCCCACCCGGGCCGCGTGGCAGAAACAGCGCGGGAGGGTCCGGGCGCAACTGTGGGAGTTGCTGGGCAAGCTGCCGCCACGGACGAAGCTGCCGAAAGTGGAGACGCTCTCCACCGAGGACCGGGGGGATTATGTGGTGGAGAAGTTCCAGTTCGACAACGGCGCAGGGGCAACGGTGCCGGGGTATTTGCTGCGGCCCAAGGAGCTTCGAGGCAAGGCGCCCGCCATCCTCTACTGCCATTGGCACGGGGGCGAATATGAGATCGGGAAGGAGGAGTTGTTCCAGGCCAAGCACACGCCCGAGCCTCCGGGGCCGGCTTTCGCGAGGCGCGGGTTTGTGGTGCTGGGCATAGATGCCTATTGCTTCGGCGAGCGGAATGGACGTGGCCCGGGCGGTCCGGCCGAGAAGGGTGGCGCGGGGGAAATGAGCGCCAGCAAGTTCAATCTATGGGTGGGGCGCACGCTCTGGGGCATGATGCTGCGCGACGATCTAATGGCACTGGACTACCTGGCGTCGCGCCCGGAAGTGGACGCGCGGCGGATCGGGGTCACCGGCATGAGCATGGGGGCGACCCGTTCGTGGTGGCTGATGGCGTTGGATGAACGCATTCGAACCGGCGTGGCCGTCGCCTGCCTGACGCGCTACGAGAACCTGATCGAGCATCAAATGCTCAAGGCGCACGGCATTTACTACTATGTGCCGAACCTGCTGAACCACTTCGATACCGAGGCGGTGGTGGCCTTGCTCGCGCCGCGGCCAGCGCTGTTCATGAACGGCGACCAAGACAGCGGTTCCCCCCCGGACGGGATTCGCGTCATCGAGCAGGCCGTGCGCCCGGCGTATCGGCTCTACGGCAAAGAGGGCGAGTTCCAGAGCTTCATTTACGCCGGGCAGGGGCACGTCTATACGCCGGAGATGTGGGCCAAGACCTTGGAATGGATGACTGATCGGCTTCGGTAGGAAACTCTGGGTGCGGACAAGTTACATGGGTTACATGGTTACATAGTTACATAGTTACATAGTTACATGGTTGCATGGTTGCATAGGCTAAGGACACGCGGCGCTGATGTACTGAGGAGTCCGCAGCATACGCTACACCCAAAGCTGCGGAGGCTTCTCCCTCGCCCCTTCAGAAGGGGAGAGGGCTGGGGTGAGGGGTTGCTCGGTGCCGTCTATCCCGCGGTCTTGGCAGAAACTCTACTGGATTGCGGATTTGGACTTCTCCGCCTAAGTTCCGGGCGTGAAATTGTCCGTGAAAAGCGATTATGCGGCCCGGGCGGTGCTGAGCCTGGCACGCCATTATCCCGAGCGCGCCGCGCTGCGGATGGATGACGTGGCCGACGAGCAAGGGGTGCCGCCGAAATATCTCCCCCAGATTCTAATCGAGTTGAAGGCCCGGGGCATCGTCCGCAGCGTGCGCGGGAAGGAAGGCGGCTACTTGCTCGCGCGCCCGCCAGCGGAGATCACTCTGAGCGACGTGTTGCGGGCCGTGCAGGGACCGCTGTTCGACACGCCGGCGCTGAGCGATTCACGTTGTCCGCCGGAATTGCGGCGGGCGTGGCAGAAGCTGCAGCGGTCCCTGGAAGAAGCCGCCGAATCCATCACCTTCCAGCAAATGCTCGAAGAAGGCGTGGCGAAGGAAAAGATGTATTACATCTGAGCCTGGCAATGCACGCCGTCGCGCATTTTTGCGGTTAGCAGCGTTTTTATCTTGTCCGGGTCGCTGGTCGGTGGCTGACAGGCCGTGCCGCTGCACAGATAGACCACGGCACCCTCCCGGGCGTGCAGAGTCTTTGCGAAGGGTTCAACGAGGCCCGTATTGCCCAGCACGACTTTATTGGGCTGATAACCGGAGTGAACGGCACGCAGCAGCGCACGGGCGGCGGGGCTACCCGGATCGCTGGCAACAACCGCACGCCAGGGTTCGTCGAGCGAGAAATCCAGTGCCTGGAGCATGTAGGGGACGGCCTGAGGAACCTGCTGGAGCCGATGGGCGAACAGCCGCAAGCTTTTCTCAGCGGCTTGCGTGAAGGCTTTGCGGTCGGTGATCTTGCCGAGCTTCAGCAATGCGAAGATTGCCACCGAGTTGCCCGAAGGCTCAGCGCCATCGTAATCCTCTTTGACGCGGAGGATCAGGTCCTTGGCGTCGGCGGTGCTTTGCCAGAAGCCGCCGCCTTCTGTGTCGTAGAATCGGGCGAGCATGGTCTCGGCCAGGGCAATGGCAAAATCGAGGTGGTCCGCGTTCAGCGTGGTTTCGTAAAGCTCGATCACACCCGCCAGCAGGAAGGCGTAGCCCTCAAGCAACTGCACGCTGTCCCGCTCGCCGTCGCGCCAACGGTGGTAGAGAGTTTGGGTGTTGGCATCCCACAACCTGGTCTTGAGGAACGCCAGGTTCTTCAACGCGGCGGCAAGATACGCATCCTCGTCGAGGACCGCACCCGCCCGCGCCATGGCGCCGAGCATCAGGCCATTCCAGGAGGTCAGCACTTTGTCGTCGCGTAGTGGGCGCACCCGTTGCGCGCGCGCGGTGGACATCTTGATTTTGCCGGACGCCAGTAGGGATTTCTCCGGTTCAGTCAAAGCGGGATCAACGATGCTGAGCACGTTCTGGTTCGGCAGCGGCTGGGGATGGCTGTGGTCAACGAAGTTGCCCTGCTCCGTGATGCCGTAGTAACGGACCGCCACTTTGAACTCTTCGGGCGTGAGCAGCTTCGCCAACTCGGCACGGGTCCAGCAGTAGAACTTGCCCTCGTGCCCTTCGCTGTCGGCGTCTTCCGCGGAATAGAAGCCGCCGTCCGGATGCGTCATATCCCGCAGCACATAATCAAGGATGTCGCGCACCACCTCCGCGTGCCGGGTCTCGCCGCTGACCAGATAGGCATCGAGATACAACTGCGCCAACTGCGCATTGTCATAGAGCATCTTCTCGAAATGCGGCACCAGCCATTCCGCATCCACCGAGTAGCGGGCAAACCCGCCGCCCAGGTGATCGTGAATGCCGCCCGCAGCCATGCGGTCGCTGGTGTGCAGCACCATGCCTACTGCTTCTTCGTCACCGAAGCGCCGGGCGTAGCGCAGCAGAAATTGTGGCTGGCTGGGTTGCGGGAACTTAGGCGCGCCGCCGAACCCGCCGTGCTGCGCGTCGTAGCTTTGCTTGAAGTTCGCGCCAGCCTCGCGCACGACCTCGGCCGTGAGCACCATCCCGGACAACTGGCCGTTGCTGACGCTCAATTGTTCGAGGCGGGCATGGATATCCGCCGCCGAGTTGGTCAATTCAGCCCGGCGCGTTTGCCAGAGCTGATCGAGCTGCTTCAGGACCTGCAAGAAGCCCTGACGCCCGTAGCGGCTGTCCGGTGGGAAATAGGTCCCCCCGAAGAACGGCTTCAAGTCCGGGGTCAGAAACACATTCAACGGCCAGCCGCCCTGCCCGCTTGTCGCCTGCAGAAACGTCATGTAGATCTTGTCCACGTCCGGCCGCTCCTCGCGGTCCACCTTGATGCTGACGAAGTGCGCGTTGAGGTAGCCGGCGACCTCCGGGCTCTCGAAGGACTCGCGTTCCATGACATGGCACCAATGGCAAGTCGAGTAGCCGATGCTCAGGAAGATCGGCCGGTTCTGCTCGCGCGCCCGAGCGAAGGCTTCCTCGCCCCACGCATACCAGTCCACCGGGTTATGCTGGTGCTGGAGCAGGTAAGGCGATTTCTCCCGCGCAAGGCGGTTCGTGTGGGCCGGCGCGGCGTGGGCGGGCCGTTCAGTCACTATGGTCTGCATGTCGGATTTATCAGATTCCCGGCGGCAGGCGGACAAACCCACGGCGCCAGCCAGCGCCAGGGAAGCCACCTTGCCTTTGGTCATTCAGCCCACCATAGCCCGCAATGGCGCTGAACGCAAAAGGCCGCATTTAGCATCGTCATGCTGCTGGAAGTAAAGTAGCCTGCAACCATGCTCTCGGCCAAACCGTGGAAGGCGGATGCGATCGCACGCTTGGGCTTAAGCGTGATCGTATGCGTCTTTGCCGGCTCGGTGCTGGTGAGCGCGCAGCACTATATGAGCGCTGGGGGCAAGGTGAGCGCGAGGATGTTCTACCCGCTGGCAGTAGCGGCCTTGGGATGCCTGGCGACCACGCTGGTTCTGCTCGGCAAACCCTGGCCGATGGACGGTATATCTCGGCGGTTGCTGGCCCTGATGGTGTGTGCCTACAGCGGCCTTTTCCTCGGCTTCTGGGTGCAGCAATCTTCCGGAGTGGGCGGGGCGGACAGTTCCATCTGGCGGATCGTCGTGGCGTCGTTGAGTTTCCAGGGCGCCGGGCTGATCCTGATTGCCCGTTTCCTGCGCGAGCACCAGGTCAGTTGGTCGGAAGCCTTTGGCTTTGCCAACCGGCGGCGCAAAGCCCTGCTGTTGGGGGCGGTCGTCGCCTTGATCTTTCTGCCGGTGGGCTGGGGACTGCAGCAGGTCTCCGCGCTAGTGATGACCCACCTGCCGTTTTTCAAGCTGCAGCCCGAAGAACAATTGCCGGTCCGCGTGCTGCGAGCCAGTTTGTCCTGGCCAGGCCGGATCGCCCTGGGCGCGACAGCGATTCTGCTCGCACCCCTCGCGGAGGAAATCCTGTTCCGCGGCATTATCTACCCGGCAGTCAAGCAGGCCGGCTATCCGCACCTCGCCCTCTGGGGCAGCGTGTTGCTGTTCGCAGCCATACACATGAACGCGGCCACCTTCCTGCCTCTGGCCGTCCTGGCGCTGCTGCTGACGATGCTCTACGAACGGACAGACAACTTGCTGGCCCCCATCTCCGCCCATGCACTGTTCAACGCCCTGAATTTCGCAACTCTGTTCCTCGTCGAGCAGACCTAAGCCGCATGAACGAGTTCGAACTCATCCACCGCCTGACACGCTCGCTCCCGACCAACCCCTCGGTCGTCGTCGGCGCGGGCGACGATTGCGCCGTGCTGGATCCCGGCGGGCCGGACCGGCTGCTGCTGTTCAAGACAGACGCGGTCGTCGAGGGCATCCATTTCAGCCCGGAGGCGCCGCCGGAGAAGATCGGCCACAAAGCGCTGGGGCGGTGTTTGAGCGACATCGCGGCCATGGCGGGCACGCCGACGGCCGCCCTCGTCACCATCGGCCTGCCGCGCGACTTCCAGGCCGAGAAGGTCGAGGCCATCTACGCCGGCCTGAACGCGCTGGCGCGGCGGCACCAGGTGGCCATCGTCGGCGGCGAAACGACCACCAACCCCGAGCGCATCTTCATCTCCATCGGGGTGCCCCGCGGCAAGGGCGTGCTGCGTTCCGGCGCGGAAGCGGGCGACGCGATCTTCGTCACCGGCGAACTGGGCGGCTCACTGGCCGGCAAGCATCTCGACTTTGAACCGCGGCTCGATGAGGGCCGCTGGCTCGCGCAACACTTCTCCCTGCACGCCATGCTGGACGTCAGCGACGGACTTGCGGGCGACCTGCGCCACATCCTCGCCGCCAGCCGGGTCGGCGCAGAACTGCTCGCCACGTCCATCCCCATCAGCCGCGCAGCGCGCCTGGCCGCCAAAGCCAGTTCCACCGCCAAGCCCGCCTTGCTGGCAGCATTGACCGATGGCGAGGACTTCGAGCTATTGTTTACGGTCGCCAGCCGGGACGCCGTGCCGCTGCTCGACGCCTGGCGCAAGGAGTTCCCCAAGCTGCCCCTCACCTGCATCGGCAGGATCACGGCGGGCGAAGGCATCACCATCCGGGACAAGCACAGCATCCGACCCCTCACGGCCCATGGCTACGACCATTTCGCATAGTCCCGCCGAGACAGCGGCGCTCGGCGAACAATGGGGCCGCACCGCGCCGAGCGGACTGGTCATTGGCCTGTGCGGCGACCTGGGCGCGGGTAAGACGCAATTCGTCAAAGGCCTGGCCCGCGGCATGGGCATCGAGGCGCTCGTGCAGTCGCCCACCTTCGCCCTGGTCAAAATCTACACCGGTGGCCGACTGACGCTTTTCCACCTGGACCTGTATCGGCTCGATACCCCGGAGCAAATCGCTGCCGCCGGACTGGATGAATACCTGCAGCCGGAAGGCGTGACGGTGATTGAATGGGCGGAACGATGGCTCGGGGAAGGAAGAAGGAAGAATGCAGAATGCAGAATGCAGAATGCAGAAGCTGCCGGCCAGGTTCCGGGGCTGCGTGAACTACACTTCGAAGTCCTGAGCGAGACGGAGCGGCGCATTACTTATGAAGATCTGGAGGCTTGAATCCCCGGCCAAAGGGGACAGTCTGAGGGCACAACCAAAGCAATGAATGCTATAATATCCAAGTCAAGATGCGGAGCAGCGACCACGATACTCATTGGGTCACTGCTGGCGCTGGCTGCTTCCGCGGCCACCCTCCCGCCGAACCTGGCCCTTTCCGCGCGCGCCACGGCGACTAGCGAATTCAGCGCGGATCATGGCGCGCAATTCGCCGTGGACGGCAAGATCCAAGGCGCCGGGCTGCGGGATGACGCGGGGAAGGCCTGGTGCGTGCGCGGCGACACGCATCGCAATGGCGCGGACCTCGTATTGGAATGGACGAACGCGGTGAAGGTGGCCGAGGTCGTCTATTACGGTCGGACGGCCTGGTTTGCCGAAGAATGCTGGAAGGATTGCGAGGTGCTTGCCGAAGGAACAGCGACGCCAGTGGCTCGGGGCACGCTTCGCATGGGCCATGGTCCGCAGCGCCTCCGGCTCGCACAACCAATCGTCACGCGCCGACTCACGCTGCATTTCACCAGTTCGTATGGCGGCTTGAACCCAGGCGCAGCGGAGGTCCAGGTCTATGCCCGCCCGCTGCCGGACGACTTCTTCGCCGCGTTCCGTAAGCTGGAGCGTGGCGCGCCGGAGCCGCTTTACGACGACGACATTACCGAGTCTCCGGCACTAGCGGCGCGGCTGGTGACGGGCGGGCTCGGGTTCGACGATTTCATTGTCGTCCAGCGGCGCGAGCTCAGCCCCAGCCACGTTTACACGTATCACGTCGAGGGCTTCGGCGCGGGTGGCGGGCTCTACCGCGCCTCGGTGAAACGGCCCGGCGCGCTCGATCAGCTCGTCGCCTCACCGGAAGGGCAGATTCTCGATTGCGACGTGTCGTTCGATGGGCAGGAAATCCTGTTCAGTTGGCGGCGCAAGCAGGGCGAGGGCTACCAGTTGTATGTCATCAACAGCGACGGCACCAAACTGCGCCAGCTCACTGAGGGGCCGCATCACAATTACAATGTCTGCTGGCTGCCGGATGGTGGCATCGCCTTCCTCAGCACGCGTTCGGCGCGGTTCGCGTATTGCTGGATTTCGCCGGTCGGCGTGTTGCACCGCATGGAGCGGGACGGCTCGCGCGTGACACGGCTTTCGGCGAACATCGTGAACGACTTCACCCCGAGCGTCCTGGAGGATGGCCGCCTCATCTACTCGCGCTGGGAATATGTGGACAAACCCGCCATCCCGATCCAAAGCCTCTGGACCATCCACCCGGACGGCACCTCCCTCGCCGGGTTCTTCGGCAATCGCGTGCTCAGTCCCGCGACGTTCATGGAGGCGCGCTCGATTCCGGGCACAGGCAAGGTGCTCTGCCTGCTCACCAGCCATAACGGCCCCTGCCGGGGCGCCATTGGCATCGTGGATATCACTTATGGCAACAACGCCCCGGCCGGCATCCGCAACCTGACGCCGGATGTGGCCATCGGCGCGGTGGACAAGGGCGACGGCAACCAGATCCGCGGCCCATACGAGAACCCCTTCCCGCTGGACGATCAATGGTTTCTGGTCTCGAAGCGCGGCACGGTGCTGGTGCGCGACTACGACGGCGCGCAAGTGGCGAAGGTGCTGCCGCGCAAGAGCGAACTCGGTTACTACAATCCCCAGCCGCTGCGTCGCCGCACCCGGCCGCCGGTGCTGGCTTCGACGCTGCTGGCAACGCAGACCTCTGACGCGGCCGGCGCTGACAACCGCGCCACCGGTTCCGACACAGCCACCGCGTGGGCCACAGTAGTGCTGCAAGACGTGTATCGCGGCCTCGAACCCCAGGTCAAACGCGGCGAGGTGAAGGAGATTTGCGTCGTCGAGGAAATGCGGAAGGTTGTGCGCACCGACGTGAAGAACCGCGCGTTCGGCTTCCAGTTCCCGGTGATTTCCTGCGGGGCGACCTATGCGGCCAAGAAGGTCTGGGGCTACGCCACGGTGGCGGACGATGGCTCGGCGTGCTTCCGGGTCCCGGCCGAACGCCCGATTTACTTCCTGGCGCTCGACGCCGAAGGCCGAGCCGTGCAGCGGATGCGCACATTCACGCATCTGATGGCCGGCGAGACGCAAGGCTGCGTCGGCTGCCACGAGCCGCGTCAGCAAGTCTCCGCCGCGCGCCATGCCGCCCCGCACGATCCTGAAACGCTGCGTCCGCCCGATTGGGGCGAAGGCGTGGGTTTCGATTACGCGCGCGTTGTCCAACCGGTGCTCGATGCGCACTGCGTGAAGTGCCACAGCGGACCGACCCCGCCCGCCAAGGTGGACCTTTGCGGCGACGCCACAGACTTCTTCAACGTCAGTTACGAGACGCTCGCGCGCGGTCGCCGGCGTGCCGGCGAAGCCGAGTGGGAGAGCCCCTACGTGAACTGGATTCCCACCTACAACGGCATGGAGCAGAACATCCTCGAGGTGACGCCCAAGGCCTGGGGCTCGCCGCGCAGCCGGCTCGCTGAAATCCTGGTCCGCGGGCATCCGGACACCAACGGCGCGCCTCGATTCAAGCTGGAGCCGCGGGAGACCCGACGCGTGCTGGCGTGGATTGACCTGAATGTCCCCTACTACGGAACGAGCGAGACGACCCATCCCGAGGCCATTGGCTGTCGCCGCATCTACCCGACAGAGCTGGACGCAACTCTGGCCGACGTGGCCAAGCGCCGTTGCAGCGAATGCCACAACGGCGGCAAGATCCCGCGCCAGTTCTGGACGCGCATCGTGAATCCGCAAATGAACGCATTTCTGCTCGCGCCGCTGGCGAAGGACGCCGGAGGCAGCGGGGCCTGCGGCAAGGCGGTCTTCGCATCGGCGGCTGATCCGGATTACCAGACCATCCTGCGCGTCTTCGAGCCCGTGCTGGCGCAACTACGCACACGCCCGCGCACGGACATGCCCGGCGCGAAGCCGACGGATGTGGATCGCTCATGCCTCGGCAGCCTTTATTGAACATGACTGGTCTGGGTGCAAAAGACGGCCGAAAGCTATTCCCTCTCCTCCGGGGAGAGGGTCAGGGTGAGGGGGAATTCGATAACCAACTGCATAGATACGCCTAAAGGCTGCGCTCCTATGCCTCCACGTGAACCGTCGCACCTATGAAGATCCTCGCCCTTGAGTTCTCGTCTCCGCAACGCAGCGTGGCCGTGGTACACGCCGGGGCGGACGCCGCGCCGCGCTGTCTGGGCGAAGCCATCGAGACCGGCGGCCACATCACGAACCCGCTCGGTCTGGTGGAGGACGCCCTGCGTCACACGGAGCTCGACCGCACCCAAATCGAGTGCCTGGCCGTTGGCCTCGGGCCGGGTTCCTACAACGGCATGAGGCTGGCGATTGCCCTGGCCCAAGGCTGGCAACTGGCGCGCCCCGTCAAACTCCTCGGCATCAGCAGCGTCGAATGTCTCGCCGCCCAGGCCCAGGCCGAGGGCATCGTCGGGCGGGTCGAAATCGTCATTGATGCCCAGCGCGGCGAGTTCTATCTCGCCGGCTACGAACTGAGCGCCGATACCCGGCGTGAAATCGAGCCGCTGCGGCTGGCCGCTGCGGCAGAGGTACAAGCCCGGCAGCAAGCCGGCGGGCTCATCGTCGGCCCGGAAGTGACCAAGTGGTTCCCCGGCAGTCGCGTCCTTTTCCCCCGGGCAGCGACCCTGGGCCAACTGGCCCGTGGCCGGACCGACTTTGTCGCCGGGGAAACCTTGCAGCCCATTTACCTGCGCGAAACCAGCTTTGTCAAAGCCCCCCCGCCGCGCAAATTGCCAGCGTAGGCTCCAATTCTGCAGAGAATAACCACGGATGGACCCAGATGCACACAGCTGAGGATGGCCTCCAACCCCCTTTCTTCATTCTTCATTCTGCATTCTGAGTTCGCTTTCAGGACAGCAATTCTCATTATGGACGAGATGGGGACGCCGGGTGAGGGCACCCGGCCTGCAAGCGGGCGGTTTTGCGGGGGATGTAGTCCGGGTGCCCTCACCCGGCGGGGGGTGACAGGGCCATAATGAGAACTGCTGCTTTCAGGTGGTCTGTAGTCCGTAGTCCGTGGTCCGTCTCCAGGCTTTGTTGGCGCTTTGTTGGCGCTTTGTTGGCGCTTTGTGGGAGCCTTGTAGGAGCCTTAGGGTCGCATTGGGGTGGCCTTAGGGTGGCTTTGGGGTCGCAATCAGTTGCCTATCAACAGGCCTTGGGGTGGCCTTGAGGTCGCATGAGGGGTTTTCACCACTGGCTGAGGCACACGCCGACGTCTCCGCTGCCACTCCCGAGGATCAGGTCCTTCCGCCCGTCATTGTCCCAGTCCGCCAGGCAGGCAGACGCATTGGTGCCGACATTGAGCTCGGAGCCGTTGGCCTGGATCATGGACTCGCTGCCAAAGAACGGCACGGGAACTCGCTTCATCACGGCATTAATAATTTCTATCAGTAACCGGGGAGCAGGAGTGGTCAGGGAGAGAGTTTGCCGGATTGGCTGGCGAGTCGAGGGGGAGGGTGAAGAAGGGCTTGCAATGGTTTGGGAGCGGTGGGAGATTCCCCTTGTATGACAGCCATTGCTGACAGCAAGCATCGGGTGACCCTCCGTCAGGCCAGGCCTGGAGATCGCTTTGATATGAAGATTCTGGAAGAGGGCAAGTATGTCCTGACCAGGTTGGAGCCCGTCAAGCCGCAGACCAGTTCGGTCAGGCTTGTGAAGCGGCACGGCTACACCGTTGGAGTGCTGGATCACCCCATTGATCCGGAAGCTCTCAAGCAGGCGCTAGCCGATTTCCCATGAGCGCGTATCTGTTGGACGTTAATGTCCTCTTAGCCGCCATCTTAAAAGCAAATTCTACTGCCAGGACGCGCCGACTGACGGCAGCGCCTGGGATGTGCCGATGGTCCAAGGCCGGTGTTCCGGGGTGGCTCGTGGCTCCTCGGTCCGAGCTATTGCCGCACCGCATTCCGAGGCTCGCACCCTCCCGGTGATCGCACCAACGTCGTTATCGGATTTCGTATCGTGTGTGTTCGTTCGCCGCGCTAGGCGGCGGCCAGTTCCCGGGCGTGAGTGATTTCCCGGTGACCGACGGCGCGAACTTGGGCTGCTTCGAGTGTTACCACCGCGGCGGTGCGGCCATCCAAGGTCAGGAATTCGACCTCGTAGGCTTCGCCGTCCCTATAGACGTGGACCACTGTACCCACGTCGCCAGCCTCCAATCCCTCTGCCGACACAGGTGCTTTCAGGACTACTCGTTCGTGTTCTTTCATCGTCTTTGGTCTCAGTCTTTGGATGGATACGCTGTCACCAGACGCGGCGCTTGCAGCCCCTGATCAACGATCCAAATCGTGCGCACCCTTGGGCTCTTGCCGCTGGGCGTCTCGATCTTGCCATCTAGAATATACTTCAGTCCGTGAGGGGATTCCATCTTTTCTGCAACCGCAGTTGTGGCCAGCTTGCGGAGCGCAGCAGCCAATGACTGCCAATCATCCGGCCGAAAGCCCAGCGCAAGGAAGAACGGAGCCTTACCCCCATTGTCTGGATGGGCCGCGTTCAAGAGATAATGGGCGATTTTGTCTTGATCCGCCACCGCAAGATGGGCGTTCGGCATTCTCATCTGTTTATCCTGGCACCCGCATTCGGCATGGTTCGAGCATAGCGACGCGGCGGAGGGAGGGAAGCCGGAAGTGGTGCCGAGGCTGCCGGAGCGAGTTCGGGTCGGCAGATTGTGTCAATAGTGAGGGGTGGCACTTATGTGGTATATTGGTACAGGCAGGAGGCGCCGCGCCAGCCGATGGCAGCCACGAATACGTTGGTGTCCAGCACCGCGAGAATCACCGGGAGCGTCCCTTACGGTCCTGGCGTGCCGCCATCACCGCGCCCTTGTTTGGATGTGCCAGATCTGCCGAGTCGCCTTTGCAAATTTGAGCCTCGACAAATCGCCCCGCGTTTACTTTCCTCCCGCCAGCTTGACCGATGGAATACGAGCTCGAAATCAAAGGCGAAGCCAAGGCGGCACTGCGGGCCTTACCCGAAGACGTTCGCCGCCAGATTGGCTTTCGCCTCCACCGCTTGCAGCAAGACCTCAGCGGCGACGTGAAGAAACTGCGCGGCAGTCAGAACGAATACCGGTTGCGCGTCGGCAACCACCGCGTCCTGTTTGAACTCGTTGGCCGGCGCATCGTCGTCTATACCCTCGGCCCGCGAAAGGACATCTACCAATGAGCACCACCGCCACCGCCAAAAGCAAAAACCGCCCGGCGGGACTTCCCGACCTCGACCGTCAGATCTCCCAGGCCAAGACCGTCCTGCGCCAACTGCGCGACACCTTGGAAGACTTGGACGACCGCCGCGACCTGGCCCGGTCCAAGCAACGCAACGCGGGCAAACCGGGCACCGATTGGGAAACCGTGAAGAAAGAACTCGACCTCCAATTCTGACCCAGCTTTCAGACTCGCTCCGAGCGCCAGTTAGCCCGAACAAGCAAGAACAAGTGACACTTCCGGCGCGTGCGGGTAAGGGTTTCGGATAAGGGTTTCCCATGTCGCGCAAGCTGCGCATCGAGTATCCTGGGGCAACGGTGGGAATGAAGAAGGCATGAAGAATGCAGATGACGCGAGAAAGATAAGTCGTGAGAACGGCAATTTGACCGAGGAGAGAATATGAGGAAGTCAGGCATTTTCGTTTTGCTGTTCGTGTTGGGCATGGTGGTATTCTTCGTGGGCGGGTACTGGGCGGGTCTGCCCCACGGGTCCCGCACAATCGTGAAGTGTATCCTCCCCTGTCTGCTACTTGTGGCCAGCCTTGCCTGCAAGAGAAGGGAATCCTTGAGCCAATGGCGGTCCGTGTTGCTGGCGTTCTTCTCGGCCTCGTTGGCATTCCTGGTCGCCTGGTGGACCAGCAGCCCGCTGATGCATTGGCTTGGCCTCACTACGGATTCGGTTTCGGGTGTAGCCGTCGCGAAACTGCTCGATGCGCTACCAGTCGTGGCGACCGTACTCGTCGTCAGCCGGCTGAGCGGTTTCAAGCCTGCCGACCTTTACTTGCAGAAGGGCAAACTCAAACGGGGGTTGATGGTTGGCTTGATTTCCTTCGCCGCCTTCACGGTTCTATTCCTCCTCCAGGCAAAACTCCAGAAGGTAGGCGTTGACCGGCTCCTGGCATACGCTCCCTGGACCTTGTTGTTCGTGTTCTCAAACGCATTCATGGAAGAGCTTCATTTTCGCGGATTACTGCTCAAGCCATGCGAGCGGCTGCTCGGTCCCCATTCAGCGAATGTCTGTATCGCGCTCTTCTTCACCCTCACTCACGCCCCGGTGCAGTACACGCCCGACATCCTTGGGTTCCTGGCGATGCTTTTTGTCCTGGCCCTGGCGTGGGGCTACGTCATCCAAAAAACTGAAGCGTTGTGGGGAGCCGTGCTGTTTCACGCGGGGGCTGACCTCATGATCATTATCGGCATCTACAAGACATACGGAGCGCAATGAAGAAGCCTCGGCAGCTTTGGGTGTAGTGTAAGCTGCGGACTCCTCAGTAACGCTTACGTCTCGACCAGTTGTGCCACAGGGCGGTCGCGGCAGCCGGGCAGTTCAGGGCTATTTCTGGCTCGTAGTCGAGGCTTGGCCGCCTGCGAGCGATTCAACGCGGTAGAGGTGGGTCCGAGTCCTCAGGTAGAATGACTTGCCCGAAACCGCCGGGGAAGCCATGAAGCCGCCCGCGAGGGTGTTCGTCGCCAGGACCTCGCAGGTGCGGCCGGGTTTAATCACGGTGGTGGTGCCCTGCTGGTTGCAGAGGTAGATCCGGCCATCGGCATAGACCGGTGAAGCCGCCGCCCTGCCGGGCACCCGCTCCGACCAGACGACCTGGCCCGTGGCGGGCTCGAAGCAGGTAAAGTAGTTCTCGTCCGCGGTCACATAGAGCAGCCCGTCGATGAGCAGGGGCGAGGCGTATCTGCCGATGTGCGTCTTGGACTTCCAGGCGACGTGCGTATCGGTAACGTCCCCTTGCCCGCCTGGCTTTACCGCCCACAGTTCTCTGAGCGTCCCGCCGGTGATGAAGAACGCGAGGCTGCCGTCAAAGAGCGGGCGCGGGGCGGTGGAGTAATCGTCGTAGTGGACCTTCCAAAGCTCCTGGCCGGTGCGCGGGTCGTAGCAGTAGGACGCCTTGGCGCCGGCGCTGAGCATGAGCGGCTTGCCGGCCGCGATGGCGATGAACGGCGTGCTGTGGGCTTTGCGCAAGTCCCCTTCCCGCGTCGGGTGACCCGGAGTGGTCTCATCATTCCAGGGCGCGGTGCGCGGCGTCTTCCAGACGGTCTCGCCGGTGCGCTTGTCGAGGGCAACGGTATATTGGAGATCCACGCCGTCCATCGTCAGGATCAGGAGATTCTCGAAGATGATCAGGGAGGAAGATGGCCCGCGGAAATGACGGCACGGCAGATCGGTGCGCTGCCAGAGCACCTTGCCCGTGCCACTGTCGAGGCAGGCCGTGCCGTAGCTGCCGAAGTGGACATAGACGCGCCCCGGTTCGATGACCGGCGAAGGCGTGGCGTAACAATTCATCGAGACCGCGTCGCCGAGGGACTCCGGGTTATCGCTATGAAACACCTTCTCGTTGAAGCGAATCGCGCCGGTGTCGGCATCCACGCAGATGGCGTAGAAATCATGGCCATCCATCGGCGCGGTGGTCAGCCAGACCTGGCCGCCCATCACGACCGGCGTGGACCAGCCGGTAAGGGGAATCTCGGTCTTCCACTTGACATTGTTCGTCTCGCTCCAGTTCAGCGGCAGCCCGACGGGTTTGGTGTCGCCGGGGGCCGAGGCATAGCCATTCCCCCACGGCCCGCGGTAGTCCGGCCAGTCGGCGAGTGCCGGAAGGCCGCCCAGGACCAGAAGCAGCAGCGAGAGCAAGGGCAGCAGTGAGCGCAGGCGGTGGCGGACGAGAGAGTTGCCAGGGGCAGACCGCAGGTACGTATCGCAATTCATGTCCTAAGCCTGAACAGACCCGCGCGGCGTGTCAATCATGCGGGGGAAAACAAGTCACGCTCCGCCGATTTGGGCCTTGTATTGTTCGGAACTCAGCAAGGCATTCAACTCGGCCGGGGCAGAGAGCTTGAGCTTGTAAAACCACCCTGCGGTATAGGGATCGCTGTTCACCAAGGCCGGGTCCGCGACGACTAACGTGTTAGCTTCGGTAACCACGCCGCTGACCGGCGAGTAGATGTCGCTCGCCGTTTTCACGGATTCCACCACCGCACACACATCACCGGCCTTGATCGTGCGCCCCACCTCGGGCACCTCAACGAACACCAAATCCGTCAACTCATGCTGCGCGTGGTCGGTGATGCCCACCGTCGCCACGTCGCCTGCCACCCGCACCCATTCGTGCGACTTCGCGTATTTCAGATCCGTAGGAACATTAGCCATAGGTCAATTGAGTCAGGGACGAGGCGGATGGTCAATCCGGTTTTCGATAGATCGGCTTGGGCACCACGACCGCCGGGGCGCGCTTGCCACGGATTTCGATCTCGATCGGAGTGCCGGCCCGCGCAAATCCCGGCGGCACATAGCCCATCCCGACACCTATTCCCAGCGACGGACTCTGCGTGCCGCTGGCGACTTCGCCGATCTTCGCCGCGCCCGGCCCCGTGCTACAGATGGGATAATGCGGCCGCGGCGGGGCCGAACGGTCCGTCATCTTGAACGCCACGAGCTTCTTACTCGGCCCTTTGGCCTTCTGTTCGGCCAGAACGGAGCGGCCGATAAACTCGCCCTTGTCCAACGCGACGAAGAAACCCACCCCCGCCTCGATGGGCGTGGTGTCTTCATCCAGCTCGTGGCCGTAAAGCGGGTAGCACACTTCCGTGCGCAGCGTGTCCCGCGCGCCCAGCCCGGCCGGTTTCAACCCGTGCGCCTGGCCGGCCGAGAACAGTTGGTTCCAAACCATCTCGATGAGCTGGCCCAGCGCAACTACCTCGAAGCCATCCTCGCCCGTATAACCGGTGCGCGAAACCCAAACCCGGTCGCCCGCAAAGCTGAAGCTGGCCACCTGGTTCTTCTTCAGATCCGTCACCCGCGCCACGCTGGTGCCGCCGTTGGAGGCTCCGGGAAAACAGCGGTCAATGAATTCCACCACGCGCGGCCCTTGCACCGCCACGGCGCCAAGCCCGTCCGAAGCATTTTGGAGCCTCAGAAACCCTGATCCGTGCGAGCCGGGTGAGTCTGCCCTCTCCCCCTCACCCGCCCTAAAGGGCACCCTCGCCCCCTCCGAGGGGGAGAGGGCAGGGGTGAGGGGGCTCACAGCAATCGTCCTGCGCGACTGCATTTCCAGCCACGCCACGTCAGCTTCGATGCGGGAAGCATTGATGATCAGCAGATACTCCTGGGCTGCCAGCCGATAGACGTAAAGGTCATCAATGACCCCGCCGTGCTCGTTGCACATCAGCGTGTATTGCCCCTGCCCGACCGCCAGCTTCCGCACGTCGTTCGTGAGCGTCTGGTTCAGAAAGGCCTCCGCGCCTGCGCCGCTGACCAGAGCCTCGCCCATGTGCGAGATATCGAACAGGCCCGCCGCCTTGCGCACGGCGAGGTGCTCATCGGTGATACTGGTGTAATGCACTGGCATCTCCCACCCGCCGAATTCGATGAGCTTGCCCCCGAGCTTTTGGTGAACCGCGTAAAGCGGAGTGTGTTTCATTTTCCGAGCATTCGCGTATTTATAGGTGTCCAGCAAGCAAAAAAGCCTTGCAAAAGCCTGCCGGCCTGCTCTTGTGGCGCCCGTGCGGAACAATTCCTCATCCCTTGGTGGGTCTCAGATTTGGGCAACTGGAAGGCGCGTCGGGCTATTTCATCCTCGCGTAGCCGCCGACGTCAGTCGGCGCATTCTCTCCATGGTGATGTCAGCGCCGACTGACGTCGGCGGCTACGGCCAATTACCGAATTGCGCACAGACCCATTCACGCAGCCTCGTACCCTGACCTGCCCCATGCCACCCATCCGCCGCGCAGTCATTGATGTCGGCACCAACTCCGTGAAGCTGTTGGTGGCCGATGTGGACGGCCGTGAGATTCTGCCAATCAGCGAGCAGAGCCAGCAAACCCGTCTCGGGCACGCCTTCTACGAGACGCACCGCCTCCAGCCCGACGCCATCAGCGCCACCGCCAAGGCCGTCGCCGGCTTCGCAGCCGCGGCCCGCGAATCACAGGCTGCCTCGATCCGCATCATCGCCACCAGTGCCGCCCGCGAGGCCGTGAATCGTGCCGAGCTCACCTCCGCAATCGAGCAAGCCTCCGGGCTGAAGGTCGAAGTCATCTCCGGCGAGCAGGAGGCGGCCTTGGGGTTTCAGGGCGTGACCACTGACCCGCGACTCGCCGAAGGGCCCGTGTTGCTCATGGATGTCGGCGGCGGCAGCGCCCAATTCGTGTTCGGGCGCGACGGCCACGCGCAGTTCAGTCACAGCTTCCCGCTCGGCTCCGTGCGGCTGCTGGAGACCATGCCTTGCAGCGACCCGCCCAAGCCGGCCGAATTGGCCGCCTGCCGTACGTGGCTAAAGGACTTCCTGAACCAGGAAGTCCGGCCAAAGCTTTCGGCCGAAACAGGAGATGGAAGGGTGGACGAATCGGTAAGCAAGAGCCTCCTCACGTCGGCTGCTACGGGAACGCGTGAAGCCGTGCAACTCGTGGGTGTGGGCGGCACCGCAAGCATACTCGGGTGCATGGAGGTCGGGCTCACAAAGTTCGACCGTGTGCGGCTCGAAGCAACCCGCCTGCCAGCCGCGCGGGTGTCCTGGCACCTCGAACGGCTCTGGAGTCTGTCGCTCGAACAGCGCAAGCAGATCGTTGGCCTGCCGAAGAACCGAGCCGACATCATCCTCATGGGCGTAGCCATCTACCAGGCCGTCATGGAGACCTTCGACTTCCCCGACCTGCGCATCAGCACTCGCGGCCTGCGCTTCGCTGCCCTCCTGCAAAGCGCCCCCCAGCGGTAGCATGTGCCCGACGGCCAGTGACAAAGTCGGTTGTAAGGGCCCCCATCTGAAGCTGTAGGAGACGACGTAAGGAGTCTCTAATCAGCACGTTCCGAATAAGCCGAGGTGTGGGTAGCCGGCCAGGAGATCAGAGACTTCTTACGTCGTCTCCTACAATGACTTGAGAAGACTTTGTCCCTGGCCCGGGTATGCGCCCCACATGGTTCCGCCCGTACAAGAGGCTTATCCTTGCCCCGAAACACCCTCGCAACACGGGAGCAACACCCAAGCCCCACGAGATTACCTTGATGGTACCTAGATAGTACCATAATAACCCCCTAATAGTCCCGTAATGCCAGCGCCAGTGCCTGTGGCTTGAGGGTGGCTAGTCCCGAGCTTGCAGACAACGGCGACATCGCCGTCTGCACGTGGAACCCGGGCCGCCTGGGGTATTGGAGACGATTGGAGCCGGCGGCACGATGAGGAATGTTCGGCCGTAACTCTGCAGTCGAGCGCTCCGTTCCCCCCTGAACCGAAAAAGGAGAACATCGAACATCCAACATCGAACGCCCAACATCCAATAATGGCGCAGACAGTGGCCCTTGGCTATTGGCTATTGGCTATTGGATGTTGGATGTTGGATGTTGGATGTTCGATGTTCGATGTTGGATGTTCGATGTTGGATGTTCGATGTTTTGGGCAGAGAAAGAAAAAGGGCGCCCCCCTTCTCCCGTCCCAGCTCATGGGCGCCTGAGCCCTCGTCCAGCCTACTTCTTCTCTATCCCGAGCTTTCTGAGGAAGGGCTCCAGCGAGCGCTTGCGGCCGAGGAACTTCTCAATGGACTCGTTCACGTCGCGGGAATCGCCGGGCGCGTAGATCTCGTCACGCAGGCGGCGGCCGGTGGCGGAGTCGAAGTAGCCATTGGGGGATTGCTCGAAGATCGTCGCCATGTCCACGGCGATGGCGTCGGCCCACGCGTAGCCGTAATAGCCGGCGTCGTAGCCCATCAGGTGCCCGAAGTAGGCCACGAAGGCGGTGTCCGGCACCATCGGCAGAAACACTTCGCTGAGCACCTTGTTGGAGAGCGGCACCGCTTCCGCGGCGTTGCTGTCGTGAATCTGCGTATGCAGCGTCATATCCACCAGGGCGAACGAGATCTGGCGGCGATAACGCGTCCCCTCGGTGGCGAGCTTCGCTTCCCGGAGCTTGGCCAGGATGTCGGCCGGGATCTTCTTCGACGGATCGCGATAATCGGCCGCGAAGCTATCCAGCACCTTCTTGTCCCAGACCCAATTCTCGAGCATCTGCGAGGGGGCCTCGACGAAGTCGCGCGGGACACTGGTGCAGGAGAACCGGCCGTACTTGGCGCGCGTCAGGATCGAGTGCATGGCGTGGCCGAACTCGTGGAAGATCGTCTCGACGTCGCTATGCGAGAGCAGCGACGGCTTATCCTTACTGGGCGAGGGGAAATTACAGATCAGCGCCACGGTGGGACGCTGGTACTTGCCGCTCGCCAGCGCTTTGCCTTCGATGAGGCGGAACTGGGCGAAGTGATTGTATTTGCCGTCGCGCGGGAACATGTCGAGGTAGAACAACCCGAGCGGCTCGCCGGTCTTGCTGTCAGAGACGGCATAAAGCTGCAAGTCGGCCACCCACTTGTAGGGCGCATCGACGCGCTCGAATTTGAGCCCGAAGATGTTCTGGTAGATGCTGAACATCCCGTCGAGGACCTTCTGATACGGGAAATAGACGCGCAGTTGCTCGGCATCCACGTTGTACTTCTCCTTCTTCAACTGGTTGCTCAGGTAACGCCAATCCCAGACCCGCACCTGCGCATTCGTATCGCCCGTTTCCTTGACCTTGATCTGGCGGAACGCGGCTAGCTCAGCGTCGAACTTCGGCTGCAAGCCCGTCTTGAGCTTCTCCAGGAAATCAATGACCGTCGCGGCGTTCTTGGCCATCTTTACCTCCGTCTGGTAATCGGCCCAGGTCTTGTAGCCGAGCTTCCTGGCGACGTCGTCACGCATGGGCAGGATCTTTTGGAGCAGCGGGATGTTGTCCGTGCGGGCGAGGTTGTCGTGCTCGGTGATCAGCCGCTTGCGCGTCTCCTCGCGCTTGGCGTTGTCCATCACCATGATGTAATGCCAGGTGATGTTTGCCATCACGGTGTATTCGTCATTGGTGCCTTTGACCTGCGCCAGAAAATCCTCGGGTACCCCCTCCAGTTCGGCCTTCGTGAACTTGATGGCCTTCTTCGCCTTCGTGATGTTGGATTCGTAATCGGTCGTCAGCCGCGTCAACTCCTTGCGCATTCGCTCCACTTCGTCGCGCTGGGCCTTTGGCAGGTCCAAACCCGCCCGCCGGTAATCACGCATCGTCTCCGCCAGCAGCCTGGCGTCCTCTCCCTTCAGCCTCGGCTTCGTGTCGGCGTAGGCCTTGACGGCTTTGTAAACGTCCTCGCGATAGTCGATGCCGACCGTCCACTCCTCCAACTGCTTGAGGGCCTCCGTGGCCGTGTTGCGCATCGCGGCGCTGGTCCATGTCTCCTTGATCAGCCCGAAGCGGTCATCCGCGAGGCTGATCTGATAGCCAATGTCGTCCAGGGCGCGGACGGTGTTCTCGAACGTAACCTCGCGGGGCTTGAGGGTCCCGATACGGCCCAGGCCGGCATTTCCGACCGCGATAGTCTGGCGCAGGTCGAACATCAGCAGGTTCGTCGTCGTCTCGAAGTCCGGCAAGGTCACGACGGAGTTGAATTGGCTCGCGCGATGCCTGAACTCCCGCAAAGGATTGGTCTGGTTTGTCGGCTGGGCCAAACCACTGGAAGCCGCGACCAGGACGGCCAGCCAGACAAACCGCATGAGATTCCAATACATAGGGCCCCGAAGCTAACGCCAGAACGCTGGCAATCAAGCGGATTTCAGCAGCCGGCTCAGTCAAGGGCGCAGGTCACATCTTTCTGGAGCGCGGGCATTCCTGTCCGCCGGCGGCAGCAATTCTCACTATGGAGGAGGAGGGAACGCCGGGTGAGGGCACCCGGCCTACAAGCGGCCGGTTTTGTGCAGGATGTAGGCCGGGTGCCCTCACCCGGCGTTCCCATCTCCATAATGAGCTGGCGGAACACCCTCGCGGCTAACAATGGGTTCACCTTGCGGTTAACCGAGCTGAAAAACGACGTGGAGAAGTACACTGAAAAGCGTAAGCGCGCCGACAAGGTGTTCGCGAAGGATTTCGAGACCGGCTACGAGCAGTTCAAGCTTGGCGTGATGCTGCGGCAGGCCCGCGAGGCGGCCGGGGTGACGCAGGAAGGATTGGCGCACCTCACCAGGACGAAGAAGTCGGCGATTTCGCGACTCGAGAACCACGCCGAGGACGTGCGGCTGTCCACCGTCGCCCGTGTGGCGCGGGCCCTGGGCAAGGCGGTGCGCATCGAACTGGTGGAGGCGAGCTAAGTCCCTCGGTCTTGCTGCCCGGGCGCTGGCACGAACTGATTTCCGGGCCGCGGCGCACGGCCCGGAGTGAAGCTCGATGGAGCTGGGCATCTCATGCTGTGGCGCGGGGTTCGTCAGAGCGACCCTTCGCCTGCGCTTCCTGCGGCTTCAGGGTAGCACCGGAACGTAAGGAGGCACGAAACGGCTGCCGTTTCCTGAACGCGCTAGCTAGTCGTGGTCTTGCGGTGAGGGCTTTGGTCGAATGAGCCGCGGCGCCGCGTTAGTGCGCATAAACATCTTGCCCTGAACCCGCTTCCGGTAGTCGGACTCCAACTCCGGCACCACATCCAGCTTGGGCGTCGGACGATACGCATTCGTGCTGGCAAGTGAGAACCGAAGGACCTGTGTCCTTTGTCCATCAATGCAGAAGGAGACGATGTCAGGCCAATCTCTCGAGCTCCATTCCACACGACAGCACGGGACGATTTGCCCTGACAACACTGGCGGGCCCTCGAATTGGGTGGGTGGCCCGTCCGCATGTAGGACCTTTGGGTCGTAGCTGAGTTTGCGCAACGAATCCCGGGCGAATTCGACGACTTCGTTGGTGGTCATGTTCATGGTGCCCCACCAGTTGGTGGCCTTGTAATAATCCTGCGGCTGCCAGTCCTGGGGCGGGTTGCAGTAGTTGCTGTAGGCGTAAAAGCCGGCGATGTAGCCGTTATCGAAGGTGAACTGATCGCCATTCGTCAAGATCAGAGCGCCGGCCACGTAATTCTTGAACGGACTTGGTTTGCACTCCCGCACTTGGTTAATCGTGATCGGCTGGGCAATCGGCAGCTCCAACCGCTTCGCAAAGTCACAAACGTTAGTCAGGACCAAAAGCAGCACCGCGTTGGAATACGCGGCGGTCATGTGAATCAGGTTTTCCATAAACCACCGTCAGTTGCTCTGGTTATAGCCTAAATCCCGATAACCGAAAACTGTCAAAGTTTGTGGATTGACGTCCGTCCAGCCCAAAGGTCCGTTTCCGGCATGGTTGAGGGCCTCCCTGACGCTCGGCCACGCTCCGGACGTCCAATTGTAGAGAAAATTCTGTATGAACTTCCAATGGTAAACATTCACGGTATGTCCGGCCAAAGTGCCGATGGCGGGCTCGATATTCCAGCCAACGAATGCTGAATAGCGTTCACCTGCATAGTAGTAATACTGGAAATCCAAATTCTCCTTATGCACCATGCCGAAAGCATCGGGGAATTGACCCTTGGCTGACTCACAGCCGTCCAAGAAGACGAACCGGAAGCCGTGCCGGTTGGTCTGCCCGGGGGGAATGGTGTTGAGCGCAATGCCAATCTCCTCTTGGGGAATAAATCTGTTGATGTCACTGGCGTCTCGGCCAATGCCGTTGTCGCCTCCGTGCCCGCAATAGAACAAGTTCCGGGAGGCCGGATTGTACAGAGCCTGCCGGAAAGCCTCCCAGTCGTATGCTTCCTGTGTGTCCTTGTAATGGATCCGAAAAGCCTCGCCGGAGGAGTGGTTTGGGCGCACTGTCAGTGGCACGTATTCCGCATCCTGCACAAAGCCGTCGGTCATCGTGTTGTGTTTGCGGTTGCTGCTGTCGATGCGCACGAACGGACACCACTTCGTGCGCGCAACCTGCTCGCTGATCATCATGTGCTCGTCTCCAATCACAGCGACTGTGATGCCAACGCGTTAATTGCGCGTGCGCCAACGCTGTTAATTGCGGGTAAAGTGGAGAATCTCTGCGCGATATATATTTCCGATTATCGACGGATGCGCGATCGAGCTTTTTGTGCGCCTATCGCCACGTGCGCCGCGCGGCGATCGATGAACAATCGTGGGCGCAGCGGCGAGCCGAGGCACATCGTTTGCGTCGATCGGTGAGCCGCGGAGCGCGGACGGGCGGTTGGTCGCGGACGATTTCCGCAAGTGCGCCGATCGGATCGATGCCGGCCTCGTCGCGCAGCTGCAGCCGGGTTAAGCCGGGCCCTTGGCGGGCCCAATCCTGCGACAACGCCGCCGACAAAACCGGCACTATAATTCTTGATTTCCTCCGAGCGAGTGAATTATGGTGCAGGCCGCCGGGGTATAGGCCGAAGGTTCTAAGCGGGGCTTTCGGTTCGTGCTTGCTGCGGGCCTGCGCTTTTGCGCACAGAACAGGTCTCTTTATAAAGGCCTGCGCGCACCAGCGCCGCCATCAGGGCGGACCGGGTTGCAACGATAACGAGGAGGGGAAGTCCATATGAAGAAGGCATTTTGGCTGGCAGGAATCGCTGCTCTGGCGCTGGTCCAGCCGGCGAGCGCAGGCGACACGATCAAGATCGGCTTTGTCTCGACCTTCAGCGGCCCGACCGCCGCGCTCGGCAACGACATGCGCAATTCCTTCGAACTCGCGCTCGACCATCTCGGCCGCAAGATGGGCGGCAAGCCGGTTGAGGTGATCTACGAGGACGATGGCCAGAAGCCCGATGTGGGCAAGCAGAAGACCGAAAAGCTGATCCAGTCCGACAATGTCGACTTCATCGTCGATTCCGGAGCGAATCTGCTGATGTCCGGCGAGATCGTCAGCTCCGACGGCCATGACGACTCCATCAGCAAGGATGGGGCCGGCACGATGACCCTCACCGGTCCCGCTACGAGTGTCAACGGCCATATCGTCCCCTGGCACGTCAACGCGGGCGTGCTGTCCATTGGCAGTGAGACTTCTTTCCCGCTCTACGGTACGGCCGGCAGCTATTCGGTTGCCGCCAGCGCGACGCTGGCGGTGCAAAACGGGGTTGCCGATGGCAGCATCCCCACCATGCTCGGCACCGACAACTTCGCCGCGGGGGCCGTCCTAGGG
>Ga0118677_10004011_pt1 | contig 27196 bp, 3 predicted proteins | sample AliMusrvi5mmetaG_FD_86154 | JGI IMG/M metagenome (GOLD analysis project Ga0118677, IMG submission 86154) | reverse complement strand
TCATAAAGCTGATGCTGAATATTCGTTCCTATCTATTGACAAGGTGAAAGGATTTGATTCCCTGAACAGTTCACTTTTTGAGCCTGCCGAACTGGAACGGGAAACGATTTTTCTCAGCAACTTACAGGATGAATGCCTGATTCCCATACATTCCGGAACTGTTTTGAAAAACAGCACCGGCAAACGGCTGACCGGAACATTAAACGGCTTGGATTATCTTTTTGCATTCCTTGAAGCGTATGATTTTTCAAGCGAAGGCGCTGAAGAAATCCAGGAAAAGAAACGAACGATGGAAATATTCAATTAACATTCCCAAAAGTCGGAGATTTTTTTGATATAATTAATTATGGCATTTGGCTTGCAGAACCACGATCGCAAGGTTGGTTTGACCCAGTTCCCGGAATAATCGTAAGAGAAGTGACATCGAAAGGAAATATTTTTGCTGCTTAGTTCTACTTTGACAGATTAAATAAAAGGCTTGATAACACTGGTGTTTCAAAAAAATATTGTATCTTTATGTCATCGAAAAACAAGCTCATCGTTCCCAACAATGTTTAATTCATCGTAAAAAAAACAACCAATATGGAAAAACACTGACCTCTGCCTTAGAGAGGTTGAGTGTTCATCTTGCTGAATATCAGCATGTATTTCGAAACAGAACAAAATAATTCTTTGACAAAGCCGAAAAGTATGCTCAAGGAATAGTTCAAAGCCAAATGCGAAACATCGAACGAATTAGTGAAGAAAGTGGAACTGATTACTATCAGATGCAGCATTTTATTTCCGAATCCAAATGGGATGCAAGGGAAGTAGTGAATCAGGTCGCTTTGGAAGTAAGTACTGTCCTGCCCAAGAGAAAATTAACAGGCTTAATAATTGATGAAAGTGGATGGGTCAAGAAGGGAGATAAGAGCGTTGGAGTTGGCTGGCAGTACTGTGGCAACGTAGGCAAGATCAGCAATAGCCAGGTTGCTGTTTTCGCTTGTTTAAGCAATGGCGATTTTGCCTCCATGATCGACTCCCGCCTGTATTTACCCAAAGACTGGTGCGATGATCCAGAGCGGTGCTACGAAGCAGAACGAAAAGGAACAAAAGGTCCAATGCCTAAACGTCTCAAAGCAACCACCGATGGAATAAGTGTTTGTAATTATCTGAAAACGCTTGATCGCCAACAGTGGCAAAAACTTTCTGTGCGAAATACAACCAAAGGAGTTCTTACTGGTGAATATCATTTTGCAAGGGTTTATATTTGGGACAAGGCAACGGATCAGACGGAGCAACGACTGTTGGTAATTCGTAAAACAAAACCGGGTAAAGCCACTGTGGAAATAAAGTATTCCTTTACCAATGCCAACCTTGAGCAATACACTCCCGAGGCGTTAGCATATATGCAAGCTGAGAGATTTTTTATAGAACATTGCATCAAAGAGGCAAAGGACATTCTGGGTTTGGATCAGTTTCAAACACGGAAGTGGCTTGCATGGCATCACCAGGTCGCACTTAATTTTTCGGTATCGTCTTTTATATTGAAAGAAAAGCTTCGATGCTTTGAGGATTTGCCACTGCTTTCAGCCAGAGATATATAAGACTGGATCACTTTTCAGTTGTATAAAGAGTTATCAGACGATCAAATGATAGCAAAAATGTATGATCGCCACCTTAAAAGGCAAATGGATATAAACTATTCATATGCAAAATTGTGAATCTGTCAAAGAAGAACTAATTTAGATTTTTCTTTTTAACCCTTTTGATGTTTTTGCAGATGCAATTAAATCCACAACCAATTGCATATTTGCTAAGGGCCTTGCACGCCAATTCATTATGATTTGTGAAAATAATCTATGCTCTATTTTGTTCCATTTTCTTGTAATTAGAGGAAAATGACTTACTGTTATTTCTATGCCATTTTCATCTGCCAAAACTTGTAGTTCAATTTTATTTTCTTATACTCCCTCATGTCACGAAATCAACATTTTCCAGACAAAGCCGTTTAGACAAAACCATCGCATAAGACGTTGGATTTAAAGCTTATAGATTAAAATAGAACACTGATGTTGCGGATGTACAGTGATAAAAAAACTGTGTGCTATTGGTCGATAAATATTCCATATTATTTGGTTTTGATGATCTTTTTATAACCAAACCACTTGTCAGCAGTAATCCGGATAACATAGATACCAGGTTCCCAGCCGGTAAGGGTCATTCCTAGTTTCCTGCCGACAACGATTTCCTTTTCCAGGATCAAAGATCCTGTTAAATCGTAGCATCGAATGGCGACCGGGGTTTCACCAGGGTCAGATAAAAGCTCAACAGTAAATGAACCTTCGGTAGGATTCGGATAAACCCTGAATCCATTTTCCCTGATCATCTTCTGGTCATCCCGTGCCGCTAATTCGGATATTTCCGGAGTCGCCGAAGTTGATTTGTATGCCTGGCACCACGGCCCCTGAGGCGCGATGTACCCGTGCAAATATCCTCCGTGCTGGACGGTAGTGCCGGGCAAATAGAGGATCTTCTCTCCGGCGATCATCTCGGTGTTGCCGCCGGCTTGCAGCATGAAGGAGGTAGCGTTGCCGGCCACGGTGATGACATCCAGGGCGCTGTAGCAGGCGGAATTACCGTTATGGACGGTCCCGTTTACGCCGACGCTATCGATCATTACCATCACGAAACATGTATCTCGGCGATTGCCATCGTGAGTGTGAACAATCACCCCGGCATTGCCTTCCGATTGCGCCAGCATAGTATTACCGGCGATTCCGACGATCGTTGTATCAGAGGCTGCGGCACTCCATGTTTTATCGTCGGCCCAGGCTGGCAATACCGAAACGAAATATGGCAACGAATCTCCCGTTGCCATGTTGGCATGTTCCGGTGTGATGGTGATCTGCGAAGGCCGCACCCACTGGTATGCTCCGATGCTGACAGTGTCGCTGCGGTTATAGCCCCGCTGGTCGGTGGTTCCAAGATAAGCAGGGTTGCCATGGATTTTTGCAGGGTTGCCGGGCACATTTTTCAGCCGCATAGTAGGGGTGGAGCCTCCGTTGTAGGCGAGGGTGTCGAGCCAGGTGGAGTAATGAGGCAGATTGTCCACCAGAATACTATCTTTACCTGCTCCATACAGGGTGTTGCCAATGATGCTATATTGGATAGCTGTGGAGGCAGCACTGAAAATATCGCCACCCATAGAAGTGAACAGGGAATTATCGCAAGATATGCTGTTATTGTTGTATGGGTTAACCAGATTCATAATTGGACCAAGGATTGTGGAATTGGTGATATTGCCTCCGCTTAAACTGAATCCCACGGAACCATTAACGGTCGAATTGCGGAGATTCAGGGAAGATCCATTTGTGGCAGAAAGGTCGGCAGGGATACCCGTGTTGCTAAAAAAGCTGCATCCTGTAAAGGTCCCCATAGAATTAAGGTTAATGAAAGCAACTGACCCATACCCCACTGACGGTCCGTTGTGATGGAAAATACAATTAGTAGCATTGACGGTCGCGATCTGGGTCGCAATCCCGGCACCATTCCCATTGATATACAGAATAAAAATTCCCCAATTCGTAAGAGCCTCCTGCTCGATCAGGTTTTCGGTCAATTCATCTGAATCCAGTTGGATTGTGCCTCCGTTCTCATAGATTCCACCGCCCCGGTTCCATGCGGAATTGTGAATTATCCTGCAATTCCGCATGAGGTTGCCCGTCCCTGCCCCATAAATTCCACCGCCATTGTCATCGGGTTTGAAAACATAATAACCGGGTGTTGATCCATAGGTTGAACAGCTGGCCCGGCCATCCCGGATGGTCAGACCATCCAGTGTTACATTCCCGGCGAGGGCGATTACATGGTAGGAGTTGTCAATCGTTGTTCCCGGGTCGCCTATTTCGCCACTGAGAATGGTTGGGTGAGCGTCCACCGAACGCATCATCGTATCGGTACCTGAACTTTGCATGGAGTATCCTCCGAGAATCCGCATATTGTTGGCATGGAATGTTTCATTACGGTCGATAGTATTGGTGGGTTTGTATATCCCTTCCGCTGCAAAGATCGTGACGGGTGCAGGAAGCGGACCCTGTCCAAGGAAGTCAAGCAGATTATCGAGCCGTCCGGCACTCTCCCAGGAATGGCCGTCGCCGGGTTGTATATCGGACTTTGCATAGAAAGGGCCCGGGTAATCCGTTACCAGTATCATTACCGAATCTTTTATTGCCGGATGTTCTGTCATCGAAGCAATGATGCGACAGCTGCCCGTCGCCACCGCAGTGATTTTCCCATAACAATCAACGGTAGCCACCGCATCGTTGCTGCTGGTCCACCTAATTCCCTTGAAATCGGTGTTCCAGGGAGTCAGGTAAAATTTCAGTTTGATGCTCCATCCCGGGTAAAGCAAGGTATTGCTGTCAAGTATTCTAAGGCTGACAGCAGCTTTTGCATCGTGACAACTGGTTATGAACGGGGACTTAATGACCTCCGGCCCCGTGGATCCGGGAACCTGCCAACCCAGTTTCACCAAGTCGGTGAAGGCCGTATCATAATGGAGTATCCCGAAATAGTATTTCTGACCGGCGATGAGGTCCTGGGTGGAGAGATGCTGATACCAGTCGGGTTGTGCCGCATGGATTTCGCTTTTCAACACTGCTCCTGCCACCGTACTGTCGGGGCTGAGCCAGAACTGCCCGACATTATCGCAGGCAAAGTAAAACTGGTAGGTGCCTGTTACCGGGGCAAAAAGGTATCCTCTCATCCTTGAGGCAAAAAAATCCAGATGTGTGGAATGGTCGACGGTGGAGAGGGAGTCGATTTTGACAACCTCATCCGGGAGGGTGGTTGTATTTTTAAGCTCGGTAAAGTCATACGTCAGCCGGTTCTTGTAGAGTTCCCAGTCAATGGATAGCTGCTGTTTAGGATTGGCGCATTTGAGAAATTCCGCGGATATTACGCTGAGTTGGCTGCTTTCAGGCACAACCCATCCTATTTTCATGTAGTTCTGAGGTGAGAAGGATTCAAAATAATACGGGGACTGACCTACCAGGAAAATACTATCGGTGAGCCCTGGGGATCCAGGCCAATTTTCATTTCCTGCTTCATTCGAAAAGATAAGTCTCCTGTTATTTTCCAATGAATCGGTGCTGAGAAACAATTTTCCCCCTATATCGGAGGCCATATAAAAACGATAGTATCCGGATACCTGAGGAAGAAGATAACCCCTGATCCTTGATTGGGTAGTTAGATCATTTGGTAAATTCGTTTCCAGGGATGGAAGTACAACCGATTGCCAGGGAACAGCATCTGTAGATTGAATATTGGCAGGTTTGGGTCTAAAAATTTCCCAGATCACATGATGAAGGGTTGGCATGGCAGTGTCGGGCGGCACCTGAGATTCATTTCCACCGATATCGACGGTACCATACATCAGGCGAGGGTTACCTTTCGCATCAAGTGAATCTGAAGGTAATAAATATGCATTATTTCCTTTGTTCACGCATGGTGAATATGGCAATAAGCCCCAGTCGGCGGCGAGACCATTAAATGCAGCTCCCTTCCCTTCAGATGGGCTGATCCACAATGGGTTGGAAATAATATTTCCACTTCCAGGCAATATTTCCGGTATACAGGAATTGGCCAGGATAAAATGACCGAAAAGCTGGACATCATTCCCGGATACGATGCTGTTGCGAACAGGGAACGTATCGGCAGTGGCAGCATATATTCCTTCCAGGGTATTATTGGCGATCGTGGAATTAAAGATACCCTGACATCCAGAACCGATCCATAAACCTCCGCCGGACATATATGGACCGGTGATGGAATTATTGACAATTATGCAGTTCCTGACTGTAGTCGGGTTATATGCACCGCCGCCGTTTCCTGTAGATGTATTATTGCTTATCCGGCATCCGTCGGCAATGAGATTTCCATCATTGTAAAGCCCTCCTCCGTTTCCCGGGCCGATTGGCCCCCCATCGCCTCCACTACTATAGTTGAATGCGATTACCGACTGTAATATGCTGCCGGAGCCCATATTGGCGATCCCTCCGCCTCCATTCGGGGCCGTGTTGTTCTTAATTTCACATTTCATAACCGCCAGATTCCCTTCATTGTATATCCCTCCGCCGTAACTATTCCCCCAAACCCCGCAAGAATTCCCTGCTATCACAGTGCTTGCAACAAATAATGTTGCACCGGGCATGTTACTTATTCCGCCGCCTCGGGTGTAGGCCTGATTTCCTGTCAATGTTCCTCCCGAGATATTGCAATAACCAGCATTAAATATTCCCCCGCCAATAGCGAAAGGCAAATAGGATTCAAAACAAACATTCGAATCAATCGATGTGTTGATCAGAAGGAGGCTGTCTGTGTTGAAAATTCCAGTCCCCAACGTGGCATTTTTATTGTTACTAACCCGGCTGTCTTTCAATTTCAACTTTCCCTCGTTGAATATTCCGGTACCGTTTGCGCTATGACTGTAAGGTTGCGGAAATACAAATGATTCATTCATCGAAATCCGGCAGTTGATCAGGTTTGCCACGCTGCCCTGTTGCAGGATGATTCCGGAACCGTTGCCGGTAGCAATGTTTTTCCTGATTTCGACACTACTCAACTTTAACCGGGTGCCAGGGTTAATGTTTATCCCTCCCCCCTGATTGTCGGAATTGGAGCCATCCGCATATCCTTGCTCGATGATGATGTTATCCAGCAAGGCTGTATCCGCATAGGCTGTTCCTCCAGTGTTAATGTTCATCACATGATAACTGTTGTCGGTTGAAATGAGTGGATCACCTATGTTTCCGGTGAAAATGGTTTTATTAATGGCAATATTCCGCGCTTGCTTTGAGGTTTCATTTTCGGCAAAGCCACCATAAACACTCACTCCCTGGTTAATGTCAAAAGAATGGTTGCGGTTATTCAGCAGGCTGCATGAATAGGTTCCTTTTTTAATCCATATCTCTGTCCCTGGAGTTGCATCCTTCATGGCTTCATACAACAACGTTTGACCAGGGTAACGGCAACTTCCAGCGTTTCCTGCCAAAGTGGAAGTCCAGGAAGATCCATCACCCATATAAACTGCAGAATCGGAAACATATAGATGTCCCAAGGAATAATTGATATTATTCATCATTACTCCCGTAGTATCGTATTCATAGGCCCCGAGGTCAACTCCGGAATACAAAATACGGGGATTACCATTCAGATCCTTTGTAATACCCGATGGAATTAGACTGTCGGCGCCAGTATTAATTCCGGGAGAACACCAACTAAGGCTCCAGTTGGCTGCAAGCCCGTTGTAACCCGAACCATTACCCTCAGTCGGGTTTACAAACAGTGGATTTGCATTCAGAACCAACGGATTTCCCGAATAATTCTGAATGATAGAATAACGTAAATCTATGATTCCCGAAGTTGGATCCAGGAGCCCGATTCCTGAACCCCACACAATAGAATTGATGATGCTGATATTTCCGCCAAATACCAGCACATTCCCATCATTATTGGCAAGAGTGCTGTTATAAATTTTTGCAGACGGAATCCCCCAAAAAACATTATAGTCAGTTGCGAGACCTCCACCCCACCCAAAATACGATGCGTTATTTGCAATCAATGAATTGATCACGGAGATATTTGAACGGTTATAAATTGCTCCGCCGGAACTACCACCCTGATTATTGCAAAATTTACAATTGATAACAACAGCATGGTTTCCGTTCCAAAGTCCACCCCCGTCACTTGAACAAATATTATAACTCAAATTACAATTTTGCATCGTCAGTTCCCCGCTGTTTTCAATTCCACCTCCCCGCCATTGACCCTGATTATGGTTGATCTGGCAATTAGCAATTCTAAGGTGTCCGGCATTGATAATCCCTGCGGCATAAGCACCCCAGGTGGCATTGTAACCGTAGAGGATATCAATCCCGTCAATGAATGAAAACTCCGTACCATTTCCCGGAACAATATTGATAATCAATTTACTGTTATCCGTGCTGTCGTCCTGTACCCCGATGTCCCCGCTGAAAACCGTGGGATGAAGCGCGATATTCCGTTGCAGAGTGTCGGTTTCTGTTCCCTGGAAACTGCCATACAACCGGATATTCTGCCCTAATTCAAACGATTTTTCACGGTCGTTGTCGGTGCATGAATAATAGGTTCCTTCTGCTATCCAGAACTGCATACCCGGAGTTGCTGATTTGATGGCCACCGCCAGCCGGGTAAATCCGGTGGTGTCGGGCATATTACCGTCCAACGCATTGGTCCACGATGAGCCATCCATCAGCCCCGCCCCGGTCGGCGTGACATGGATAACTTGGGCAACAGCCATATTACTCATCATCGCAAAGATGAAACAAAAAGCAATTTTTAAAGTAGCAGAAAAAAACCGGTTTTTCATAAAGAAGTGGTTTTTAAATCGTTGGCAGAGATGAAATTTCAGGTTATCGGTGAACAGTCACTAATTCATTATAAATGTCGGAAAGTATTAACTAATTGGTTTTTATGATCTTTTTATAACCGGTAAAACCATTCCCGGTTACCCGAACAACATAGATGCCCGATTCCCAGCCGGTAAGGGTCATTCCCAGTTTCCTGCCGACAACGATCTCCTTTTCCAGGATCAAAGATCCTGTTAAATCGTAGCATCGAATGGCGACCGGGGTTTCACCCGGGTCAGATAAAAGCTCAACAGTAAATGAACCATCGGTAGGATTCGGATAAACCCTGAATCCGTTTTTCCGGATAACGCCCGGATCATCATCTTCCGCAGTTTTGAATGATGAGGATATCACAGCAGGCATGGCTGGCATCTGGCACCAGGGACCGCCCGGAGAGATATACCCGTTCAGGTACCCGCCGGCCGCAACTGAAGCACCGGGAAGCACTCGTATCTTTTCACCTGCAATGAGTGTTGCCGACCCTCCGTTGTTTACTTTAAAGGTGGTTCCATTACCAGCAACCGTGATGGTTTGCAGCGCATCAAAACAGACCGATTTACCATTGGTTATCGTGTCATTTGCAACAAATGCCTGTCCGGCAATGGAAAGGGTGGTAAAATTCAGCAGCGCCGGAACGTCGTAAATGCTGTCGATTACCACATTGAACACTGCTGCCCGGTAGGTTGTTCCCCGGGTGAGCCCAGTGACCATCACTGTTGAGTCCATCCCCTTGTAAATGCAATACCAGCCTTCCTGCCCAGTGCCCGAACCAAAAACGGTATTGGCATTATAGTTGGCTCCCGGAATTGGCATTGGCTGGCCGTCAATGGTGTCTTTGACAAAAACTATGGTTTCACAAGGCCGGATGCGGCTGCTCCAGGAAAGTACCGCGGTTGTTGTAGTGGTATTGTTGTTCCAGACGGATGTAACTGAACTGTCGTATTTCGTTTCGAGGGCGCCCATATCCACGCCATAGTATTTCCTGGCATTGCCTGCCAGATCAAGCGAATCGGAGCATAATGAATTTGCGCCGACATTGATGCATGGTGAACAGGCCGCGAGGCGCCAGTCGGCCGCAAGCGCGTTGTACGAAGTATCGTTTCCGGATGTAGGATTCAGAAACAGCGGGTTGGCATGGATATTCCAGGTGCCGGGAAAAATTTGTTGCAAACAGGTGTAATTCGTTGAAATGAGCGATGAATTCGGATTATTGATCAGCGTATCATTTCCCCAGACGATTGAGTTGGATATCAACACGGTATCCGGTGTCTGATTCAGATCGAACTGGTAGGTCTCGTATTCATCGACCCCCGAAACCAGAAATTTTGTGCTTTTGTTGTTTACAATATCACAATTATTGAATTGATATTTACTGCCTTTTCCACAGGCGATAATACCTCCAACATCCTTTATCCCGCCGGATTGATTATTTGCATACAAACTATTTCTGATGTCCATCCGGCCGTGATTAAACAAGGCCGCACCACTTATAAGTGAAAAATTTTTGACCAGTTTGCAATTTAACAGAGTTACATTTCCGGCCATGGTTGCAACCGCCCCCCCGTAATCAGCCATATTGTTGTTAAAGATTGTATTTGTAATAACAGCGTGACCTGTACTGTTATGAATCGCACCGCCGGAAAACTGGGCACCGACAACGACAACCCAAAACCATCCTCCCGTGGAGTATGCAGCCATTATTCCGGAATTATTTTTTTCAAACCAGGAACTGTCAATCCATAAGTTCCCGGTATTCCCGATTCCTCCTCCGGGTCCGGCAGAGAAGTTATTTTTAAATATGGAACCTTTCATCCTGAGTGTCCCGGAATTTAAAACGCCTCCCGGACTGCCCCCCTCGTAGAATCCGGGTATCAGCGTTCCTGCAGTGTCATGAGACATAGAGCAATTCAGCATATCCGCGTAACCCGAATTCACAAATGCACCTCCGGAGGAATGTGTACTGTCAATCCGGCAACTTTTTAAAAAGAGCGAATCGGTATTTTTAAGTGCACATCCCAGGTGGTTGATGATTGCGCAATTGAGAAGAGTCGCCTTTCCCAGATTAACCATTGAAGCTGCATCATCATCATTCCACCAATAAGTACCGAAATTTCCGATAACGGATGAGTTTTTCAGCAACAGATTGCCCTGGTTAATGATGCCTCTGGTATTATCAGGGCCGATTACGACGCTGTCGCCTGAAAGTGAACCTAAGATAGCATTGTAAACAACTCCTGCACTTTGGTTGCCAATCATTTTACAGGATATCATATTTGTTAAACCATTGTTGAAGATCGCAGCACCGGCACTTGCAGTGTTGCTGTCAAACACGGAGTTTCTGATCACCGTGGATGGTCTTATGGAAAAAGTATTCACAGAACTGGTATAAATTCCGCCGCCATTGCTGGCTATGTTATGATGAAAACGACATTCTTTTACATCAAGGGTTCCATCATTGTAAATGCCAGTGCCTTCACCGGTACTGTAATTATTTCTGAAATCACAACTTCTTACAACCAGTATCCCGGTATTTCTGATTCCCGAGCCGGATCCGGCCTCGTTGTATTCTCCCTCTAAATCTGCTCCGTCTAAAAGTGAATAGTTTGTCCAGGGGGGTGAAACAGTTTTGAGAATAATCCTGGAATTATCTGTACTGTCGTTCTGTATACCAATATCTCCGCTCAAAATGGTTGGATGGAGTGCTATGTTGCGTTGAGCCGTATCCGTTTCAGTTCCTTCAAAGCTACCGTAAATCCTTACGCTTTGCTTCAATTCGAATGATTTTTCACGGTTGCCGTCTGTACATGCTTTGTATGTTCCTTCAGCCAGCCAGAACTGTGTTCCCGGAGTCGCCATCCAACGCATGGTTTGAGCCAGCTTTGTATACCCATTTCCTGCTTCACTGTTCCCATCCAGGGCATTATCCCAGGAACAGCCATCCATCGCGCCTGACCCTGCAGGTGTTACATAAACAATCTGGCAGGAAAGTGTTGGCGCAATAAAAGAAACATTCACGGTATCCCTCGAAACCTGCCCGCAGAAATTCGTAATACTCCAGACTAGGTTATAAGAAGTGCCGGCATTTCCGGAGAAACTCGTGTTATAAGCAGCCGGATTTACAAAACGGCCGCCGGTGCCGTTTGCTATGCTCCAGATCCCTGTGCCGACGGTCGCAGGATTTGCAGAAAGGGTTACAATCGTGTCCAGGTGGTTAACAATGTCAATCCCTGCATTGGAAACTGTCGGCGGATTAAGGCAGACTGTCCTGGCTGCCCTTACATGCTCTAACCACCACCAGTTTAAACCACACAAAGGAAACCAGCTATTAAAAAAGTAATAACCTGAAGCCTGATCACAGCAAAGCCATGTTGAACTCCAATAACAGGGTTGACCGCTGGCAAATCCTCCGATATCATGCATAAACAGATTCTGACGCATTAAACCCAATTCATCAATGGACGGCAAACACCAGTCTGTGTAACCCCCTGAGGTAAGCGTATCACAGATATAAGCGGCATAATGCCCCGTTCCAAGTGCTGAAACTATTGTATTTGTGTTTGTCAACCCTGCACCTAAAGCGCCCGCGGTGCTGCAATTTCCATCGGGGCCCCAGATTATCCCATTGCTTTGATCGGATGGTGCGGCTACCATCAAGTCGCCTGTGGAGGTGTTGAGGTAAAAAATCAACCCGCCCTGGAAATGCTTTCCATACAGCGAATCCAGCGGGATCCCGCTGTCAACAATGTGTTTGGCCGTTTCTCCCGTGTCGAGTCGCTGCTGAACAGTCATGGTCACGGTTATCAGGCAGGAGTCAGCCAGTCCCCGGTCGTTTGATTTTGCAACAATGTAAGCAGTGCCCAGTGACTGCGCGTGTATTTTTGATCCGATGATCGAAACGATTGAATTGTTCGTGCCGGCAACCGTGTAACTGCTGTCGCTGACCAGCAACGGCATCATGTGAACCCTGAAAGTGGCAGAATCACCGGGATTAAGCCGGATGGGCTTTGGAGAAATGGCAATCTGAGTTGGGCGTACCCACTGGTAAGCGCCAATGCTGACAGTGTCGGAACGAATTGCTCCGCGCTGGTCGGTCGCACCCAGATAGGCCGGGTTTCCGTGGTTTTTTGCGGGGTTGCCGGCGATGTTTTTCAGCCGCATGGTGGGGGTAGGGCCGCCGTTGGAGGCGAGGGTGTCGAGCCAGGTGGTCGGAGCCGGTAGGTTGGCCGCAACGATGTCAGTGTTGGAGGTTCCGTAAAGAGTGCTGTCTAAAATGCTGTATTTGACAGTTACCAGGTTTGGCTCAGGGATTTGGCTTAAACTCATGCCTGTCCAGATACTATTGTCCAGAGCAACCGTATTTATTCCGTCATGGATATACCCGCCCCCCGTGATAGTAGAACAGTTCAGGTTCAGGCTGGAATTCAAATTGGCGACAACCGACCCGTCGACTGAAACATTTTTCAGATTAAATGCAGAGTTTGATGTTGCCTTAAGATCTTCATGACTACCGTTGTTTTTGTAAATACTGGAGTTTTCGATGTTGGCAGTGGAGTTTGAAAGGAAGATCGCCCTTCCATCACCAACAGCATTATTGTCATAGAAATCACATCCTTTCACATTTACCAGGCTTGAACCCGCCCACATCCCCGCACCATAGCCATTAATAACGAGGGTAAATATTCCTCCGAGCGTGATCGTTTGCTGCTGTGTGCGATTACTAAAGAAGCCACAGTTTTGCACGGTTACAACAGGGGGACTCATCCCCGATCCATTGCAAAAGACACCTCCTCCCCCGTTCCATGCAGAATTATTGGTGATCCGGCAGTTTGTTATGGATGTATACTGACCTTCTGTAATAATACCACCGCCGTTGTCATCCCTCTTGAAATAATGGAACGCGGGGGTCCATCCGTGTGTTGAACAACTTGCTCTCCCATCCCTGATAGTAAATCCATCTATGGCGCTTGTTCCTCTGGTAACTACAACATGATAGCAATTATCGATCGTTTCACCAGGTACTCCGATCTCTCCGCTCAGAATGGTTTCATGGGCCATGACATCCCGGTTGGTGGTGTCGCTCCCGGATATGGTAGCATTAAATCCTCCCACGATCCGGGTGTTATTCAACAAAAATGTCATATTTTGGTCGATGGTGGTGGTTGGTTTGTAAGTGCCTGCAGCTATGTATATTCTGACCTGCTGTGTCAATTCTCCATTTTTAAGAATGTCGAGCAATGTTGTTAATCGAATGGCGCTGTTCCACGAGCGACCGTCACCGTTTTCAGGAGCATTTTCCTTTGCGAAGTATGGTCCGTAATAATTCGTCACGGTAAGTTGAAGGGTATCTGCCAGAAGTTGATTCTCCACCATGGCTGCCATGATCAGGCAGGTCCCGGGACTGACCATCGTAATGATACCATCTGCGTTGACGGAGGCGATTGCCATGTTGCTGCTTTTCCAGTGAATGGTTTTATTCGTGCCATTCCACGGTGTAATGTGATACCGTGGTGTGACCGTCCATCCCGGGAATGCGGTTATTTTACGATCAATAAGCGAGAATGACTGCAAAGGAATTTGATCACCGAAATTCAGTATAAACGGAGCTTTAATCACTTCCGGACCGGTACCGCCGGGAATCCTCCAGCCAAGTTTGATCAGATCGGTGTAAACGGTGTCATAATGGAGAATCTCAAAATAATACCGCTTTCCGGCCGTAAGTGTCTGAATTGATGTATTTTGCAACCAGTCCGGTTGAGCTGACGTAATAACGCTTTTAAGTTGTGCATTGGTCGCCGAAGTGTCAGTACTCAACCAGAACTGCCCTACATTGTCACAGGCAAAATAGAACGTATAGTCACCTGTTTCAGGTGGAAGGAGGTAACCTCTGATGCGTGATGAAAAATGGTCAAGGGAAGTGGCATTATCAATGGTGACCAGGGAATCAAGTTGTCTCACTTCATCAGGAATTTCCGTTGTGATTTTTAATGTGTCAAATTCGTAGCCTGTTCGATTCTTAAAGATCTCCCATTTTACACCGGGGCTTTGTTTCGGACCGGCGGGCCGTACATTTTGCCATGGAATAACCTGGAGATTTGATGTGCCGGGCAGAACCCATCCGACTTTCAGATAATTGCCCTTCACAAATGTCTTTATCCAAGGATTGCAGCAGGTATTCCAATAATAACCCACGCAAAACGCTTCAAAATAATAGTGCTTGTTGGATTCCAGAAAAAGACTGTCTGAATTGCCCAGTATTGCAGGCCAGTAATAAGAATCCCCCCAGTTGGGACTGCAAACGGATCTTACATTAAAATCTGATGAATCACTACTGAGTGAAAATGATGAGTAGGGTTCAGAGGCCATATAAAACCTGTAATAACCCGTTACGGGCGGTAAAAGATAACCTCTAACTCTGGATAATGTACTTAAATCGTCGGAGCGCTCTGTTTGAAGGCCTTCAAGAAACTGGGAGTGATCCGGAGCCCCCGTGGTTGTTTGAATGTTATCGGGTCGGGGAGTGAAAATCTCCCAGACGATGTTGTGGGAAATTCCCGGGGGACAATCTCCGGAAATCGAGTCTGTTTGCAATTCCATAGCGCCCATATCCACAACATTCCATTTGACACGTGGTGCACCAGCGGCATCCAGCGAATCACCAGCGTCAAGGAATGCGTTGTTTCCGGTATTTACACAAGGAGAGCACCCCCATATATGCCAGTTTGCGCTAAGTCCGTCAAAATAAATTCCATTGCCGGTTGTCGGATCAATGCAGAAAGGGTTGTGCGAAGTATTATGATTGGTTTGCAACGATCCCGCTACGCAGGAATACGAAATGTTGAAATGACCTGAGAATGATTGGTCATTTCCATAGATAACAGAGTTTTTTATCGCAAAGGTATCCGCTGATTGGGAAGATATCCCCTCACCAGCGTTGTTCATAATTGTTGAGTTGAAAATTCCCTGGCATCCGTCTGAAATAAAAAGCCCGCCTCCTGTCTTGTATGGGTCACCTTTTTTATTATTGACAACAACACAGCTTTTCACAGAAGTTGGATTATACAGTCCGCCCCCATTCCCGAATGTTTCATTGTTGCTGATAAGGCTGCGCTCCAGGTGGCAGTTGCCTTCATTTAAAACACCGCCTCCGCCCACAGGTACCCATGCCCCGTTCACCTGGTTGTACGCGATGGTGGTTCCGGAAATAGTGCATGTGGCACCTTCGGAGTTGCAGATACCTCCGCCGGCAACATCCGCGGCATTATATTTGATGGTACTTTTTTTAATTTCCAGTATTCCACCATTCAGTATCCCGCCACCAGAGGCCCATCCGTAGGTATTGCATTTATTCCCCGAGATGTTGCATCCGGTGATATGCATAACTGCATTGAGCATATTACTGATACCGGCGGCGTCAAAATATGACCTGTTTCCGCGGATATTGCCCCCGGTTATTGAGCAATATCCTGAATTCCTGAGAGCCCCACCGGTGGCATCAGGGTTATGGGCCAGGGTTGCATTGCTGTCGATGTTGCAGTTTAGCATGGCCAGGCTGTCGAAATTCTGAATGCCGCTGAAATGGATTGATTTTACAGTAAAGTTGCTCATGCGCAAAATTCCTTCGTTGTAAATTCCTCCACGGGAAAATCTTTCAGCCGTCCCGTCTGTCAATGTCACCCGGGCCCCAGGTTTGATCAGGAATCCGACGCCACTGCTTAAAAGGGTGTCACCGGCAACCAAAACCCGGCTGAGGCGGATTTTTGAGCCGGCTTGAATAACCACAGCGGCCGCATCGGTTCCTTCAGTTCTGGCATTTTCCAAAGTTATTCCGTCAATCAGGGCGGAATCCGCATAGACACTGTTTGCGGGATTTATGTTTAAAATATGGTACGTATTGTCGGTATCTGTTGTGGTATCCCCAATGTTCCCGCTGAAAATGGTTCTGTTGTTTGCAGGATCTCGTTGAATCAGTAAGGCTTCATTCCCTGCAAATCCTCCGTAAACCTTCACACCGGATCCCACGGTAAAGGAATGGTCGCGGTTCCCGTTGAGACTTGGCAGATAGATTCCTTGTCTGAGCCAGATTTCTGTTCCCGGTGCTGCATCCTTTATGGCTTCATATAACAATGTCTGACCCGGATACCTGCAGCTTCCCGCATTACCAGCCAAAGCTGATGTCCATGATACGCCAATCGCACTGTAAGAACTGCTGTCGTTGATATAGATTCGGCTATTGGCGAATCCGACAACATTCCGGATTATGCCTGTGGTATCGAATTCATAGGCGCCAAGGTCAACTGCCGTGTAAAGGACCCTGGCATTTCCGTTCAAATCGGAAGTGGTCCCGGCGGGTATCAGGCTGTCTGCTCCTGCATCAACACCGGGTGAACACCATTGTAGTGTCCAGTCTGCGGATAAGCCGTTCTGGTTTGGATTGTATGTGAACAAAGGGTTATTGAATGCCGGATCCTGGTTGAGAACCGTCGGGTTTCCGGTGTAATCCTGGATGATTGAATGGCTGATATTCAGTGACGGGTTTGACGAGAAACCCGGTGCGCCTCCCCAGATGATGGAATTTTGGATAGTTGCCTGTCCCCAGAAAATCACAAGGTTGCTTGTGTTGGCCGCAATGGTCGTATTAATGATATTGGTGACCACGCCATACCAACTGCATATCCCTGCACCATTATATGCCTGGTTATTTACAATCAGGCAGTTGATCACGGTCAAGGTTCCGTTGACATGATAAATACCTCCTCCGTTATTATACGCTTTATTATTTGAAAATCTTGATGATGTTACTATGGCGATGGATTGGTTGTAAAGCCCGCCACCGGAACCAGAGATATTATTAAAAAATAAACAATTATCAACATGAATGGTACCTTTATTACAGATCCCGGCACCTGCATCACTGCCGCTGAAGTTATTTTCGAACCGGCATCTTTTCACAGCCAGCAATCCTATGTTATAAATTCCGGTTCCAATGGCATCATAAGACGAACTGTTGTTATATGAATTCAAAAAATAAATCCCGTCAATCAATGCATACGGTGAACCGGCGATGAGGATAATCTTCGTGTTATCCGTGCTGTCGCCCAGAACCCCTATATCTCCGCTGAAAACCGTTGTGTGAAGCGCGAGATTCCGCTGGAGGGTATCGGTTTCCGTGCCGGCAAAGCCGCCATACAACCGGATATTCTGACCCAATTCAAAAGACTTCTCCCGGTCATTGTCGCCGCAGGTTTTGTAGGTGCCCTCTTTGATCCAGAAAATGGCACCAGCATTGGCATGCTTCAGCGTATCAGCCAGTTTTGTATAACCATTCATTGACGGGAAATTCCCGGCAATGGCGTTATTCCACGACGAACCATCCATCAGGCCGGCGCCGACCGGGGTAACATAGACAACCTGGGCAAAAACCAGATTACTCATTATCGTCAGGATAAAACAAAAAGCAATTTTAGAGGTGACAGAAAAAAGCGCGGTTTTCATTATAAAGAGGTATTTGGTTTGGATGATGCGTAAAATAAAATAGAACACGAATACTACGGATGTAGACTGAAGGGCACCTCTAAAGACTACTTTTTTTGACGCCAGTTTCAACACAAATATAGAGTATGGTTTTCAAAATACCTAATATTACCCCTCCCTGTTTTATATACAGATGAATATCAATGCTTTTCAAAACTGCATCTTACACACATGGAAATCCATATCCCATGGCAACCACAATTTTAATTGAATAAACACAACTATTCCTAAAGTCTAAAAGTAGAATTAACACGAGTAAAGTATTGTTTTCTCCCTGGTTGGTTTTAAACCTTTGATACAGAAACGTTGCCAGAAAAAACAAAACCCGGAAGGCAGGCCATTCAAGGCCATTCCTCCGGGTTCAGTATTCAGGGTTGGGGGTACTATCTTGTTTTCACAAGTTTGAAGGTCTCTACATATCCATCGGCGACAACTTTGACAAAATAGAGCCCAGACGGCAGGTCTGACATCCAGAACTGGTGCTTCTTCTCTCCTATCATCTCGCCGGTCATCAATCTGTCTCCGCGCATCCCGTAAATTTCCACCTTCACTTTACCATATACTTTTTCACCTTTTTGTTCAAGTGTAAAGTTTCCGGTTGTGGGGTTCGGGTAGATGATAAAGAAAGTCTGATCCGAATTGAAAACAGGTTCCGCTTCACCGGTGGGTACGGTTACGATGGATGGGCTTTGACCGCAGTACGCGTTGTTGGCCGTAATATATCCGTGCATGTAACCACCAGGCTGAACCGCAGTACCGGGCAGATAATGAATATCCTGCCCGGCGATCATTGTCGCACTGCCGCCGTTCTGAACGATAAAAGTAGTACCATTGCCTGCAACGGTAAGTACCTGCGTGGCACTGTAGCATTTGGTCTGTCCATTTACAACAGCTCCTGTAACAGTGATGGCTGCAGGGATACCCATGATCACGGTGTTCGAAACCGCCGGATTCCCCGAAGTACAGGATGCATTGGAAGTAAGCACACAGAGGATCTCATCGCCGGTTGCAGGGATATAGGCATAAGAGGCCATGTTTGTTCCAACGTTTATGCCGTTCACCTTCCATTGATAGGATGGGGAAGCGCCTCCATTTATAGGAGTTGCAGTGAATGTAACCACAGCCCCTGCCGGAGCCGGGTTTTCTGATGCCGCGATCGACACGCTCACAGGCAACAACGGATCTATGGTGATGAGGATACAATTATTCATCATGTTAACACAACCTGTTGTTGCATTCTCGGCATGCACCGAATAGTACCCGGCGGTTGTTTGAGGCGGACTGAATGTAATCGGTCCTCCGGTTCCTGCAACCGTGATTCCCAGCGGAGTGCAGCATCCATTCCAGAGGGTATAGTTGACACCCAACTGGGAACCGCTGAGGCCTACTACAAGACCAGCTCCGCCTGCACAATAGCTTCCGCTGCCCGTGCCAAGGTACAAGGTTGGCAATGGATTGACAACAACAGTAACCGGTTTGATGTCGTAACATCCCGCAAGCGTGGTGGCCTTGATATAATAGGTCCCCGTACCGGCAGCAGAAGGATTGTTCATCGGAACCGTGGCAGCAGCGTCGAGCCAGTAGCTCAATGCGGCGTTATAAAGCGTGCTGCCTGCAGTGACCGAACCAGCACCGATATCAACCCTGTTCGGCGAACAAACCGGTGCAGGGTTCGTGATGACCAGGAGTGGTTTTGGATTCACTGTTACCACAACACTATGGGAGTTGGTACACCCGGTGGAAGCAATGGTTTCCACAACAGTATACGTTGTCGTAACCATAGGACTTACCGTTGGACTGGCTTCCGTTGAAGTAAATCCTATCGGAACTGAAGTCCAGCTGTAAGTACTTCCCGGAATTGAAGCCGTGCCGATCTGGGTGCTTCCGTTCTGGCAGATTGCCCTGTCAGCTCCTGCGATTGCAGCCGGCAATGGATTTACCGTTACCAAAACATGATGAGTATTGGTACATCCGGTAGCCGTTATGATCTCCGAAACAGTGTAGGTCGTTGTTACGAGCGGGCTGACAGTAGGATTGGCTTCCGTCGAAGTAAATCCGGCGGGGGCTGAGGTCCAGTTGTAAGTGCTTCCAGGAACTGCAGAAGCTCCGATCTGGGTGGTTGTATTTAAGCAGATGGCCCTGTCGGTTCCTGCGGTTGCAGCCGGCAAAGGATTAACAGTAACCACAACGCTGTGCATGTTGGAACATCCGGTAGCGATGATGGTCTCAGTTAACGTGTAAGTTGTCGTGACCACAGGGCTGACCGTCGGACTTGATGCGGTGGAAGTAAATCCTGCCGGGGATGATATCCAGCTGTAGCTGTTTCCGGCGACAGCGGTTGAACCGATCTGGGTGCTTCCATTAAGGCAGATCGCCCTGTCGGCTCCCGTGGCTGCGGCCGGTATGGGATTCACATTAACCACAACCTGATGTGAATTGCTGCATCCGGTTGCGGTGATGGTTTCCACAACCGTATAGGTGGTCGTTACCAGAGGACTGACAGTTGGATTCGATTCAGAGGAGAAAAATCCTGCCGGGTTTGATGTCCAGCTGCATGTACTACCAGGAATTGCAGCAGCACCGATCTGGGTTGCTGAGTTTGAGCAGATCGTCCGGTCGGATCCTGCAGCCGCCCCCGGTAAAGGATTCACTGTAACCAAGACCTGATGTGTATTGGTACACCCGGTGGCTGTGATGGTTTCCGTCAACGTATAAGTTGTTGTTACAACAGGACTAACAGTTGGATTGGATAAGGTCGAAGTAAATCCTGCAGGAGTTGAAGTCCAGGAGAATGTACTCCCGGAGACTGCTGTCGTACCGATCTGGGTGCTGCCATTCAGGCAGATGGCCCTGTCGGTTCCTGTGACTGCGGCCGGCAATGGATTCACCGTAACCACCACGCTGTGCGTATTGGTGCATCCGGTTGCCGTGATGATCTCGGTTACCGTATAGGTGGTCGTTACCAGCGGGGTGACCGTGGGATTGGCCGTGGTCGAAGTAAATCCTGAAGGTATTGAAATCCAACTGTACGTGCTGCCCGAAACTGCAGGGGCACCAATCTGGGTGGTTGAATTCAGACAGACAGACCTGTCGGTTCCCGCTATTGCACCAGGCAATGGATTCACCGTAACCACCACGCTGTGCGTATTCGTGCATCCTGTTGCCGTAATGGTCTCGGTTACCGTATAATTGGTCGTTACCAGGGGCGCTACCGTGGGATTGGAGGTGGTTGAAGTAAATCCAGCAGGGTTTGAAGTCCAGCTGTAAGTGCTTCCGGGTACTGCTGGCGCTCCGATCTGGGAGTTTCCGTTCAGGCAGATTGCCCTGTCTGTCCCTGCAATTGCAGCCGGTAACGGATTCACGGTAACCAACACATTATGCGTATTGGTGCATCCGGTAACGGTAATAGTCTCTGTTACCGTGTAGGTGGTTGTAACGGTTGGGCTTACTGTTGGATTTGCCAGTGTTGAAGTAAATCCAACAGGTACAGAAGTCCAGTTATAAGTGTTTCCGGGAATTGCAACCCCTCCGATCTGGGTGGTTGCATTAAGGCAGATGGCCCTATCAGCTCCTGCAACTGCGGACGGTAAAGGATTCACCGTCACCACAACCTGGTGCGTATTGGTGCATCCGGTGGCTGTAATGGTCTCTGTTATCGTGTAGGTGGTCGTAACGACAGGGCTTACCGTTGGATTTGCCAGGGTTGAGGTAAATCCATTCGGTAATGAAGTCCAACTGTAAGTGTTACCTGGAATTGCAACCGCGCCTATCTGGGTATTTGCATTCACACAAATGGCCCTGTCGGCACCTGCGACTGCAGCTGGCAAAGGATTCACAGATACCACCACCCTGTTTGTATTGGTACATCCTGTGGTCGCATTGGTTTCTGTAACAACATAGGTCGTTGTGACCAGCGGGGTTACTGTCGGATTGGCAACCGAAGATGTAAACCCTGATGGCACCGAGGTCCAACTGTAAGTACTTCCGGGAACTGTAACTCCACCGACCTGGGTTGATGAATTCAGGCAGATTGACCTGTCGGCACCTGCAACAGCCGCGGGCAACGGATTCACTGTAACCACAACCTGGTGCGTGTTGGTGCATCCAGTGGCAGTAATGGTTTCAATTAAAGTGTACGTCGTTGTTACAAGCGGAGATACCGTCGGGTTGGCTACAGTCGAAACAAATCCTGCCGGTACCGAGGTCCAGTTGTAGGTGTTTCCAGGAACTGAAGCCGCACCAATCTGGGTGGAGGCATTCAGGCAGATTCCCCTGTCGCTTCCGGCGGTTGCGGCCGGTAATGGATTCACCGTTACCACCACGCTGTGTGAGTTGGAACATCCTGTGGCCGTGATGGTCTCTGTTACAGTATAGGTGGTTGTTACAAGCGGCGTGACCACAGGATTGGCTATGGTCGAAGAAAATCCTGCCGGAGCTGAAGTCCAGTTATATGTACTTCCGGAAACGGGGGGTGCACCGATCTGGGTACCTGCATTCAGGCAGATTAGCCTGTCGGATCCTGCAAGTGCTGCCGGTAATGGATTCATCGTTATCACGGCTGAACCATTCATGGAATTGATGCAGTTTGTTGTCGCATTCTTTGCGGTCACGGTATAGGTTCCTGTAGTATGCAAACCGAAACTGATGCCGCTTCCCGTTCCGGCAACAACGGTTCCTCCCGGAACAAGGGTGTAGTTTACTCCAACCTGTGATCCAGAAAGTCCGACAACCACACCTGTTGCACCGGCACAATAGCTTCCGCTTCCGGTTACATCATAGGCAGCAGGCAAAGGATTGATGTAGATGATAATGCAATTATACATCCAGTTGTAACAACTTGTAGTTGCATCCTCTGCGAGAACGGAATAATAGCCCGCGGTCGTTTGATAACCGAAATTAATCGGTCCTCCTGTTCCTGCGACAGTAACTCCGACCGGTGTGCAGCATCCATACCATAATGTATAGTTGACTCCAATCTGCGAGCCATTGAGGCCAACAAGCAGTCCGGGGCCTCCCGCACAATAGCTTCCGCTTCCGGTTCCGGCAAATACGGTTGGTAGCGGATGGATATTGACTGTTACCGGCTGGATGGTATAACACCCGGTTGCAGGGATCGTTCCCTTAATATAATAGGTACCTGTCGTGGCTGCAGTAGGTGTGGGATATGCTATCGTTGCCGCAGCATCGGTCCAGTAGGTGAAAGCCAGCCCGGGCGTCGAGCCTGCTGTAACTGTCGCGGCTGTAAGATCAACCTTGTTTGGTGAACATACTTCCTGCGGGTGGGTTACCAGGAGCGGCCTGGGGTTAACCGTGATGGTCAAGGTCTGGACAGGCCCGTCACAAGTATGGGAACCATACGTAAAATGAGGTGTAACAGTAACCGTCGCAACAACAAGCACACTACCGGTATTGATGGCGGTAAACGCTGCGATGTTGCCGGAACCACTGGCAGCCAGACCGATGCTGGTCGTGTTGTTGGTCCAGGTGTAGGTAGTGGTTCCAACAGTGTTGCTCGTGGTAAAGATGATCCCTGATGTAAGTGACCCGTCACAAACGACCTGGTCGGCAGGATCATTCACTTGCCCGGTCGGGTTGACCGTGATGGTGAATATTTGTGGAGTTCCGTCACATGCAGGCGCACCATTGATGAAATGAGGCGTTACTGTGACCGTTGCCACCACCGGCACACTGCCGCTGTTGAAAGCGCTAAACGCAGGAATATTACCTGATCCGCTGGCTCCGAGTCCAATGCTGGTCGTGTTGTTGGTCCAGGTGTAAGTGGTGGTTCCAACGATGTTGTTCGTCGTGAAGGTTACTGCATTGGTAAGGGCACCGTTGCAAACTACCTGATCAGCCGGTTTGAATACCTGTCCGGAAGGATTTACCGTAATGGTGAATGATTTGGCAAGCCCGGAACAACTCACGGATCCGTTTGTAAAGACTGGAGTTACAACAATGGTTGCCATAACCGGTGCCGTACCGGTGTTGATGGCGGAGAATGCAAGGATGTTGCCCGAACCGCTTGCCGCAAGGCCGATGCTGGGCGTGTTGTTTGTCCAGGTATAGGAAGTGGTTCCGCCTGTATTGTTGGTGATAAAGATTACGGCAGTTGTGAGTGCTCCATTGCAAACAACCTGGCTGACAGGAGCAGTAACCTGTCCCGAAGGGTTGACTGTAAATGTGAACGTCTTGGAAATGCCGACACAGCTTACCGATTTCTTTTCAAAGACCGGTGTCACAGTAATGGTGGCAATAACGGGCGCAGTGCCAGTGTTGATGGCAGTAAATGCGTCTATGTTACCGGTGCCGCTGGCGGCAAGTCCGATCCCTGCCACGTTGTTTGTCCAGGTATAGGTCGTGTTTCCACCGCTATTGACAGTGGAGAAGGACACCGGGGTTGTGAGTGAACCATTGCATACAACCTGGTTTCCTATATCATTGACCTGACCCGAGGGATTCACGGTGATTGTGAAGGTCTTCGATTGTCCAATGCAACTTACGCCATTGTAAATGTATGTCGGTGTAACCTCGATCGTGGCCACTACCGCTGTAGTGCCGGTATTGGTTGCAGTAAAGGATATGTTGCCTGTTCCACTGGCACCTAGCCCGATGCTCGTTGTTGTGTTGGTCCAGGAATAGGCCGTAGTTCCGCTATTGTTGGTAGTCTCGAATATTACCGATGCCCCTGAACCATTGCAAACAACCAGGAGAGCCGGTTGATTCACCTGTCCGGCAGGATTGACTGTAATCAACACATAGTTTGAAGCAACGGAGTTGCATACGCCGCTTTGAACGATTGCCCTGAAATAGGTATTCGTGGTCAGATTGCCAATGGTCGAGCCAGAGAGTGTCAGTGATGTGACAGCTATGTCGATTGGTGAAGTGAATGCGGCATCAGTTGATTTCTGCCATTTCACCACAGAACCTGTGTTTCCGCTCAAAGTAAGGTTGGCAGGTGAAGTACCTGTACAGATCGTCTGATCCGAAGCGATGGCTCCTCCAACGGACGTAGGATCAACAGTAACCTTTACGCTGTGCGTATTGGTACATCCGGTAAGAGTAATTGTTTCCACCAGGGTGTAAGTAGTTGTTATCAACGGGGTGACGGTCGGATTTGCCAGGCTTGACGTAAATCCTGCAGGTACTGATGTCCAGCTGTAAGTGTTGCCAGGTATGGCAGTTGCACCAAGAGTAGTGGCTGTATTCAGACATATTTCCCTGTCGGCACCGGCAACTGCATCCGGTAAAGGATTTACAATTACCGTTACAGGTTTGATATCATAACAACCTGGGAAGGTGGTCGCCTTGATGTAATATGTTCCTGCCCCTGCGGTGGATGGATGTGTCATCGATGATGTTGCACCGGCATCAAGCCAGTAACTGAGGATGGCCCCATATAAAGTACTGCCTGTAGTGACAGAAGGATCCGTAAGGTTCACCGTGTTGGGTTCGCAAACGGCAGCAGGGTTTGTGATCACCAGCACCGGAAGCGGATTGATCGCCACAGTTGCACTGGATGTTCCCTTGCAGCCAAAGTGATCGGTCACTGTCACGGTATAAGTACCGGCAGCCAGGCCGGTTGCCGTTGACGTTGTCTGTCCGTCACTCCAGAGGTAGGTATATTCCGGAGTTCCGCTGGTAACAGTCACCTTAACTGATCCATCGCTGAAACCATTGCACTTCACATTGTTTACAAGCGATGCTGTTGCTATCGGGTTCGGGTGAATCTGCAGGGTCATTTCATCACTTGTATTCGGACAGGGTGAATTGGCTGTAAGGTTCAACTTCAGGATGACGCTGCCGGCTGTGAAATCTGCCAGGCTGGGAGTGTAGACCGGGTGAAGGATTTTGTTATTGTTGAAGGTTCCGGTTCCTGAAGTCGTCCAGGTAAGGTCACCATAATACAAGGCTGTTGATCCGCTTAGCTGGTAAGCAAATCCCTGGCAAATCATATCATCCGGGCCGGCATTGGCCAATGGAATGCGGCTGATACAAAGTTTCATTGTATCTGTGATCGCTTCACACGGAGCATGAGCGCTCACGTGCAGCACGAGGTAAACACAACCTGCTGCCTGATCAGCCAGACTTGGAATATAGATCGGATTCAGGGTATGAATATCTGTGAATGTTCCTGTACCCGTTGTTGACCAATAGAAGCTGGTATAATTCGATGCCACTGCGTTGCAGACATAACTTGTCGACGTTTCGCAAATCGTGGCATCCTGACCCGCATCCGCTACAGGAGCAGGTACGATGGTCAGGATCATTTCATCGCTGGCAGTTGCACAGGGCGCATTTCCTGCGGCATGAATCGTCAGAGTGACCGTTCCCGCATCAATATCGGCAGGGCTTGGGGTATAGATTGGGTCAAGTGCGTGGATGTTGGAGAATGTCCCTGTACCGGAGGTTGTCCATTCAACACCGGAACTGTTTGGTGCAGAAGTACCGGTTAACTGGTAATCTGAACCTTCACAGATGGTGGCATCATTGCCTGCGTGGGCAATTGCTGCCGGCAGGATATGAAGGATCATTCCATCGATGGCTGCAAGGCAAGGTGAAATACCGCCTGCTGTCAGTGTCAGCGTTATATCGCCAGTTTGGCCGGGTGCAGGTGCATAGGTCGGAGTCAACGAAGTTTCCCCAGAAAGCACACCGGGTCCGGGAGCAGTCCACAACAGCGATGAATAATGTGCGGCTGTCGCACTGCTGACCATATAGGATGTATTCTCGCAGATGGTGGCATCTGTTCCTGCATAGACCATGGCTTTTGGCAGGATCGTCAGGATCATCTGGTCAGTGGCAACCGGGCACTCGCTGGCGCCGGTTGCATTAAGCGTCAGTATTACCTGGCCAAGTTCACCGGCAGCCGGGGTATAGGTTGGTGTAAAAGTTGTTTCACCGGTAAGTATTCCTGTACCGTTTGTCGTCCAGTGCACTGAAGTAGAGTTTGTCGCCGAAGAACCGCTTACAGTATAAGTCATCTCTTCGCAGGTCGTTCCATCTGAACCGGCATTTGCCGTTGGTGCGGTGAGATAGGTGATGGTCACCTGGTCGGTGGCCTGTGGACACGTGCCGATGGGCTGCGCCGTGAGGGTGAGGATCACCGCACCCGTTTCATTCAGCCCAGGGGTGTAGATCGGGGCAAGGGTATTCGCCCCCGCAAGACTGCCCGTGCCCTGGCTGATCGTCCAGGCTACGCTCGTATAGTTGGTCGCATGCGCATCCGTGACATGGTA